>Ga0209737_10000948_pt1 | contig 21860 bp, 17 predicted proteins | sample TergutCu122P3_FD_187284 | JGI IMG/M metagenome (GOLD analysis project Ga0209737, IMG submission 187284) | Cubitermes ugandensis P3 segment gut microbial communities from Kakamega Forest, Kenya - Cu122 P3 (SPAdes) (version 2) | ecosystem: Host-associated > Arthropoda: Insects > Digestive system...
AACATTGCTTTGTTTAATGCCATAAAAATAGTTTTTTAGGTGGTTGATAATTATAATTTCACAACGCTAAGGTAAGCATTTTTTTTGGAATAAGAACTCTTCGGCATTTTTTTCCAAAAAAGCGTCAATTAATCGGGGAATACTGTATTGCCCCAACTGCGCTATCGGCGTTTTTCGAAAATCCTTGCCTAATTGTTCAGGCATCTTGCTCAATTTCAAGGCATAAAATAGGGTCCAAAGGCTTTGGTGGGTTAACTGATGCTTTATAAGTGAAGAATGATGAACAATTGTCGGCGAATATTTTCCAAAAAGCGATTTAAACAACTGCTGCTCTGTGATATGCTTGGCATTTACCTCAGTAAGGGTTTCTATTAAGGGAAATTCATACAGTGCTTTCCAAATATCATTACCTACACGTTTATGCAGGTAAGTGTAATGTCCATCGCTAACAATAAAATAGTGAAAATAGCGGGAGCGCACTGTAACCTTTTTGCTCTTCTTCGGCAAGTCAGCTACCTTATTGTAGTTGAATGCAAAGCAGGCAGAAGACAGTGGGCAGTCGGCACATTGTGCGTTCTTGGGCGTACACACCAGCGAACCAAAATCCATGAGCGCCTGATTAAAGCGCCCCGCCTCTTCAGGGGGCAATATTTCCTTTGCCAAAGCATAGATTTCCTTTTTTCCGATAGTAGTATCAATCGGGGTTTCCACGCCGAAAAAGCGCGATAAAACGCGGTAGCCGTTACCGTCGAGGGCAGGCACTGCTTCATTTCGAGCAAAGGAAGCAATAGCGGCGGCGGTATATTCACCCACTCCTTTCAAACGCAACAATTTTTCGTAATGTGTCGGAAATTTTCCTTTAAATTCATTAACAACGAATTGTGCCGTATAATGCAAATTTCGAGCGCGGGAATAATAGCCCAGCCCCTGCCAGAGTTTCAACACCTCATCAAGCGGTGCTGCGGCCAAGGCTTTTACGGTAGGGTACTGTCCTACAAAACGGAGGTAATAGTCGTAACCCTGCTCCACTCTGGTTTGCTGAAGAATAACTTCCGACAACCATATTTTATAGGGGTCGGCAGTATGTTTCCAAGGCAGGTCGCGTTGGTTGCCTTTAAACCAGTGTAATAAAAGCGCTGTAAAATCCATATTTTGCACAAAAATACGCAGATATTTTGGAAATACGGTAAAAAGACGTATCTTTGCGCCTCAAAATTTCGGAGAGATGGGTGAGTGGTTTAAACCGGCAGTCTTGAAAACTGTTGTACTGAAAGGTACCGGGGGTTCGAATCCCTCTCTCTCCGCTTTTGATTATTTCAGGTAAGATTTTTGGTGTTTTTGGAATAGATATTTTGTATCGTTTTGGCAATATACTTATCAAAATAACCTACATCTCTAAGTATCTTACGGTAGTTTTTTTCATTACAACGGTTGATTGTTTTTTGGTTAGGAATCCTAAGAGTAAAGTTAGAAGTAGTCATAACATTTAAGCGTTTTTTTTAAAAGCGCCAAGGAAAAATCCTCAGCGCCTCCTTGGTGAAATAAAATAGGTGTATTACTTTTAAAAATAGGTGTATTACTTTTTAATTAAAGGTGTGTTACCTCGTAAAATAACGATTATAAAGCCCCTCAAACCCCTTACCGTGACGTGCTTCATCTTTGCACATTTCATGCACGGTGTCATGAATAGCATCTAAGTTAAATTCTTTGGCACGTGTGGCAATACGCTTCTTGTCGGCACAAGCGCCGGCTTCAGCTTCCATACGTTTTTTTAAGTTGGTTTTAGTGTCCCAAACCACTTCGCCTAAAAGTTCAGCAAATCGTGCAGCGTGGTCAGCTTCTTCAAAAGCATAACGCCTAAATGCTTCGGCAATTTCGGGATAGCCCTCGCGGTCGGCTTGGCGGCTCATAGCCAAATACATGCCTATCTCTGTGCTCTCGCCCATAAAATGCGCCCTCAAACCTTCCAGTACTTCGGCATCAACACCTTGAGCTACACCTAAGCGATGTTCATCGGCAAACTGCAAAGCGCCTCCGGCTTCTTCCATTTCTTTAAATTTCGATTTGGGCTGCTTGCACTGAGGACAAATATCCGGAGCATCGTTGCCTTCGTGTACATAACCACATACTGTACAAATAAATTTCTTTTTCATAATTAATAGTTTAAATTTTTTTTACACTCTTTACAATATCCTTTGTAATATACCTGACATTCTATAATATTCAACCCTTGATACGAGGTTAAAGAACTCCGCCTGCTCACAGATGCAAAACTTTTCGGCAAATCGTAAACCTCACCGCATTTTTTACAAATGAAGTGGGCATGAACAGCGATATCACCATCATAGCGCACATTTTTTTCATCAACAGTCAGTGAGAGAATTGCCCCCTGTTCTGATAATAATTTGAGCGTATTGTAAATAGTTGTTCGGGAAAGGGTGGGCATGATAGGGCTTAAGGCACTATAAATCGTATCTACAGTAGGATGAGTTTTAACTCCCCTCAAATACTGCATAATGGCAATCCGTTGCGGTGAAGGCTTTATATTGTATTGCAAAAGTCGTTTTTTTATATCTGATATTGTATTCATTTCAAAATTGGAATAATTACAAATTTAAAATCAAGACAAAGATAAATCATACTTTTCAATTTGCCAAATATTTTTTGTTAATTTATATTATACTACTGATAATCAAGAATAAAAAATAACAAAGGGTGAAAGGTAAAGGGTGAAAAGGTGTGGATCTTACCCTCTGGCGGGAATTTTAATGCGGTGGATTTTTCTATGAATCCATAAAATATCTAAGGCGGAAGTCAGCGCTATAAAAAACAGGGCAAATAATAATGTCCAGCCGAAGCTTGTTGCGCCTTCGGGTAAGTTAAAAACAGCTAACTTCGTCATATACCAGCTTTGCGCCATATAAGCCACAGCCAAACTAATCGAGCCTACCAATATATTCAGCAAAAGTACCAACAGACAGTAAGGGCGTGCCAGGCGTTTTCGGGTATAGCCTAACAGTATGAGGTTGCCTAATGTTTTTTGGTTTTTATATACCAATAAATTAATGCTCAACAGCATTAATCCGATAGCGGGAAGCATGACCAATACGCCTACAGTCAATACTGCTACAATCAATAAGGTCAGGAAATACGACAACTTCCCTTGCTCCCCCTTGTTACTATTGATTTCATAGTTTTCTTTCGATGCGAAAAAAGTTGCGATTTGCGGGTCGGCAGGATTCTTTACTTCTATAATCAGGCGTGACGCATCATGCTGTTGACGACTGTCGCCAAAGCGATTGTTAGCCCACTGCATAAAAGCTTCGGGGACTAAGATGGTATTCAAATTGTCGGAAAAACCTGCAATGCAACCCAAAAATTCTTCCATCTTGCTATTTCCTCTTAACAAAACATTAAATTTCACCTGCTGCACAACAGCCTCTGAAACGAGCGGCAGTCCTTGACTTCCTGCAAAGCCAAAGTTATATAAAGCCAAATAATCGCGGGGAATAATAATAGGGATCAGGCGCGAATCAGGGTCCCAACCCCAGGGAGAATAATTATCGCCAAGCAAGCGGTCGGGCACCGATTCAAAAAACGCATCGGTACCATAACCATAAGGGATAGCGCTATTCCTGTCGGCGTACAGCTGTACGGAATAGCGCGCAGGAGTAAATGCAGAGAGCGAATGAACAAAATTTTGTTCTTTCAGTTCAGCTATCTCAGCCTCGCTGAAAGCAAGCTTGGCAGCATTCATGGAAAAAACAGGCACTCGCTTGTTGATGACCATAAATTCGGGTTTAAACAATCCTGTTCTATCGGAGGATAATAAGGGGCGTATATCCATTAAAAAACAGAAAGCCGAAAAAATAATCGCCATGCCTGCACAGGCTGCAAACACGTAGCCCAGCAATTGAGGAATACTGATATTTTTGTTGAGCAATTTCCTTAGCATAGCCGAGCCTGTTTAAAGTTTAAAATGATGATGGTAGTTAAACGAATACTCCTGCCCAAGGGAGCAGAGGAGCAATCCTGCGTTACGACTGCGCAGTTCCTGTTCAATCAGCGCCGATACTATGCTGATGTTAGCCTCGTCTAAATGGCTGAAAGGCTCGTCTAACAACAGAAAGTCGAAGGGCTGGCATAATGCGCGGATAACGGCTACCCGCTGTTGTTGTCCGAAAGAAAGCCTGCCTGCCTTTTCCTGCTTTTTGTCGGCAAGCCCCACAGCATCGAGCATAGCGTGAACTTCCGCTTCGGTTTTTTGTCCGCTAAGCCGATTTTTGACCAAAATATTTTCTAATGCCGTTAAGTCCGAAAACAATCTCAACCCTTGGAAAACATAAGAGATATGCCGACTGCGAATTTGGCTCCAGTGTTTCGCTTTTATAGTATCTAAGGGTTGTTGGTCATAAGCAATAGCGCCGCTAAAATCGCAACGCTCGCCGAATATATAACTCAGAAGCGAAGACTTGCCTACTCCCGAAACAGCAGTTACCAATACATATTCACCTCGGAGAAAAGCAACGTCTCTACCCCAAATTTCCGACGCCCATGGAGCGTCGGAAAGAAATGAAGGTAGTACATTATTCAACGAGATATTATTCATCGTTTAATTGACGCTTTCTATTAATTTTACCAATTGTTTCAATGAATTTTCCTTACCGCTCTTGAATTTCAACGAGAATTGTGCATCATATTTGGAATTCATGTATATGGAGAAATCCTTAAAAATACTTATGGCAGATATGGTTTTTTGGTCAGCTCCCATCTTAATGAGGTCTTTAATCGCTTTTGGATACTCATCAAGATTCAAGTTGACATAGAATAGCGAGGGGGAAGTTTTTACAGCTTTACCAATAGCTGCATTTGCCGTAATATTTTTAGCATTGTCACCAGCTACGAAGGTTTCAATACTTTTTTCATCGGCAGTTATAAATACGCGGTTATCCTTAAAGGCGAAATAAGCCGCTGCCATGCCGAAGTTAAGCTCGTAATAATTACCGGTGTCATACATCATTTCATCAGGAACTAGAGCCAATAATTTGTGGAAATCGGCTTCACTGTTTACTGTAAACGACAGTCCGAGCAAAGGCATAGACATAGGACCTTCGGCAAAACCATAGAGGCTAAACATAATATCGCCGCCCAAAGCATTCAAAACAGCATTTACTTCAGAATTTTCTAAGGCTTCTACTATTTGCTCTATTTCATAACTTTGGGCACCAACTCCCGACATGGTTTCTTTCAAAATTTTAATATACTGTGGGAAGTTCAGCGCTATTTTAAACGCCAGATAGGAAGTTTGCGGAAAATCTTTTAACATATTCTGATCCGACTCCCATTTAATGACAGGATATTTTTCGTAGAAAGCGTCCATTTTTTCTTTCGGTGTTGTGATTACCTCCATCTTAATTTCATCATTATTAAAATCCAAATAGGCATGTATATTCATATCAGCCATATCATCCAGTACCGGAATATTCATGCTATAATGAGATTCTATTAATTTATTCAAATCAGCATACATTTGCATAGAAAACCAAAGGCTCATGTCGCTTGAACGCTGGCTGAAATTGTTAAAGTCGGGCAAATTCATCAAACGGTCTTCTTCCGGTAGCCTAAAGTAATAATCAAAGTTCACACCCTCGGTATTTCCTACGAAAACAAAGAATAATTTTTCGTTCCACACAAGACAGGCATCACCAGCATCAGGTGTAAACATTTTATAAGATAGTTTATCTTGAAAATCATTAGCCTGAAGATCAGCTAATTTTAGCAAGTTTTGTTCAAACAAATTTTGGTCTTTCATGCCGATAACATAAACAGCTCGTATGCTTTTACCATGCATATCCGTTTCATCTATAAGGTCCTGTATGTTCATTTCCACAAAGATATAAGCATTATCTATATTCAATCCCATCTTTTTAGGATCATTCAAGATGTTGAGTGTCAAATCTTTATTTTTATCTCCTTCTAAGGACTCAACAATATCTTGATAAAATTTAAACTGGCTCAGTTTATTAAAGCCGCCTTTTTCTATCAGCTGCTTATTGTCCACAGCCAATACAAACATAGCATTTTTAGGAATAGTGTTCAACAGAGGAGAAAGAGTAGCTTTCTTCTGACAGGAGGCAAACATCAGTGGTACAAATAATAGGAGTAAAATCCATTTTTTCATCGTTTTCATTGTTTTATGGGTTATAAATTAGTAAATTAATAAGATTTTTGTGCAAATATAGTTATTTTTGGCTTAATCCCCAAAAACCTTGATTTTTCTTAACATTATATTTTTATTATAGAACTCGTCGGCACCATCAATAATTTCAAGTAGTTGTGGCCAGTTTTCCGCAGGCTCAAAGGAACGATAATATTCATTTTCCAAATGTATACGCAACACATTATTATCTACAGCGGCTTTTACCATAAATTTTCCACAAGTGTTAATAACATCTTGTTGTAAATTATCTATTCCATCTACTTCATAACCATTCGGGATAACAAAACTGATTACCGATTCATATTTTCGAGCATAAGGCATATACATATCTATATTACGTTCACGTTCTTTTACCTCCAAACGGAGAGGCACACCTGTTAATTTTCCGGCATCTATAGTATAATTAATACCGGCTTTACGCACCAAGCCTTCCATCGTGTATTGTACATTATATTTTAAATCGGCGCCTTGTTTCGGAATGCCCATAGAAAGTATGTTAAAAGAAATTAATTCTTTAGTTTTCATGTCATGTGCATTTTTTATTTCTTCTTCGAAATTGTCTTTGTGGTTTTTACGCACTTCTGCAAAGGCCGCTTCATATTCCTGAATTAAAGCCTGTGTTTTACGTTTATCTGCCATCTCTTCAAACATCGTTTTTTCTATAGCCAAAGCCTTTCGATGCTCTGCTTCATAATCTTCATATAATAATAACATCCGTTGGTAAGGCTCTTTAAAATAACCCGACTGCGTTGATGTGCGGTTAAACTGCAACTCTAATGGATTAACCATATCTATCGTAACCTGTATTTCATCAATCATAGTATTTTGCTCAGCAGTAGATACAGGGGTTGTAACTATAGTATGCTTTCCTTTTAAGCTGAAAACATCTTTTTTATAATCTTCAGGAATAAATAATACTGCTTGTTCTCCTTCATTAATAGCAGGAATACGATTAACTGTCGAAAAAGCAGAAAGTGAAGCCAACAGTATAGGATGTGCAGAAGGAATTACTAAGAATGCATCCAAATCATTAATGTGAGTAATATTTCTCAATGTGGGGCCATACTGTGAAGTAACAAAAAGTAAATTTGTTTTTATACCGTGAAATGACAGTATTTTACTCAGTTTTGCAATAAATACCAAATTCATCCAGGAGTAGTAATTCCGCTCGGTGCCAACATCTATTCGTTTCCCATCCCAATCATTCATCGAATAATGCTGAAGCGCATAATAAATTAAACAGGCAAGGCTGTCTTTTGAATAATTTGGATAAGTATCTTTATATTTTTTGACAAGATTATTAATAGGGGTGTAATAATCCCATTTGTAATTATACAACTCAGCATAACGCCGGATATAGCCTTTGTAATCATCAACAATTTTATTATAATCCACATTCCTGTGGACACCTGCTTTACGAGCACTTTCCGGATGAAAGATATTCTTACTGTCGTTATATAACATTACTAAACTAAGCATTGGAAATTGTCGGGCTACAGAAATCCATTTTTCATTGGTAACAGCAGGAATATTGTTGATTTTAGCAGTCAGATTATAATTGCCATCTTTGTCATTTGCCACAATAAATTCGGGAGCGCCATTAAGCACTCGGTATTCTGCGGTTAGGCGTTTATCTATCTTTGCATAAATACTGTACGACACTATTGGACTTGCTTTCTTGAAAACAAAAAACAGCGGAGCTACGTTTTTATTATCCATTTGTTCTGTATAATGAATAAAATAATCAATAATATCTCCCACTTGTAAATCAGCAATGGCCAATTTACGTAAACGATTATTTTTTGGTCCCTCCATACTCACCTCATCGTCTATATCCAATTCTCTAATTGTGCCATCGGGTTTAATAATACGTACTCCAACTACAGTCATACTGGCAGCTTTCGTCCATAAACCTTGTTTGGCAAAATATTCTTGAAACATCAATTCAGAATATTTTTCAACAGACGACTTGTCATTTAGTTTCAGCATCCGCCGCATGGTATTTGTGTAATATAATACCTGGTTAGATATAGGGGCACTTACAAAGAAAGCATACGCGTTAAAACGACGCTTAGCCATCAGTTCTATATCGTAATGTTCAGCCAATATTATAGATGACGCTTCAGTATATTCTTCAGGAATCATATAGTTGGAAAATTCCGGCAGATTCCAGTTCCATACTTCTTCCCGCACTTCCTTTGAGTATTTGGCATAATCGAGTCCGGCTACATTTTTTTGTGCCAACAAAGGAAAGACCGGCAAACAAAAAAAGAAGAGAAAAAAGCTACAATGTTTCATATATTATTTATTTTTCGATTAAACTAATTTGACTTCCATAGTTTTTTTTTAACAAGCCTATATCACGATTCCAAATTGTAAACTGTCCTTTGGGTATCAAGGTTGTATTCATTATTATTTCTTTCCTGTATATTACTTTTCCCGTTTCATGAATGTAAGATATATCGAAACGATATCCGTCGCGCACAATGAGTAGATTTTCCGGTAAACCTGCAACCTTCATATTGTTCGGAATTTCCAATTCCGCTTGTTGATAAATATGAAATTTATACGGGAACAGAAAATCGTGTACACGCTTTACCGTATCAATATGACTGTTCATAAATTCTTTCCGGGAATCTAAATCTACATAATATTCCCGTCCATATTGCTGTATGCCGATTTTGGTTTGAACAGTATAAGATAAGGATGCCGTTTCACTTATTGCCTCTAAGGAAGGATACGAAAGTCCGGATATTGAATATTGAGCATTTCCTTTACTAAGATAATTAGTCAATTCATCCTTCTGTTTTTCTTTTCTAACGCTGTGTATTGTGTTTAAGAAAGTCGTTTTTTCTTCTCCTTGGAAAACTATCTCTACTTTACCAAACAGCATTCCATCTTTAATTTGGAATACAGACTTTTCCATTGCCGTATTTTGCTCAGCGGTTCGTTCCGGTATGCGCGTTAAAATATAGTTTGAATCATCTTCTATCAATGTCTGACGTCCTTGGATACGTTGTGCATATTGATCAAAACCTATGTATTTCTCCGTTGCATCAAGATAATAGATTTCATTATTTAGCAAAAGAGCGCAAACCAGATGATTATCAACAGCCATTGAAGGAGTAGAATAATCATAAGCAATATAATTCGTACCCAACCATGCTAAACGCGCATCAAATCCTATAGCTTTCAATAATTCCCTCATAAGTAATGCCATTCCCTTACAATCGCCATATTTTTTTGAAAGCACATCCTGTGGTGCCGCAGGTTTAAACCCGGCAACAGCGTCCTCAAAAGCAATATAACGAATATTATCTTGCACCCAATGGAATATTTTTTTTATCTTATCAATATCCGTAATGCAATTTTCCGTCAATCGCAATGCTGTTTCTTTCATCAGTGGCACATCAATATTGACTGTATTCACAATGCTCCGATACCATGCATATAAATCTGCAAGTGTCGAAAAATAAGTTTGTCGGCCAATAGCAATATCAGCCGATTTATTAAGCATCATGATATGCGGATGAATATAAGTCGGACCCTGAACATTTGTTTCTATCTTTACCGCAGGTATATCTTTAATGGTATATACATAGATGTTTGCTTTGAGTTTATTATCGTAAAAAACATTTTTTGTGATATTATTACCTTCAAAATTCCATTCCCTTAATTCTACATTCATCCATGTCGGAACAATAATTTTTATTTCTTTTTCCACAATAAATTCCGATTTATGAAAAAATATTACAGTAAAATATCTGGGATCCAAGAATGTTTGCTGTATATTCACAGTACAAGTTTCTCCTTTTTTAGTAAAAGGTATTTTGAAAGCACAGATTTTAGCATCGGAATAAAAAATACCATCACGCTCAATGCTTCCGTAATAAGGATATATTCCCCTCTTGCTAATATTCACTTTATCAATTGTAAGCATGTCATTATAAACCTCCGCAAAAGGTAGAACTGCACGATACTTATTACATTGGAAAACAGTATTTATAGTACTTTTTACTACCACCGGATATTTTTTATCACCCAATTTATATTCATAAGTCTCTTTTTGGGAGAGAATTACAATATTTTCATCATCTAAAGATTGAGCAATCGCTATATTGACAAGATAAATAATAAAGAACGATAAAAAACAGGTATATTTAAACACTTTATACATATATTGGCTTGCATTCTCTCATTTTAGAACAAAAGTACAACAAATTTAGCAATTTCTTCACAATATTTGCAGAATTGACTTTTTTCTACACATTTATAACAAGATTTATGTTTTTTTGTGTAAATTTGTAATTAAATTGACAATTTTGAATTTAAAAACATGAAAACTAAATTGAATGAATTAGACCGCATGATTGGCAATACGCCGATGATTGGCATCAACTACCGTTACAAAGGAAATGAGGGGGTAGTGTATGTTAAATGTGAATATTATAACTTCTCGGGAAGCATTAAAGACCGAATGGCGCTGCACATTCTCAAAGCCGCCTACAATACTGGTGCTATAAAGCCCGACTCGGCTATTGTGGAAGCAACCAGCGGTAATACCGGCATCGCATTTTCGGCTTTGGGGCGTATGCTGGGGCATAAGGTCTGCATCATTATGCCCGACTGGCTTAGCCAAGAGCGCAAAATGCTGATAAAAAGTTTTGGAGCCGACATTATTCCTATTTCCAAAGAAGAAGGCGGATTTATAGGGAGTATTCGGCTTTCGGAAGAAATGGCTGCCAAAGACCCTAAGGTGTTTTTGCCTTGCCAGTTTTCCAACTGCAACAACATCAAAGCGCATGAGGAAACCACCGGTCCAGAAATCATTCAGCAATTGAAGAAACATGGTTTGTCGCCCGATGCATTTATTGCCGGCGTGGGTACAGGCGGAACGGTGATGGGCGTAGGGAAAGCCCTTCGCGCCGTGTATAACAATGTGAAAATTCATCCTTTGGAACCGGAAGAAAGTCCGACCCTAACCACCGGTTACAAAGTCGGCAGCCATCGGATACAAGGCATTTCCGACGAATTTATTCCCGAAATCATGCAAGCTGACCGCTTAGACGAAGTTATCCAAGTGTCGGACGGTGATTCTATTTTGATGGCGCAGAAATTAGCGCGCACCTTGGGTTTGGCTGTGGGTATTTCCTCAGGAGCGAACTTAATAGGCGCTATCAAACTGCAGGCAAAATACGGCTACAAGGCTGTTGTTGCTACCGTCTTCGCCGATTGCAACAAGAAATACCTGAGCACCGACCTGATGAAAGAAGAACCTGTCAAGGCGCATTACCTCTCTCCTGAAACGGAATTAGTGAATTTTAGGTGCTTGTGATAGCCCATTCATCCTGTCACTCGTCACGAAAAAACACCTCACCTCATATTGCTGCACGGCTGCCCTCGATAATCGCTTTTACATCTTCTTGCCATTGGGGATATTCCTTACCACGTGCGGCATCCATCTTCTTCAATAAATTTGCCACATTGGTTATGCCTAATTGCAGAAACATCGGCAACATTTTATGGCAAAACTGCTGTGCAGTATTGAAGTCGTTGTTGGCAATTGCCGTATTCAAGGCATCAATGTTTTCAGTTGTTGATTGTAAAAAAATATCTAATATCTGACGGATAGCTTCTCTGTCGTTGTCAAACATTTCTTCCAAAGAAGTTAATGCTGCAGGTTTGTTTGTTTTGCTGCCCAGCAATAACGCAAGGCTGTTTAATCCCACAGGCTTGGCTAAATAGCCGTCGAAGCCATATTCGGCAGCTTTGATATTATGAAAATCGCTGCGCCCTGTCATAATAATTACAGGCATAAGCGCGCTATTATTCTTTACCTGTGCCAGCACATCCTTCCCTGAAATTTCTCCCATTTCCATGTCTGTAATTACCACATCATAATTGGAAATGCGGGCAATATACCTGTTGCATTCAATAGGTGCATGGCACACGTCAACACTGTGTCCCAACTTAGTCAGCATATCTTTTAACAAGGAAAGAATTGTTCGGTCGTCGTCAATAACCAATACACGTTTTGCTTGGAATACCGTATTAATAGTTGTTGTCTTCACAGGAATGCTTACAGTTATCTGCGTACCTTTTCCTACAGCAGATTTTATATCAATAGCGCCTTTCAGTAGTTCGACCAATCCTTTGACCACAAACATTCCCAATCCGCTTCCCTCAGCTAATTGCACATTGTCAGCCACCCTCAAAAAGGCTTTGAAAATATCGTTAATTTGATTTTGCGGAATGCCTGCACCTGTGTCAGTCACCATAAAATAAACCACTTCATTTTCTGCTTTTATTTCGAATTTGACTTCGCCCTTAGTCGTATATTTTACGGCATTGGAAAGAATGTTAATAATAATTTGTTTTACTTTCAGGTGGTCGGAAAGTACTGAAAAATCCTTATCTATATTCGGTAAAAAATGGAAAGTTAATTCCTTTTGTTGCGCCAGCGGGCGAAACATATCGGCAGTCTCGGCGCAAAGGTCATACAGGTTGAAAGCGCTTTCTGTTACCTGTAATGTTCCCTGTTCGAGACTGGAAAATTCGAGCAAATTCTCAAGTAATGCCAATATATGCTTACCTGAATTTTGCATGGAAGCCAAAGCAGCTTTATCCATATTTTGCGCGTCATTCCATAATTCTAAATAACCCAATATTGAATTTAGAGGCGTTTTAATATCGTGTGAAACGGAAAGCAATAAACGATGACGGCTTTCCATAATTTGCTTAGTACGTTCATTCGCTCGTTCTAAAGCCTTGCGTGCCGCATAGCCTTTATTGACATCGCTTATGATAAGCAGGATAAATACTAATATCAACAGGAGAGCGATGACACCTCCGATAATAATAAGATTATAATTTTTATGAATCTGCGCTTCGCTCTGTTTTGCTTTTTCCAAGGTGTCTGCAATGGTTTGGCTGTGAAATTGTTTTAGCAAGTTTGATATTTGCAGCGAAATTTCCTGGTCGTTAAGAATTAATCGAGCAATCTCATGCTCAATAGCATTAATTTTAAGATTATATTTATGGCTTGCCTGAGCTATACTCCGATTGAGTTCTTCCAAAATATATTTTCTTTCGTTAGGAGATAACATTAATGTATCTATTTCCACAGTGGTGACTCTACGAATGGTGTCAACGCTCTTTGATGGGGAAAAAACATGACCGAGCCTTTTCCAAAAACTTCGTTGTGGAGTAGTAGTAACAGTTGTATCTTTTTTCTGAGTAGTAACGATAAGTGAATCCATAAAATTTAAAAGTGCATATTCCTGCACTTTTTTACTAATGGAATCAAGCGGATTTTGCGCCGCCAATTGAACTTGCAGGGCAGTTGCTATTTTTTCCTTTTGAAACAATAAATCCCTTAACTCTTGCAATTTTTTTTGCTGTGCCGTATCTAATAGTACATACACAGAAAGCGAATCAATCATCAATCCTATCCTCGCAGAGGTTTCTCTAAAACTTCGCAGATAAGAAAATTTCTTGGATATAATGTAGAAATTAGCTTCCGACTGGGCTTGATTCACAGCATAGGTCAATTCATGGGTTAATTGCAAGGGCAGATAGGCTTGCTCAATATATTGACGATGTCCGTCAATTTCTTCTTTCGCCTTATAAATATAGAAGACCATTGTTGCGCACAAGGCTGCCACAACGAGATAAGCCAAAACCGCATTAATCCGAATTTTATATTCTATATTCTTTCTCATCTCGAATGCAAATATACATAAAGTTTTTCATTAAGGCATTAGCTCATTTGAAAAAAAATAACTACCTTCGTATTCATGTTTTTTAAGCGTATTATATTACAATTCATTGCCTTGATTTACCCTCGCCAATGCGAGGCTTGCGGAGCATCGTTGCACCACGGGGAGCAAGTGATATGTCTTAATTGCCTTTACCACCTGCCACGCACCAACTATTGGAACGAAGCAGGAAACAATATGGAACAATTGTTCTGGGGAAAAGTCAGGTTGGAGCATGTATGCGCCCTGTATTTCTTCAATAAAGGAAGCCGCTATCGCCATCTTTTACACAAGTTAAAATACAAGGGAAAAATAAACGTAGGAATAGAACTCGGTCGTCGCTTAGGCATGGAACTAAAATCGGCTGCCTTATACCAAACAATAGACGCTGTTATTCCTGTGCCCTTGCATCCGAAAAAGCAACGCCAAAGAGGATATAACCAAAGCGAGCAAATAGCCATTGGCATTGCCGAAGCTACAGGCTGGAAATTGGACACGCAGTCTGTAGTCCGCAGGCAGTTTACCGAAACCCAAACCCGCAAAACCCGCTTAAGCCGATGGCAAAACGTGGCTGAGGTGTTTGCAGTTAAATATCCAAGCGCGGTGCAAGGCAAGCATGTACTGTTAGTTGACGATGTGATTACCACAGGCGCTACAATTGAAGCCTGCGCTCAACATTTGCTCAATGTCGAAGGATGCAGGGTAAGTGTGGCGGCGTTGGCGTGTGTAAAATAATTTAAGAATTTAAAAGATTTAAGAATTTAAAAATATGGTGGTTATTACGAATATTAAGAAGCTGGTGCAGGTGGAGGAAACGCCGCGCGCCAAGGTTTGCGGAGCAGCCATGGATTCCCTCGCTTGCATTGATGACGCATTCTTGCTCATAGAAAACGGATTGATTAAAGATTTCGGCCCAATGGAACAAATGCCTGAAGTAGGCGCAAATATTGATGTTATAGACGCAGAAGGCGGCATGGTATTTCCTTCGTTTTGCGATTCGCACACACATATAGTATATGCAGGAAGCCGCGAAATAGAATACATTGATAAGATTCGCGGATTAAGCTATGAAGAAATTGCAAAACGCGGCGGCGGCATTTTAAATTCGGCAAAACGATTGCACGACACTTCTGAAGATGAGTTGTACACACAAGCGTTAGCACGTATCAACGAAATTATGCGTTTCGGCACAGGAGCCGTAGAAATCAAAAGCGGCTACGGACTCAACACCGATGATGAATTGAAAATGCTGCGGGTAATCCGCCGCCTCAAAGCCAATACTCCGCTTACTATCAAAGCTACTTTCTTAGGGGCACATGCTGTTCCAATTGAATACAAAAACCGGCAAAGCGAGTATGTTGACCTTATCATTAACGAAATGATACCGCAAGTAGTCGCCGAAGAATTAGCCGACTATATAGATGTGTTCTGCGAACATGGATTTTTCACCGTTGAAGACACGGAACGTATCTTGATGGCAGGACTGAATTATGGGTTGATTCCTAAGATTCATGCCAATCAGCTGGCTTGTTCCGGCGGCATTCAAGTCGGCGTAAAATACGGTGCCTTATCTGTTGACCATTTAGATTATACGGGTGAAGCGGAAATCAAGTGTTTGTTAGCTTCCGAAACCATGCCAACCCTCTTGCCCGGCTCTAACTTTTTTCTCACACTCCCCTACCCGCCCGCTCGCAGCATGATTAATGCCGGACTGCCGGTAGCCATTGCTTCCAACTATAACCCCGGTTCCTCACCTGCCGGCGACATGAAGTTTATATTATCCTTAGCCTGCATACAAATGAAAATGACACCCGAAGAAGCTATTAATGCCGCCACCATTAACGGCGCTTATGCTATGGGGCTCAGCGATACCCACGGCAGCATTGCCCGCGGAAAGGTAGCTAATGTGTTTATAACCAAGCCTATTCCCAGCTATGCCTTCATGCCCTACGCCTTTACCACGCCTTTAGTTAATAAAATAGTATTAAATGGGAAGTTAATACCTGACGAAATAGTATAAAAAAATTGTGTGTTTTAAATCATCATATTATCTTTGCAGCGATATTTAAAAAATAAAAATTTATCCGATAGTACACTCTCAAAATACCTCCCCACATGACCACCGTATTACGTTATTTTGTTTTATTAGGATTAGTATTGTTTTTTTGTGCTTGCAGCCGTTATGCCGAACAACGTTGGGCGCGTGAGGCTATAGCCATGGCTGAAACCATTATGGAGCAACAGCCCGATAGCGCCTTACATCTTTTACAATCAATTTCGGATCCTGCGATATTGGCGGAAGAGCAGCAAATGGTTTATCGCCTGCGTTTATTGCAAGCCAAAGACAAGTGTATTTTAGACATTACAGTTGATACCAACATAGTGGATGTGTCGCATTATTTTGAACAACGAAAAGATTGGCTTCGTGCTGCTTGGGCTGCCTTTTACCATGCACGTGTATGGCAGGAACGCAATGACAAACAGAAAGCTATGCAAGCTTATCTAAACGCCGAAACCTATGCGAGCCATACCAATGACTATAAACTACAGGGTATGATACAGCATAATATAGGAGAACTATATTATAAACAATTAGCTTTCCAGCAATCTATAGTCGCATTAAAAAAAGCAGCAGGTTATTTTCAGCAAATAGATAGCACCGTTTATCCATATATAGTATATACATATCAATCTCTTAGCAGTAATCATGTTGTAATAAAGCAGTTAGACAGCGCATTGTATTATAATGACAAAGGACTAAGTTTAGTGCAATGCTATCATGATTCATCGCTCTTATCTTCTATTTATCAATGTCGCACTATTATTTACAGAGAAAAAGGCGAATTGCTGGAAGCAAAAAAATGTTTGGATAAGGTTTCCCAATATTCTCCGGATGAACGTTATAAGTCTCAATTGCATATTACGTTGATTAAATTTTACAAAGAAACAAATCAAATTGATTCGGCTATTTTTTATGCAAAGAAGTCATTGCAGGCATTTGATAGTTTGCCTAATAGTGAAAAATTGCAGGCTACTGTTTATTTCCTGCTTTCCACTATAGCGCAAGAACAGAAGAGTTACAAGGAGGCTCTGTTTTATTATGTGCAATACAACAATCTCCTCATGAAAATTTATCAAGATACTCAGGACCGCTCTATTTTAGGCTTGCAGGAGAAATATGATTTGGCTATGGTAAAAAATGCTCACCAGCAATTATCTATTCAGAATCAGCAAAAAACCCGTATGCTCTTATGGTTGTTTATAGTGCTTATTTTGACAAGTTTCGCCTTTTATTATTACTACACAAAAAAGAAAACAGCGCTTTTGGCAGTTAAACAACAATTGGCGCAATTAAAAGTTATGGCTGCCAATTATGACGACAAGGATAAAACATTGAAAAGTACGCTGATGCGAAGTTTTGAAATTGCTAAAAAACTAAGTCTTTTAGAAGCCACACTTAATCAAGAGGAGAAGAAGCATGGAGCGAAATTATTACGCCGATTCAAAGAAATCGTTTATAATACTCCGGACGGTAACTATTGGAAACAACTTTATCCTGCGATTGATAATTATTATAATAGCCGGTTGGACATTTTAAAACAGCATTACCCTTCTTTGGATGAACCGGAATTTAAAGTTTGTTGTTTGTGTTTGGCTGATTTCAAGAATGACGAAATGTCCATTTTTATGGACTGTTCGGAAAGTACTATTCGGGCAAAAAAAACAAGTATCCGGAAGAAGATAGGCATTGTTCAGGGAGGAGATTTGTCCCAATATTTAATACAATACTTGAAAGAGAACTGCTAAACACGCGCTAATTCACAATATTAAACAACTAATTATTAGTGTTTTAATATTTAAATATGCGCTAATTGAGCGCTAAGCTCTTGTCTTCTGCATCTTTTACATTTAGCTTTGCACCATTATTAACCTTAAAAGACTTGATTATGAAAAAAATTGTGTGTGGTTTATTTATGTATTTACTGATTTCAACGTCTGCTATCTACGCCGATAGTCCCATTATTTTAATGAGTGAACTACCTACAGGCCCCGTCAGAAATCCTCTATCAATTAGTGCAGAGCAAAGCATCGGACAAGTGCAGATATCTTTTATGTCCGACATCGGATTCGTTGACATTTGTGTTAAAAATGTCAAAGGAGAGATTGTTGACCAAGTAGTTGTTGATACGGATATCACGCCTAACGTTGTAATAGATACTTCTTCATGGCCTTCCGGAGACTATGTGATTACATTAACGTTGGAAAACGGCAATAAGCTAATCGGAGAGTTTAGTTTGTAAAAAACAGTGATTACCAAACGGGTCATGGGTAACGACAGAGAGGAGCATCATTGATTGCTCCTTTTTCTTTTCACCCCGCACCCTTCCATCTTTATTGCGGGTCAACGTCTGCAACTGTTTCTAATCCGCTCCAGCCTTGGCGGGCGCGCAGTTGAGCGAATTGTTGCAACAATATTTTTTTCACTTCCTGCAAATTCTCTTTGGCATTGCTGCGCACCCAAAAAGCCAGGATGTGCTTATTCTGCACACGATGAACCAACGGCTGAAAAGGCCCGAGCAAACGCGAGCCTAAGGTCGGATAAATTTTCTGCTTAAAATCCGCAGCAGCCTCTTGCAAAAGCTCTTCGTTCCTGTGCTTGAAATAAAGCGCAATCAAACGCGAGTAGGGCGGAAAGGCAAACTCTTTGCGCTCGGCCAATTGCTGATGGAAAAAAGAGGGGAAATCGTGTTGCTGCACGAAATGAAGAATTTGGTTTTTGGGTTGAGCAGTTTGTATAATAACCTGCCCGACTTTATCCTTGCGACCCGCACGACCGCTCACCTGTGTCAACAAATGAAAACTGCGCTCATGCGCCCTGAAATCGGGAAAATTCAATAAATTATCGGCATTTAAAATTCCCACCAAGCTTACGCATGAAAAGTCTAAACCCTTTGTCACCATTTGCGTTCCTATCAATATGTCTTTCTTCCCTGCCTCAAAATCGCCGATAATGCGTTGATAGGCATTTTTTGCGCGAGTGGTATCTAAATCCAAGCGCGCCAAGCGGGCTGCAGGAAAAAGTTGCTGTACTTCTTCTTCTATTTTTTCTGTGCCGAAGCCCTTGGTTTGCACATTGGAGCTTCCGCAGTCGGCGCAAGTTCCGCGCAAACGCTTGGAATAACCGCAATAGTGGCACACCAAACTGTTGGTATGCTTGTGGTAGGTGAGGCTTACGCTGCATTGCCTGCACTGCGGAATGCAGCCGCAGTCGCCGCATTGCACAAAGGGTGAAAAGCCGCGCCGATTTTGAAACAGGATGATTTGTTCTTTCCGCTCCAAGGCTTCGCCAATAGCATTAATTAAGGGCTGGGAGAACATTCCCCGCATTTGCTTTTTCTTCTGCAAGCGAATAGTATCAAGCACCGTTACGGCGGGCATCGTTACATCGTAGTAGCGCTGTGCGAGCGTCACGCAGCCATATTTTCCCGACTGCACGTTATAGTATGTTTCCACCGAAGGCGTTGCCGTTCCCAGCAACACCTTTGCCTCTTGCTGAGATGCCAGCACAATGGCTGCATCCCGCGCATGGTAACGCGGCGCGGGGTTTAACTGTTTATAACTGCTCTCATGCTCTTCGTCAACAATTACCATACCTAAATTGTGAAAAGGAAGAAAGAGCGCCGAACGTGCGCCAACGATAATAGTTGGCCCGTCGGGTTGTCGCAGGCTGTTGTAAATTTCTACCCGCTCCTCATCGCTGTAACGCGAATGATATACGGCAACGGCATTACCGAACAACTGCTCCAATCGCGCAATCAATTGAGCAGTCAAGGCAATTTCGGGCACTAAGTACAAAACCTGTTTGCCAAGTTGCAACTGCTCTGCCATCAAGTGTGCATATATTTCTGTTTTTCCTGAGGCTGTAACACCGTGCAAAAGCGCCACGCTCTTGTTTTTCCACACTGCTTTTACGGCTTGGCAGGCGGCTTCCTGCGCAGACGACAACACAGGCATTTGCTTACTTACTTCTGCCGAACGGTCAAGGCGGCTCACCTCGCGTTGCACAATTTCTAAAATATGCTTATCGGCACAAGCGCTGAATGCCGCATGGGAGTGCGTCTGCAATATTTTTTTTGAAATTTCACAGAAAGAAGATGCTGCCATCTCTGCTGCATTTTTTTGCTGCGTATCATCAATTGCAAGCGATAAATAATCGAGCAGCAGCGCCTCCTGCTTCTTGGCTCTTGACAAGCCTTTCAGGGCTTCTTGTAATTTTTCTTCGGTATCAAGAGCAGGATGCAAGCGTACAAATGTTTCGAGGCGAGGTTTGTATTCTGTGCGCAATCCGTTGGGCAGAGCGGCAGCCATCACTTCCCCCAAGGTACACATGTAGTAGTTGGACATCCATTCCCAGAAGCGCAGTTGCGCCGCATCAACTATCGGCTCATTGTCAACCACCGCTTTCAGCGGTTTTATCTCAAAGCCAGCAGGCGCTTCGTCCGACAAGGATTGCACTAAGGCTTGGTAATGCTTTCGCCCTAAGTCCACCCATACGCGCATGCCTGCGGCAACTTTATCTTCCCAAAAAGAAGGTATGCTATAGGTCAGCGCATGAGGCAGCGCTAAGGGAAAAATCAAATTCGCATATTTCATGCTAATTTATAAAACTATCGCTAATGGATTGATAGTTGTACACTTTTTGAATAACGTCTGCAAACAAATCGGCAATACTGAGTACTTTGATTTTGTTGGCATCAAGATTCGGGTCATCGCGTAAAGGAATGGTGTCGGTAACGATTACTTCTTCGATACATGAACGGGCAATGCGGTCATAAGCAGGCCCCGACAATACAGCATGAGTAGCCATCACACGAACGCTCAATGCGCCTTTTTCCGTGAGCATATCAGCCGCTTTACTGACAGTGCCCGCCGTGTCAATCATATCGTCAAGAAGTAAAATATTGCGGCCTTCCACATCGCCGATGGCGGTTATTGTGCCCACTTCATTCGCTTTTTCGCGCGATTTATGGCAGATAATCATCGGACATTCGAGCAGGCGGGCATAAGCATTGGTGCGTTTTGCACTGCCCATGTCGGGCGCTGCCACCGAAAGATTTTCCAAATTTAAACCTCGTGCGTAGGGCAGAAATACGCTGCTGGCGTAAATATGGTCAACAGGAAAATCGAAGAAGCCTTGAATCTGGTCGGCATGTAAATCCATGGTCATTACGCGGTCGCAACCCGCAGCGGCCAAAAGGTTGGCCACCATTTTTGCTCCGATGGAAACGCGGGGGCGGTCTTTGCGGTCTTGACGCGCCCAACCGAAATACGGAATCACGGCAATCACCTTATACGCCGAAGCACGCCGCGCTGCATCAATCATCAATAATAATTCAAATAAATTATCTACAGGCGGAAAGGTTGACTGAACAATGAATACTGTATTTCCGCGCACACTTTCGTTAAATGCAGGCTGAAATTCGCCGTCGCAAAACTCCGTAACCTGCGATTGTCCCAACTCAGCGCCTAAAGATGCTGCTATACGTTCAGCCAAATAACGCGACGAACGTCCTGAAAAGATTTGAAATTTGTGTTGATTGGATAACATGCCGATTTTTGTACAAAGGTAATATTTTTACAATTTATGGACAAAAATACTTTTTAACAAATTTTAAGAACCTACAGATGAGGCAGATTCATAAATTGGTATCAAGTATCAAGATATGAGAGTATGCGATATTTAGTTTGACAGTTTACAGGTTAACAGGTTTATTCAGTTATTCATTTTCAATTTTCAACTTTCAATTTTCAATTCATCTATTACATCTTCAATATATTTCAATAGTTCTTCTCGCCCTTGTCCATTTTCGGAGGAAGTAATA
>Ga0209737_10000949_pt1 | contig 21829 bp, 16 predicted proteins | sample TergutCu122P3_FD_187284 | JGI IMG/M metagenome (GOLD analysis project Ga0209737, IMG submission 187284) | Cubitermes ugandensis P3 segment gut microbial communities from Kakamega Forest, Kenya - Cu122 P3 (SPAdes) (version 2) | ecosystem: Host-associated > Arthropoda: Insects > Digestive system...
GTATGCTGACTAAGTTAAACTTAGGGAACGCTTACGCTATGACGCTAAATAAGTCTCAGGGGAAAACCATCGATAACACAATCCTTCTTATCAGCAAGGAAGGTGTAATGGACGCTAAATCGATGTACGTAGGCATGACAAGGCACAGAAACAATGTAGACGTATATTACAACCAATCAGACTTTGGCTCATTTAAAGCTCTCGTAAACAGCGTGTCTAAGTATAGCTATAAAGATTCGCTTGTGGACTATGAGCATTCCGTACCCCTAAGCCAAAGTGATGGTAAAAATCCCCATGCCCGAATAATTGAGTATCTTGGTTTACGAGAAGAAATAGTCTCTGTGCTAGATGATATACGCAACGATCAGGCGGACTGGAAAGAATATAATACTCTAAAGTCAAAGAAGATCGAGACAGAAAAAGAAATACTCAGCAATTACGATGCTCATAAACTTTATCTTGATCAGCTCGGAATTACGAAAGAAAAGCTTGAAATATCTACCGGCTTAAAGCTGCGTCCTATGACCAAAATTGAGTTGGAAGCGAGAAATACTGTCATAACATACGCAAAAACGTCTCAAGAAACGAGGGCGATGTATGAAAGTATAAAGAAAGGAAGCCGCAACATTACAAAGCACAAGGAGTACGGCAAATACTGCAATCTCAGAGAGCAACGCAACAGTTTGGCAGAAAAGATACTATCTAATCAACCTCTGTACAAAGAGTTTGTGAGTGAAATGTCTCGAGAATATTTTATCTCCTTTAAAAGCATGAGAAGACAGGTTGATTACGCAAGATCTTCGAAATCGGAAATGTCGTCCAACTTTGGATCAGGCATTCATGTTGTAGATTACGAGAAAAACGCTCATGTTTCGATATATGTCGGTACTGTAAATCTTATGAAAAATCTCCACGAAAGCATGTCGAAAGAAATCGGAGAAGGCGGAAATATCTCAAAGCACAGAGATTATGCAAAATATCTTGAACTGGCTGAAAGAAAGGATAAGTACGGAAAGATGATAGCAGAAAGTATCGACTCGTATGAGGAGTATTTAAAGAAGCATGAATCTCAGGGTGTTTCTCGAAAATCACTGGAAGAACAATATGGAAAGCAAGAAGACCTTACGAACAAAAAGGAGATGCAAGCCAAATACAATGATTTGATCGCGTCTTTTGCTAAATCTCTAAGTATGGAAAATGTTGATAAGAGGGTTTTTGCTGATAGAAAGTCCCCTGAGAACACTCATGTCGTGGAAACTGAAGAATCCAAATGGATAAAAGCACTGTCTCAAGTTTCGGCAACGGATGAAGAAACTGCAAAACAGAAAGCATTGGCGGCTCCGCATTTAGTGAGTAAAGTTGAGCAAAACGTTAAAGATGCGTCTGTATCACAAAACGATATTTTCGCGAAACTTGAAGCCGCAAAAGATAAAAGTTATTCCAATAATAATGCAACTCAGCTTATATCAGAGAGTTTAATGATGGATAAAAAAGGACATGACTATAAAGAAAACATGAAAGAACACAAAAAAGATTTTGGCTATGCGCAACATGTTTCTAAGCCTACGGTTTACGCTTTTTGTGAGGGATATGATGTTAGCAGCACTCTTCATAAAGGAGAGTCTGCTCAAGAATATGCCAGTATGTTGGTACAGCAAAAGCTTAATTCTCAAGGTCTGCAAGAAGCAACGCCGGAAATAGTCGAATCTGCTGTAAAACAAGCGTTGTGTTTTCAAGCTCTCAAAAATGCTTATGACATAAATACGAAAGAATTAACTCACGAATCAGTTCAAGAGTTGCATAAAAAGGCAGAAATATTGGCTAATAATCTTACAAGCGAAAATATTCACGTATTGCAAGACAAAGGTCTTATGAAAGAAGTAAGCGAGAAAATTTCAGTCTCTCAAAAAGAAGAGCTTTCGAATGTTTATGTCAACAGAATCATCGATGTAAATAATACCGATATACGGAAAAAATCTCTACTACAGAAAGAACAACAGCACGAACAGTATCAGGAAGTCGATAAAACAAAGGGATGTGAAATTAGCTTTTAAGTCAAAAAATTATTGTGTAGATTTTTATGTATCGCGTGTTCGAATCCGCTTTGGATTGTTCTTCATGTAGCATAAATTGCGTTGTTGTCGTATAGTTAACTACCTGCAGAAAAGCGATATTGCAAAGTTGGCTATTTTACGCTCTTACCTAATACCATTTCAGCATGAAAAATACATGCGCATTCTCCATTTTCCATCAAAAATCCCTCTCCGTTTTTCACAAATATGTACATGGAGAATCGGAAAGCACACGACCTACAACCTCTCCTACCCAACACTTTGCCTGTCAAATGCTGATTTCTGTATTTTGGTTTAGAGAATGTGGAGTGGTGTCGGGACGGATTTGAAGAGCATGTGTTCTCCGCTAAGTGAAAGGATAACCATGTTCGCTAATAAGAAAAAAATAGAAATTCCTGTAGAAAACATCCAAAATCGCGATTAGCTAGAAAAAAGATTCCTTTAAAAACAGCTGCTTTAACTTGCTCAATAGAAAAAGGCTATCTCGGTTTCACGATAATTTTTATTGGCGAACATGGTTGATGTATATGGGTTTTTTGGTGTTTGTTCTTATGTGCTATATTTTGAGGAAAATGTTGGATTTGCATCTTTTATTCGCGCATTCCACTCGAACGATCGGAAACAATATTTTTTTGCATAGATTTATTATCTTTACTTTAACTTTATTTTTGATAATATATGACAATGTTAAATAACCGTGTTCATTAATTAGGTTTGCCAATTTTCGCCTTTCGAATTTTTTTTGGGATGGGGTGTGCAATGAATTATTGTCGAATATGGTCAATGCTTACGTAGAGCTGAGCGACGTTTTTACTACGGCGATTGTTTGGAATGCGGATGTGCTGGAAGTGCGCGGTTTGTTGCACTTGATTTTCCCATTGATGCGAATGGAGTTCTCGGATTATACAAAACAGGGGATATTCTTGTTTGGGTTTTTGCACGAATAAATCGCGCTCTGTAAAGCACAAGTTATATGCGGCTCATGTAAAATATATTATTGACTTTGTTAATGTGTTCTAGACGGAGTGTTTGGATGTTTAAGTTTAAAAATGTAAAAGTGTTGTTTGTTTTAGTCATTTGTATTTTATGCAACAATGCGATATCTATGGAGTTACCACGACTCCGTAAGGATTGTTTTGAAAGTTTTTTTGTTTCTGAATTTCGTGATCCTCCTTTTTTCCAGCTTGTTAACAAAGTTGGCAGAGAGATTTATGTCTTAGGTGCTTTTCACGTAGCTCCATGCTCAAAATTATTGTCTCCTGCTACGATTTTGATACTTAAAGGCATAGCCGATAAAGGAGCAACATTATATACAGAACATGAAACGACAAACCGTGCAGCTTTACAACTCTTTCAAAAAGGGAGCAATAGATGTCCTTCTTTTCTTGAAAAAAGCCAATTATGCCGCACTATTCATCAAATATCGGAAACAGACTTCACTACTATTGCGTCTAGTTCTATAGAAGGCGGTTTCACCATCGACTCAATTCTTAGTGCTCAGCCGTGGTTGTTTGCTCTTATTATTGGAATACATGCTAATAGTTTATGTTATCGAGAATATATTGGGTTCGAAAACCAGCTTCAGCTCAGCTTTTCTTGGAAAGATGTGCGGTATTTAGAAACTCCTGAACAAGCCGCCGAGTGTTTAGAAGTGCATATGAAAGACACCACAGAACACGAACAGAATCTACGGTGGATACAGAACAGTATGAAAGTTATCACGCACTTTGATACCGTGAGCAAATTAGCAGATACAGATGAGATAAAAGGAATGCTTGAAATGGCTCATTTCGGAGAATTGATGCATGAAGCTAGTGGAAGTTATTTTTTGGAAATCATTCGTTGTAAGCAGTCAGTTCCACCGAGTTCTGTTGCAAGAAACAAGTTGTGGGCGGAAGCGATATTTGGAGAAATAACAGGTAAAGGATTGCCTATTCTAATAGTTGTGGGGACAGGACACTTGGCCAACTTTGGATCAGGCACCAGTTTTCTTGATCATTTATTTAATGCGGTTCAATGTCCAATTCAAAGATTGACAAAAGATGGTGCATGGGTTAGTATGTGAACTGGTGTTCTGCTAACTTTATTGTTCATAATTGGGAGTGGTGTTTTATGAAGTTATTATATTTTTTTATCACATACTTGGTCTTGACGGGAAGTAGTGCTTGTGCGATGAAGGTTGATAAAGAAACAGGTTCACATGAACGTCCTTGCAAAGTTGCGAGCTTATCACCTGATAGGATTCTCGTGCAACAGAAAATTAGCTATTATGACGATGTGCTTAGTAAGTTAAACTCGCCGAAAATTCCTGAATTAATAAAAAAACCTTATCAAGAGTATAGGGACGCTTATGCGGAATTAGATAAAGAAATCGAGCGGGATCCTAGTGTAGATATTGCGACAGCGTTGCTTTTAATTACTCAGCAAAATGGTATGTTTTCTAATAGATACTATTGATAGTGACAATAAGGGCAGATGCTTTGGATGATTTCGTGGGAGACTTTTTCTTCGGCAGGGATGATTTTGGGGGTCGTGGGGTTTGTGTCGGATGTGGTTGTTGCAACTGTAGTAGCGATACCTTGAGTCATGATTGTAAGCGTATGTCGGAGTCATGGCGGCGTTGTATTTAGCGCACCTTATATATCCCCCCTCAAAAATGAAGGACTTGTGCTTCTGCGGGCTTTATGCGCATCTTGATCGTATTTTTTGAACAGTGTTTGAACATGATCCCAGACAAGCTCGTCGGTTGCATGCTCTCTTGGGTAGGCGCTTTCCTTGTGTGCGACATAGCCCTTCTTGTAGCTCGGATTTATAAGAACTCGTCGGACATCTTTTGGTGCGTACAGCTTACTTCTTGCGTTGCGTCCACTTGTGTGTGAGTATGGTTTTGGTCTGTAGCCCATTGCGATTTAAAACATCGGAAACTGTAGCATGTGCTCCATTGCACGATTAGTATATAATCTCACTAACTCCATGTATTTTTGCTAAAAACTGAGGATTTTGACGCCTATTTTGCAGTGCGCTTCCAAATATAGAATCAAAAATTTTATTCGATTGCGCTAGATCATATGTTGCAATTATCGATCCATCGTCTTCCAAGATTCTCGAATTTTCGTTACAAAGAATAATTGTTTTTTTATTTTTCGCATGGCTTGTATCGTGAATCGTGAGAGCTTCTTGAATAGTGCAATGATTTACAACGATTCGCATAATTTCTTTCATTTTCGCGTCATTAAAACATGAAACAAACATGATTTTTCCGTCATAAGATTTATCAGAAATGTAATCTTTAACAGCAACGTTATCCTTATCATTCAGCAATAATGCCAGGTGTTTGTTGTAAATCATCAGATCCGTTCTGATATTGAAGTATTCTTGTGAATCTAAATCCAATATTCGGCTTAAAGTTTTGGCGACATTTTTTATAGGTGCGAATATTGTTGTATTTAATACATTGTTTACGTTTATTTCAGTGAAAATATTATCCATGTTCATAAAAACAGTCATCAGATATCTCTGTGCATTTTTTAAATCTTTTTCATTGAATTTTGCTGTTAATATTTGAGTTAATATCTCATAATCTTCATCAAATTCCTTTAAGATATTCCAAGTGCGACCGTTCTCTTTGTGAGGATTTAAGAGAATATCTGTTCCCTCCTTAAAGCAAGCATCATAAAACCTGGAATCGTTCTCAAATACGATGACTTTTCTGTTTAACCTTCGAGCTTCAGTTAATAGTTCTGATATTTTAGAAGTATCGCTATCAAAAACATAAATAGGCTTTGATAAAATGCCATCATTCAGAGGAATACCACAGAAAAGTAGGTCATTTTCAGCTGGCGGGTTTGCCCCAACATATTCTTGAAGAGAGATTATTTTGCTGGCTTCTTTTTCCTGCTTGGCTTCTGTGATTTTATGCAGTTTAAACTTAGTTTTAGCGACCATATTTACGCTTGAAAACCGTATAAAAGCCTCTCCGGGCGTCAGATCCATAATTTCTGTATACGGCACAGTCTGCTTTTTCTCCGTTTTTTGAGCGATGTTAACTCCGTCTCGGATAGTGTTTGCTCCGTAAGAAATTCCCTCAGTGGTTGACACCTCTTCCTTTTCTCCGAGGAAATTACTCATATACCTGGCTGTTTCAGGTTCTGGTATTCCCATGACGATTTTAGTTCCGCATAGTCCGGTAATGGTCTTCGCTATCTCATGACCGTAGATCTTATTTAATTGAGATACCATCTGTGTGCCAATGACAAAGCATCCGCCGTATTTTCTGATTTCCGCCAATGACATTTCAATTCTTGGCAGTCTCTTGAGATTGTGAAGCTCGTCTATGAAAAACCAAGTGCGTTTTTGTGTTGGAGCGATATGTAACAAATACTCGGTAGTGATTGACAGCCAAGCTGTGATTATAGGAATAAGAGTAGCTCTATGAGCAGGAGTACACGACAGAAACAAGATTCCTTTTTGATTGGGATTCGTCATCCAATCTTTGATACTGAAGTTATCGGATTTTGAATCCGCTTCTTTGAGACTATCAAAAATCGATACTGCGTTAATCAGAGTAGCCCGAACTGATATCGCCATTTTATCGGCACGGCTGTCCATTAATGTATGACCGTATGTTCCTTGCAGATATTTCTCAATTTCTTTCAACGGCATTTTGAGCAGTATATTTAAGAATTCAGCCGTTGTTTTTCCTTCCGCTATGGTTTTCTTGGCTGTTTCACTAAATACGATTCTCGCTGCGTCTTCCCAGAATTTGTCGTGAGTTATGCCGCTATCGATAAGGCATGCTGCGACGTTTTTAATGAGAATTTCCTCTCCCGTACATTCGCTCAAAAAGCTCCACGGTACGCACCTTTTATCTTCATCCAATGGATTGAGAATGATGTCACGATCTTTGTTGTAGTATCGGTTTACAAACGTTCCTATGGTATCGACTATGACGATTTTCTCGTTCTTGGTGACTATCTGGTCGAGCAACTCGATCATAACATTTGTTTTACCTGATCCTGTTGTTCCCGTGAGAATCGTGTGTCGGCATTCTGTGTTTTGAGGATATGGAACATCAGCCAATGTGATATCACTTTTTCCGTGTCCGGCTTCGAGCTGTTTGATGTATTTCTTGATTTTATCAGCGTTGACATAATCATGTCCTGAAAGCAGTTCCTTACTGTCGCTGAGAGATTTTCCGAAATATTTTGTCCATACAATCATAAGAATCATGGAAGCAATACCAACGCACACAGCCAGTTTCAAACCAAACCACAGCGAACTCTCAAAGTTGGTTTTCATAGCAAAAAACGCCTGATTATTCGCAATGGCGTAATCCGAAACTTCCTGCCACCTGCCGCTACGAAACCAAAAATGAGAACTGCTGAAAAGTGAACTCGGTAGTGTTGTCATGTCGTTGCGATAGAACGCTTTCAAACAAACCAAATAGTTCCAGATATCGTTAATCTTCCACTTAGCCATGAGATAGAAGATAAAACTCAGCAAACAACTCACACGTCCGACAATCCAAATGACGTTCCAGTTCTGTCTCATCATGCGGACTCTGTGTGCTAAAACCTGTCCGCCTATTGTGGTGTGATCAGAGTATTTACTCATGGTCGTTAATAATCTCTTTGTGCATCTTTTTTAATCACTGTCATTTATGCGCTCTTAATCAAAGGTTAATGCCATGTTTCTAACATACTTACTGACAGAAACTGTGGATAACGTGATTTACAGCTGATTTTTAATGCGTTTTTGCTTTTTTCCCGTTCCTGTTTTGGAGGACAGCAATACTGAAGCAATTTTCCAAAGAAAAGCAATATGCAAGTGACAACTGCGATAACTGTGTATTTATTTTTATCATCCATGCTATTTACTCCTCTCTATCAATTCCTGAATCTTATCCAGATTATTCCCAAGATCTCTTTGCTTAGTATCATCCATTGCTTCACAAGCCTTACCAACTTTCTTTTCTTTCCGCAGCTGTTTCACTGCAGACTTCAGCTTTTTTGCGAAACCTATTAATTGCTCTTCGCTTACCTGATCCGAAAAACTGATCCTGATTGTACAACTCGGTAGTTTATCTTCCGGATCAATGGCTTCAATCACATTAGATTTTTCCATACCCAAACATGAGCAACCAGCAGAAAATGAGTATTCTTTCATGCGCTCCAAAATATCCTTCAACAAAACTCCATCTATTGAAATTGAGATAATATGCGATGGATTTACAGAATTGATGTGCACCTTCTCTATTTGCGATAGTTCTGCCAAAACTAAGTTGAAGTTAGCTTTGATTTTTTCGTAATTTATCCTAAAACGCTCTACTGCAGTCGCAAAAGCACAGATTAACGCTGTTGGCTTTGTTCCGGGAAATAGCACATCACCAGAGCCAAACATTATTGGCTGAAGCTTGTTGATATCTCTTACGTACAACGCTCCAATTCCTTTTGGTGAACCTATTTTATGACCGGATATCGTGAGCAAATCAATGCCCATCTTATTTACGTCTATATCGTATTTGCAGAACGATTGGGCAGCGTCCGTGTGAAACAAAACACCTCGTTCTTTCGCAATTTTACCAATTTCTTCAACATTTTGCAGAGTTCCAATTTCGCTGTTAAACATCTGAATTGAGATCAACTTGGTGTCTTTCCGAATGCTTTTACGAAGTTGATTCAGGTTGACATTCCCGTATTGGTTTACATCAAGATAGGTGACCTTATAACCTACCTCTTCCAAATGTTTAAAAACGTTCAGAACACTTTTATGCTCTATTTTAGAGGTGATCAGATGACATTTCGGATTTTTATAAGCAACTCCGAGAATCGCAATGTTGTTGGCGACGCTGGCACTGCTTGTAAAGTGAATTTGATCGGGATTTGCGCCGATTTTATCTGCGATTACTTTTGTTGCTTGGTCTTCTAATTTTTTGAGATGTTTTGCGTGAGAATTGATTCCTGACGAATTGCCACTGAACATGCTTACATTCAAGAACTCGCCAAGTGACGCGCTGTTTATTTTCCACGAAGACGCGTAATCAAGATAAATTGATTCATCCTTTCTCTCTGTCTCTTCAGATTCATCGGGAGAACAGGCGGAGAGTAGAAGCAAAAGTGATAGAAAATATAATCTATTCCTCAATTTCTGTTACCAGTTTTCTATGTAAAAAATTCTCTTGAGAAATCACTTTTTTCCCTGTTCCTTTCTCAAGTACCATTCTTGCTTCCTTTGCCATGCTGCCGCCTTTTTTGGCTGCTTTTTTATTTTCGACCATGCCAACGGCATTATCTTTTTCAGCGACTTGCCTTGTAGAAAGTTCTGCAAATGCCGTAAGAATTAGCTCAGCCTCTGTCATATGATCTCTCAAATTTTGATTCGTAAGATCTTTAAAGTTTTTATGTTGGTTTACAGTTAACCCTGACCATTCTTGATGTATTATGTTTGTTAGTATAGCGAATTCTTGTCCTTCCTTAATATCGTGATCTTTCCAGTAATCAGTTAGCTTATTGCGAGTTTCCTGCCCCATCATTCGTTGCTGGATCCATTTTTCACTGCGACCATGTTTTTTCCAATATTCGCGACCTCTATCAACAGCCAATGATGGATCAGATATTTCCTGTAATCGCTCATGCCCAACTTTGGCTAACCATCTCTTAAACGGCTCTGCTTTTTTGCTTGGAATAGATTGAATTATACGGAATAGACCTTCTATATTAGCGCAATCGGTTAAATAAAATTTTCCATCAGCTGCTTGCAATTTCAGTTGGAGACATTTTGTCACCGACTCATCAGCTCCTTCATTTTTCAATCGTTCTGCGAGTTTATTCCAATATTTTCTGGCAGTTTTATGTTCATTATCAGTAAGCACAGCAACTACGTCTACAACAGAAAAATACCATTGCTCGTTATGCCATTTCCTTCTTACGTGCTTATCTTCGAAGATAATCATATCACTGTTAACTTGTACTTCTTGAATTGTTTTCGTATTTTTATTACTCATGCATTCCTCTTAAATCAGCTTTAGTTGGATTTTCGCTTTAGAAATTTCAGAGAACTAAAGATCAGCGTATTCTTTTACTTCTTTCTCTGATAATCCTGTGACTTTTACAACATCTTCCACACTTGAACCTCGCGTAAGCATGCTTTTAGCGACAATTAAGGCGTTTTTTACTCTTTCACCCGTTGCAAGCAGATTTTTTGATGGTTTTGGAGGTTTCTTTTTGAGATATCTCATGCTTTTCTACTTCACTAAATACCATTACTTATTTTTCTGCTCGAGATTCTTATTGAGTCTATCCAGTCTTTCATTAAATTCCGGATCTATGATTTTAGATATGACTTCACCTCCACCGCCCATAGCTCTCGGCACTTTGTAGGAGACGGCGTCATCAAGATACGTCATGCGATAAAAGAAATATCCGATGAAGTAAACCACTCCGACACCTATTGCCAGATACATATTTATGAAAGCCAGCGGAGTAATAACAGCCAGCATATACGGTCCTGCGATTTTACGACAATGAATTAATCTAGCAAAGATCTCTCCGAATGCCTTAGAATCAAAAGCTTGATGCTCACGAAGCCAGTTTTGATCTAGGTCTGAGAACATCTCAATGCTGTATTTATTTGCTAGGTGTGTGCTGTAGAAATAGGTGACTGTATTAAAAAGCGGAAATGCAACAACAGGAAACGCAAATGTCCAAAGAATTCCAAATTCATCGTTTGATAATAATAATTTTCTGCAGGTTTTTCCAACACTAAACCAAATAAGAAAAACCACACAAATGGCTAGCAAATACTGCAATCTATATAAAAACATTCTTTGTAAAAACTTATTTTTATCAGTCATTTTTAGCTCCTAGCAAAATTAATTAATGGCTCAATATTATGTTTATCAGCTTCCTGCAAAGCTTGTATGTAGCTGCTTCTTACCTCGGATATCGCTGTTAAATTTTTGCTGCCCCAAGAAAATCTTGGAAAACCAGCCTTAAACATTAGTAAATCAGTAATCAATCTAGAACATCTTCCATTCCCATTTACGAATGGATGAATATAAACCAATCTATGACTAAATCTTATCGCGATTTCCTCTAAATCGAAAGAATTATTCTTTTTTTGAAACTCAACATCATCACAGAGAACTTTCAATTCTTGAGGAATTTTTATCCAATCGATACCTATATTTGTGTTAATTGTTCTAAATTTTCCTGCCCATTTCCATGTGTTATTAAACATTATTTTATGAACTTTTTTAATAAAATCACCTGATAATTCAATATTTTTCTTTCCTTTAAATAATTTTCTCTCAGCAAAAGAAATATTATTTTGTTCCCACATATTTAATTCTGCTTGAGTTTGAATATGCAACGGAATCAAATTGTGAATCTCATCAGCATTAACAGGAGTAGAATCATCGTCATAATAGAATTGCATTGTCATGATCCCCAAACTTTATTCGGATGTTCAAATATCAAAGTTTCGGCTTGGATTTTTATAAAATCTTTTGAATCCTCTTCCGAAATTGCTTGATTCTCTAATCCCATTGAATGAGCTATGTTTTTACTATTTTCTATGATTGCTCTAACAGCTTGTTCCTTTACTGTTTCTTCTAAGGTTTTTTCAGGAATCAAAAAATACACTAACTTACAATTTAAGGAATTTGCTGCTTCTCTTAGAGTTTTTATTGTTAAAGAGTCTTCCATTTCCGCTGCTTCTATAAATGAAGCGCGCGCTTGCGATACACCCATTCTTTTTCCAAATTGAGCTACCGTCATTCCAAGGGCATTTCTTATTGTCTTAATCCATCCATATAAAGGACGATTAATATTCATTATAGACTTAATCCCAGCCAATTGCTTATCTATTTGCAGTCTGATCAATTTATTTTTCTTCATTATATACTCTCTATATGCATATAATATAACATATATATTATAAAAAAGCAAATAATAGATAATTAATTTATTTTTATTCAAATCTAATTATCATCCCCAAAAAATGTATTTACTGCCTTATCTTTAGCTGCAATAACTGCCCCTTTTCCTTTTCTTTCCCCAAGTTTTTGATCAACTTTGAGTTGTTCATTTTTGATTTGCACTCTCTTTTGTTCAATATTTTTATCAGTGGTTTTTATCTTATTCCCCATATTGTCTTGCAGATTTTTTCCTGCGTCTCTTACTTTTTGTTTCCCGGTTTCGATGACACTTTCTCTCTCAGCGATTTCGTCCTTGATTGGCTTCTCTTTAGCCGCATATTCTGCAGCATACTCTTTTTCAACATCTTCTTTGTTAAAGCCTTTGTTATCACGACCACCGCTGTTCCAGTCCAGAGTGTTCCTCATAGATTGCTTATTCGGACTCATTCTCGCTTGATTACGCTCTTTCGCTTCCATGAGCCATCTGTCTCTGACTGATTTATCTTGCGGATTGCTGGAACTCATTATCCTTTCAGCCTCACCTCGTGAGTATCCTCCGAAATTCTCCTCTTGACCGATTTCCCACGCCTCTTGATTCAGACTTCTTCTCTCTGAAAACGTCAAACTGCTAGCTTTACTATGAGCTTCTTGATAAGCTCTGGCTCTGTTTTCGTGATATGCTTTGTCCCTGCTGTATGTATCTATTTTTTGGAGAGTATCACAATGCTTCTTTGCAAGATTCGTCACTTCGTCGTTACGACTTGAAGCAGCGATATCTTTCATATATGAATCAAATCTTCTCTGAGTATCTGCAATATCATCAGATGTCATGCTTTGCTTGGATTCTCCGTGGTTAACTTCATTATTCGCGTGAACACCACCGCTTCCACCTATATTAAATGAACCGCTAACCCCTCCTCCAACAGGCGGTTTACTGCTTTTTCCTTTTCCTTTAGCTCCTTTTCCTGAATCCGGATTCCCGATATGTCCGCCAAAATTGAGACTTCCGCCAATATCAGCTTTTGCGTTTGTTCCTTCGTTGAAAGTTTTTCCGTTGTAAGCAGAATCCAATATTTTTGCGTCATTGAGAATGTTTTTAGCTGTTTCCGCTCCGACATTATATCTGGCGGCGATTGTTTTCTCAGACATTTTGCTGAAGCTCTTAGCCAGATCAGCAGATTCTAAACGTGACGCGCTTTGGCTGTCAGATAGTTTTACACTTGCGTCATGCGCCTTGCTCTCAGAATCAGTTATATTAGCCCTCAGTTCTTCCATATCAGAATTTGTGGCTGAATAATCCGTAACACCACTGCTGACAGCGCGATTGTAAGTAGAAAATCCACTTGCATCGTTCGTAATTTGCACACCTCCTGTATCAAGTCTATGCCCTCCTGCCGATAATGAGCTTGAATACGACCTCTGCAATTGAGAGAGGTTATCCATCTGCTGATTGCGCATACTGATGTTACCAAACGAGAAGTTTCCGGAAGATACTTCTGCCGCCGCTGATCCCGCCGCAGACATCGATGTTCCCGTCATCTGTCCTGCAAGATGTACGAACGATCCGACTCCTTTTACTATCGCTATGCAGATAAACGGTATGCTCATGGATAAATATCCTGCCATGAGTTTTATATGCTCGTTAGCTTCAGACACTCCCATGTAATTGGCGATGGTTAATCCTTCTGCAGTTCCCATTTCTGATAACGTCATCGACCTGGCTGCTATGTTCATAAGAAAGTTGAGAATAGCGTACATCGGCGCCCAAGCTTGAAGCCAAACTAAAGCTCCCGCCCAGTTGATCAGGAACTTGTACCCACTCGGAACCATGCAAAGAGGGATGATAAAGATGAAACATGCGTACACCAGAGCCTCTATTACAGCTTTCATTATCGGAAGCAGTTTTGCTGCCAATCCTCCTATTGTAGCGAACGTGCTGTTCTGTTGCTGCATTGCTCTGGTTTCAGCGTATGTAATAGCATTACCTGCCAGCTTAGAATTTTCAGAAGCAGCATCACCTATGGCATTTATCATAAGCGATTGTTTGAGAGTTTCTTCCGTGCTTTCAGCAATGTTCCCGAGATATCCTGTAATACTTTGGAGATTGATTTTGATCTCCTCTTTAAGAGCGTTTTCCAGATTGCTGTCCATTTTCATGGATTTCGCGTCGCTATCAGTACCTCCGATAAGCCTCACAGCAAAAAATCTCCTTCCGATAGCCGTAAACGATCTGTCTAACTCTTTCGCCCATTCTGTATCAAAAGCCGCGCCCGCTTGCTTACACGTCATGTATATTGCGCTGTCACCTTTTTTGGTATTAATCGGAATCCAGTAAATGCCTCTGTTTTCCGAAAGATCGCTCGTCACAAGCTCCCACAGATTGTTTGTATTTTTCAAATCATCAAACGAATACTTGTTGTTCAGCATAATGTCATACTTCACGCACTGACCTACGAAATTCCTCATATTTTCTTTGAAATTTGTGTTTGTAATTCTGAAAGTCTTCGCTTTTTCAAGTATATCAGATCCAAACACCATACCGTTCTTTTGGTATTTCATATCCTCCGGAGTGGAAAAGCTCTGTTCCACAATCTCTGTGATTGCCTTACCTAATTTACTGCTTTGAGACGCGAATAAAGCCAGTCCATACGGAACATTGTCTATTTTGTAGTGAAATTTTGTGATTGTGTCTTTGACCCATACAGTACTTGTCGGAACAAACAGCATATTTGTTATCAGAAGAACCGGAACACCCCATGCTTTAAACACTTCCAGCGGATTGCCGTATAAAATCATGTAGTAAGCGATAAATGCCCCTGCAAAGCCTCCGATACGAAGCATCGCGGTTAATGTGCCGCTGCCGCCGTTCAAACACAACGCAACCGCTTTTAACGTCTCATATACAATCTCCCCGCCGCCTATAGACCATATCTCCATTGCCATTATTACTAATCTCCTCCAGTTGATGATGATGACGATGTCGTTGTAGTTTGTTTCGGCTGTTTGTAGCCATTACTTTCTTGGTTTTTCTGTAAAATCTCAAAAGTGTTTTCGAGTTTCCGTTCATATATTTTCGCTGTTTCGATCATGATGAGCATCTGATTCACTTGCTTATACGCGATTTCTCTTTTTTGGTTGATGGCTGCTTTCGCTTGCTGCAATTGCTTGATAAACTCATTGATCTCTTTATCGGAAACTTGAGCGTCTTTCAGATTCGCTGTTTCTTCCAGCATTACGTCCAAAATATCCGTGATGTACTGATGTATGAGATCAATGCAGATAACATCGGTAAAGTCTTTAAGATCGAATTCTTTTCTTTTATAGGTATTTAACACGTTCACGAGCTTATATATCGGAAGACGAACTTTACCAATGAAATCTATTTCGTTTTTTTCCAATTTCTGATCGCTGATTGCCTTCTTAGAGATCTCATGAAGCGTCTTTCTAACTTTATTCGCGAATCCTTCGGAAACTATATCAAAAGTTTTGTTTCTTTGAACACCAAGACACTTTCCTATCTCATCACATCCGTATCCTGTGAACGATCCACCCTCAAATAAAGCTTTTACAAGATCATCAGTTACCATACTGGAAAATCTATTCACTTCTCGCTTCTCTCCGTTTTTACGAGCGATGATCGTTCCGGAGATGGTCATACACAACTGTGCCAATTCCTTATCTTCGTATAAATAACTGTTCTTTTTGATGACTTCCCAAGCTACATTAAATTCCTCTGTGAGAATATCTTTGTATTCCGCTTCAGTGCCTTTTCCGGCAAGAACTTTCGAGCGATTACTGCCTGTTCCGCATTCATGTTTTGCAGCTACCCAGCTTTTGAACTTGCCGCCTTTACTCCCCATGGATGTACAAATATGTCTGCTGGCAACATCTGATTTTGGCCATGCTCCACCAACTAAAGTAGCAGCCATCTCACAAGAATTCATGCTTGCTTGGTTGATTTTCGATGCCATGTCTTGAAGTTCCGCCATTACCGATTGAACAGAAGGCGCGAACGTCTTCATAGCCAGCATAAAACCGTAGCTGGCGGCGCTGGAGCCGATGCTTTTTAACGCGTTTACCAATTCCGCGCTGCTGATAAACGAAAAACCGCCGTTGAACATATCTATGCCTCCACATCCGGCGTTGGTGTGCGGCAATTGCAACGTTGCGAATTGAGTATTTCTTGCCCTGTTGCGAATAGTTAAACCGCCGCCGCTGTAATAGCCTGCGGATTGATCATGGTGCGCTCCGCCGGAAGTAGAATTTGACACAGATCCCATCTTATTGAAAAAATTCTCAAGATCAGCTTTTAAGCCATAGCAACAATCATGAAAAAGAACCTGAACAAGAACCGGAAGAATTGAGAGAAAATTCTTACTCATCGCTGTCTCCGTCGTTTTCTGTCATAATTGAGAGAATTCTTTCTTGCATTTCTTGAATCGATATCATGCCAATAGCCACAGGGATTACATGACCTGTTTTAGGGTTGACAGCAAACAATGACGGATATGTACTCACGCCCCAATCTTCCGCTAAACCGTTGTCTCTTACGCTTCTTTCGAATATTGCGTGAGTCTCTCCAAATTTACTGATAGCCAACACATTCCAATCGTATTTCTCGCTGAATCCCTTAACAACAGGCGCGAAAGAATCGCAATAATGGCAATCGTTCTTGAAAAAGAAGAATAATCCGTATTCTTTCGATAATTTGTGGATTTTTTTCTCTGTCCGCTCCCTTTGTTCCTCAAGATAAATGTGTCTGGCGTTCTGAGATGTAGGGGATATCTGCGTATAATCCACGCTTGGATTTTGATATACGTTCCGCATCCATACTTCAGCGAACTTTCCAGCTTTTTCCGCCATTTCGTACTGCATCTGCTGGTAATTGAACACATTCTGTGGAGTAGGACGCATTACCGCCGCTGCTTTCGCTTCCTCAAGTTCAGCTTGATACTGCTTTAGGGATTCTGTTGCGGGATATTGTGTTTGAGGAATGTGAGAATCTGTCGTTTTCTGTTCGGTGCTAAGACTATCGGGTTGAGCGTCACGCTCATACCAAAACCAACCTCTGGCATGATCGTCGTAGAAAGGTTTTTCTTGTTTACTGTCATGATCTCCGATTGCTGCTAACAGAGAAAACGAAATGGCTGATAGAGCGGATAATAACAAAATTACTCTCATTTTTTTCCTCCACTTAGCTTTAGAGATCCCGTCAAATGTCTCATGTTCTCTTTGAGATACTGAGTTGCAATTTCTCCCGAGCTTTTTCTCGCTTTCGCTTTGTGCAATATGCGGCGAGCGTCGCCTCCGAGCTGATCTACAGGCATGTCCGCAATCTCCGACGCTGAAATTACTCTGGTTAGCGCCTCGACAGGAACATGTGCGGCTTTTTGTGCCTCTGATTTCCGTTTATATTCCGCTTCTAACTCTGCGTTTTTAGCGTTTGCCGCCTGATTCGTCGCGTTAATCTGCGTATGAACAGCATGATAACTCGGATTATTGTAATATTTATGTCTCTGAACGTAAGTCTCTGCTTTTGTTACGTGATCTACAGCGTATTGGTCGTCAAATGAATAAGCAGGTGTAGGTACGGTATCTGTCCAACGTAATCCAAAAAATCTTCCTGTAACGTTAGTATACCCATCATGATGTCCCCAAGCCGTGTGTTTAAGAACATATGTCGGAGAATATGTCGGAGCGGCGATCGGAACAGTAGCATCTAAATAAGCCTGAAGTTTTGTTCTCTCTTCTGGCAATAGGTTTTTTGAACTTGCTTTTTGCAATACATTCGCGATAGCTTCTCTGCGCTGTTGCATAGGCATTGCCGCAATATCTGACACGGCTTTTTGCGCCTCTGAGTCTGGAGCTTCAGCATCTGCCAATACTTGCTTTTCCTGCATTTGCCGGCGAATACGCTCCAGTTCTCCTTCTTGCGCAAAATGCTCTCCACTTTGAGGTTTGAACCTGTCCATGACATCACTTGAGATTTCCGATAAATCAAATTGCGAAAAGTCTATTTTGCTTAAATCATCAGGAGAAAGCCCTGAACAATCCGGACATTCCGAAGTACCGAAATTCTTTCCTAACTGCGGTCTTCCTTGCTCTTGCAGAAGCTTTGCGAACTTCGAGCCAAAACAACAATATACGTACTTATATCTTATACAAATTTTAAGTATCGGCGTTCTTTCCGCACAGTGATTCCCGACATATACACACTTTCCTTCTCCGCGAAGTTTAGCCAGCATTTTCGCGTCTTCATCGCATTTTGTAAGACCGAGGCTTACTCCCAAACCTTTATAAGTTCCGCAGCAGTCCTTGATACCAACACCTAATTTTATCCTGTTGCAATGATGCGCTGATCCTTTGAATATTCTGATGCTTTCTCCGTCTATTTCTCTGTCTTTAGCTGCTTCGTCAATAATAGAAAGATAAGCAAGAGCTTGAACCATATCTCTATCAGACTCATATCCGCTGTCGATACAATCTCCTCCCAAACAAAACGGATTTTGCTTCGAAAATTTATGCTTGGCTGCTCCGATTTTGTCTCGACATTTGAACTTCCATCTATATTTCAAACATTTGGAATCTTTTGTTTCTATGCACTCAGGATCAGGTTCTCGAGAGCATCCTCTCGCTTTCAGCTCTCCGCACGTATCTTTACAGGCAGACCTACACGCGAAAGTCATTGTTCTTCCCCACGAGCCGTTAACCTTCTTCCCTTTCCAGTATTTATCCGAAGGTGGATCGTCCTCATATGACTCGTACCGACACAATCCCTGATCGCACAGTTCTTCATAGTGCTTATAAGCATCGTCCGGAATCCAATAATGCTCTCCTGTATCGTTTACTACTCGGTGATGCAAATAAGCATTTCCTATATCTCCCCAATGGATATACTCGTCATTCGCCCCTCCAAGTAATTTAGTTATCATTGTTGCCGCGCTTACAACGTGATTCTGTAGTGACGGAACTAAATAACATTCTGGATGTATCCATGGAGCACCGTTCTGCTGTATCGTCTTTCTGAGAACAATATTTACGCCGTTGACTTGATATGTTTCATCCACATACGCTCCACCCCAAGGAACTGTGCTGATATGGGTAATATTGTTAAAAGCGCCGTCTTCACGAAAAATCTCCTCAGGTTCGCTTACTATCTCAACTTTGATGGTTAAATGACCGTGATTTTCGCATGTCTTACCTGCTGTTATATATGGCGGAGTTTGAAGATATACATACCTCTTTTTGATCATTCGAGCTTTCACAAAATATTCTACATCAGGACATTCTTCGCAGGTTTCGATCGTATAACTGTCGCTGTCGGCTTCTATTTCTTCCGTCTCTTCAAACGCTTCCTTTGGATTCTGATGAGCTTTCTCAGAACGCACCATAAATGGCTCTGTATCGTCTAAAATGTACGGCTTTCGGGTTTGGTGAATATCTCGTAACACTCTGCCATGTTCGTTGCTTTCCAACTCCTCAAACGATTCCTTTAACTTATCGCTGTGAATAAAATGACCATCTTGATACTGAGGAACGCTTCCCTTATCTATTCCGCTTCCGGTATCACCTTTTCTTGATACGGCGACTTGTCTTCCATCTCCAAACGACTGCTGCACAGCTGATAAATCAGAAATAAAAAGCAAGAAAGATAGCGTAAACAGCGATACCGTCATTGTTCCTCCAGCAATTTTTGATGAGCAAATTCCAGTGTTACGTTGCCTGACAATCGGTTTACTTCTGCGCCGTTCTTCACCAACACAAATGTCGGCACTCTTTTAATACCGTATTGCTTGAACAAATCAGGATGAATATCAAGATGCAGTCCTTTCGGGCTAATCTCCATAATTTTATCCTTCATCTTCAGAAACGAATCCTCATGAATACCTCTCAATACAAGTGTCGCGCCGTACTTTTGTGATTGATCGCTCAACTCTATAAGTGCCGCTTTCGGCATCGAAAACGATACAAATACTAAAATTCCATTTTCGCTAACGCGATCTGCGATTGCCATATCAGATTTCTTGTTGGGAATGTTTTGAACTGCGGAGCCGCAATCTTTACAACCTTTTCCTATTGCCGGTAATGTACCTGTCACAAACTCTAATTCTTTAGTGATGTTTTGGAGATCCTCAAGATGAGTCTTTTGCTGATCATCCACTTGTTTCGCGACTTCCACATCTTGAAAAGACGGTTTTTGTTGAGAGATTTCTTTCGCGTATTTTATATCATTCTCGGAAGACTCTTTTCGCGGCATCTTTTGAGCAAAACTTGCTCCATCATTGGCATAATCCGTCGCCGAAACACAGAAATTAAAAGCCAAGATGATTGGCGATATTTTCCTCATATATGAGGATTTTAAAAGGATGTTTTTCACAAAAGACAGCATACACGTTTTCTCCAAATCAGATAAGCGAAATCCTCTCCCGTATATGGCTTTTCCTTGCCTCCTTCCCAATGAACGCTTGTTCTGCCTAAAGGTTTACATCCGCCTTTACCGGTTGTCGCCGATGGATACAGCATCTGCTGTTTGTATTGAGTTTTCATCATCGGAGTCATGATATATTGCCCACACATGCCTGCTTTACCTATCGTGCCTTTAGCCAGTAATTCCCTATGCATCTTAGCCAGCATTCGAGATGTCAGAAGCAAAGACGCTTGCACGGCTCCAACATGATACGGAACATGTCCTGTAAACGGGTACATACTTCCTTGACATCCTGAACACCAAAACAGCATGTCTATTGGAAATCCCGCTGTTGCCGCTACAGAATCCGCCGCGCACGCCGCCTGAGCAATCGGATTGCCAAACAACACAGCCTCAGGATTAAGTACAAACGCTGTTTCGTCATCATTCCACATCGGATCAAATTCAGTAATATACGCAATATCCATATCTCCTTTCTCAAGACAAACAAACTGAACAAGCAACTGAAGCCAGAACAAAACGGGATATTTGTAATAATGAACCTGATAGAAGCTCTTCTTTATTGTGTTTGAAGTATTAAAATTAGAAATGTTCCCGTGACCTCGAACACTGTCTGCTCCGATTTGTATTCCGCCCATACTTACAAGACAGAATTTCACACGGGTAACGTCTATTAATCTCGCCGGTTCCCAAAATGATATCGGAAAACCGATTCTTACATACGGTGGAATCGGCATAGGGCATTTACAGATAATGCCGCCCGGGTTACTTGTATCCTCATTAGCCGGAGATACTTTCAGCCCGCAAATCGTTATCGGAAATAAACAGCTCCAGCAAATATCTGTTATCGGATTAACAAACTTTCCGACGCATTTACCCGGCGAGTCGCTGGTGCCGATTACCGCTATCGCTACTAAACATCTAAACCATCTCATTTTTCCGACATCTCCTGTGTATCACAAACTTCTTCAATAATCGTGAGCATTTTCTCATCAACTTTCTGGAACACAATTGCCGGAACATGTTTTATTCCCAGTTTGGTTGTGAGCAGCCCATGCTGGTCGAAATAGATGTCTAGACCCAGTTTCTTCTGAAGTTCCAGCGGCGCGCCTTTAACCAAAATCACTTTACTAAGATTGTTCTCATTGATTTTAGAAACCACCCATTTCACATGTTTCTCGTCGTCTCCGTCTATGAACAACAGGGGCTTCGTCATATTTATTCTGTCCAAAGGATTGAACCTCTCTCCTTTTTTAGCGAAAATTCGCCCTCTATGATCTGATAAGCCTCTTGTAACAGTAATCGTCGGATCGAATTTATATTCTCGCCTCGTCTGTGTATGAGTAATTCCGGGAATAGGTTGCGGATGTAATATCATTTCCTTAACTCTTTCTGTCACTTTCTTCTGCTCCG
>Ga0209737_10000950_pt1 | contig 21815 bp, 20 predicted proteins | sample TergutCu122P3_FD_187284 | JGI IMG/M metagenome (GOLD analysis project Ga0209737, IMG submission 187284) | Cubitermes ugandensis P3 segment gut microbial communities from Kakamega Forest, Kenya - Cu122 P3 (SPAdes) (version 2) | ecosystem: Host-associated > Arthropoda: Insects > Digestive system...
CAAATGTTTCTCGGAGCGGAGTAGACGAGCGAAGCGAGTCTCACGAAGAGATCATGTCAAAGTGGAAGCGGTCTATTCGGGCGCCAGCGTCAGCACCTCCGCACCTGTTTCCGTCACCAGCAGCGTATGCTCAAATTGAGCTGTACGAGACAGGTCTTCCGTAACAGCAGTCCACCCATCGTTCCAGTGCGCAGCGCGCGGGCTGCCCAAGGTTATCATCGGCTCAACGGTGAAAGTCATCCCCGGCGTCATGAGCGTTGTTGCCGCAGGGTCATCCACATGTGGAATCTGCAGTCCGGTTTGAAAGACGTCGCCGATTCCGTGGCCGCAATATTCACCGACGACGCCCATGCCCTGGGCATTGGCGTAGGTTTGGATGGCTTGTCCGATGACGCGGATGGGGAGGCCCGGCCTGATGGCGCGGATGCCCTGCCAGAGGGACTCATGGGCGACGCGGATGAGGTTTGCGGATTTTGAGTCAACGGAGCCCACGGCGAAGGTGGCATTGGTATCCCCATGCATCCCCTCCAGGAAGACGGTAACATCCACATTGAGGATGTCCCCCTCCCGGAGGGGGCGGCTATCAGGAATTCCATGGCAAATAACCTCATTGGGGGAAGTGCAGATGGATTTGGGAAAGCCGCGATAGTTGAGGGTGCTCGGGTAGCCGCCGAGGGAGACGATGGCTTCATGAGCGATGGCATCCAGCTCATCGGTGGTGACTTCAGGGCGGATGGCTTTGCCAATGAGTTTCAAAACCCTGGCCGCGGCCTGGCAGGCTTTGCGAAAGCGCAGGAGCTCTTCGGCATTGAGAATTTTATGCACATTGCCCAGCTTGGGGCGGCCGCTGTGCGCATAGTCTGGAGCGACAATATGCGCAGGGACAGAGCGTTTGGGGCTGACTGCTCCGGGCCGCACACAGGCAGGCTCATTGCGTTTTCGCTCTTCGCGCAACTCTTGTTTGTCGGACTCTTTGTGGCAGCGTTTGTATTTGAGGCCGCTTTTGCACCAACACAAGTCATTGGGTTGGAAATAAAAGCGCATGGGTGTTTTGAGAGAAGGCGTTGTCATGGTGGAAGTTTCGAGAAAGCTCCTACCAGGAAATCAGGTTTTATGTGTGCGAATATGGCGTTCGCTCAAAATTCGGCAAAAGCTGCAGAAGGCGGCTTCGGCATTGCCTTGAGGGAGTGTCCACGGGGGATACATCGCGCAGCGCGGGTCCAAGCAATGATAGAGGCCGAAGCAGTGCCCCAATTCGGCAAGGGCCAGACGAAAAATCTGTTTTTGCGCAGGCTCAAGCGCTTCATGAGGATGCAAGCTCAAAAGTGCGCGCCTTTTTCTGGGCTGGCTTAAACCCAGCGAGGGCAGTTCCCCAGTGAGGAGTTTGCGTTCCCGCAGTTTTCGTCGCGTCAGATAGAGCGTACAGTCTGCAGGCAGGCCATCGACTTTGGGCGCGCTGGAGAGCAGCCAATAACCATCCACGGGGCCCTCTGCAGGCTCCGCACCTCCCGAAGGCCATGCCACTTGTCCTGTAAGCTCACAGCCGATGCCAAAGGAGGTGAACAAATGACGCCTGAGCGCAAGGAGAAAGGGGGGCTCATATTTTTCGAAGCAGGCAATGCGGATCATAACGCTTTTTTCTTTGAGCTGGAGGAGCGGCCAGAAGCCTGAGCAGCGGTGGTGGCCTGAGCGGCTTTGTTGGTTTTGCTGGTTTTGTCAGCTTTGGTTTTGTCCGCTTTGGTTTTGGCACTTTTTGCGCAGGCCTTTTTGGGGGTTTTGCCTGGAGGGGCCGTCTTCGCCAAAGCGCGTTTGTTGGAAGCAGCTTTGCTGGTTTTGGAGGCGCTGGTTTTGTCCTTCTTTTTGGCTTTGGTTGCAGAAGCTTTTGCAGAAGCCAAGTTTGTGTTGCCTTTGTTGTCGTCTTCTTCTGTCAGCGCTTCTGAAAAGTCATCTTGTTCAGCGTCGTCGTCGTTGTTTTCTTCTTCTTCTTCTTCTTGTGGTTCGAGAAGGACATCGTCTTCCAGGGCAAGCAACTCAGCATTCTCCATTCCCAGCCTAAACTCTTCAACGGTGCGCCGTGGGCGGGCTTTCCCCAGAGGAAACAAAATGACGTCCATGCTGTCCTCTGCGTCGCCTGGCTCTATCCCCAAGGCCGCAGCCATTTCTTCGACAAGCATGCCGCGCGCATTGTTATAAAGCTCCCTTTCCTTGGTTGGCAGCGGGCGCAACTCGGAGAGCACTTGGAGTGCTTTGACAACTTCCGCAAGCCCCATAAGGCTCCCGCGCGCCATATGCTCCGTATTGGTACGCGCGCGCGTTTTCCAGTCCAACGAGGCCTTGTCGCTGTCGGATTTTAAGAATTCAATGACGTCCAGCACCTCGCTGTGCGTTGCAATTTTCCGCAAGCCAATGCTGAGGGCCTTTTGGGTGGGGACCATGACTTTGGCCCCATCCGCCTGGCGGACAAGTTGGATAAACAGCAGCTTTTGGTTGGCCACTTCCTTTTCTGCAATGCCGATGATGTTGCACAGGCCCTGGTTGGGATAAACGACGGCCTCTCCTGTGGAAAACGGAAATGAAGTGTCTTCAGCCATGCTCGCCTCTCAAAGATAAGGCTGTTGCCTTGCAAAAACGCTTTGGATGCAAAGCTCCAACTACCCACTGTATTTGCATACTCTGCGTGTTGTGCATTTAAACGGTTTGCACATACAGTCATAACCAACAAGCCCCCAGGAAAACAGCCTATTTTTCACAGGCCCCGCGAAGCCTCCCCCGGGGTGTATGGAAAGGGCAGACAATTTTATTGGATGAAAAGTGGAAAAAAGTGGCAAAGAGTGGATAAAAAAGCCAAGAGCGAAGCGAAAAAACAGAAAGAGGAGAAGGCGAAGCGTGTTCCGCGGGGTTTACGAGCATCAACTGGATTCAAAGGGGCGCACCAGCTTTCCCTCGAAGATGAGGGAGATTTTGGCAGCAGCCCAAGAGGAGAGGTTGATTGTAACGACGGCCCTGGACGCGTGTTTGCACGCCTACCCGCTGGGGGAGTGGGAGCAGTTGGAGCAAGCGCTGGGAAAGCGCAACCCCATGGAGGTGGGGGTGAAGACGCTGATGCGCCTGTATGTAGCCAATGCGCAGGAGTGCACGGTGGACAGGCTGGGAAGGGTGTTGCTTCCACAGGTTTTGCGCGCTCACGCACATTTGGAGAAGGAGGTGTTGTGGGTAGGCATGGTGAGAGTCATCGAGCTGTGGTCCAAAGAGGGGTGGGAGAAGGCCCAGCAGGAAGCGAGAGAGGCCGTAGAGTCCGCCTCCCTCCTAAACGTTTTAGCCGAGTTACGCCGCACTTAAAGGAGCCCATGTGAGTTTATCCCCCATCATCCTTTCCATTGAAGCCGATGGCGTCGCCATTTTGCGCCTAGAAGGGGAAATGAGCCGCGAGGACATGAAAGCGGCGATGGAAGCTTTTGCGCGTCTGTTAGGGCGCGGCATTTTCGAGTTTATAGTGGACTTTTCAGAGGTGAGCCACGTGGACTACCGCGGCCTCCAAAGCCTTGTACCCTTTGCACAGTCTCTGAAGAAGCTTGGCGGCGAGCTAAAGGTTTGCGGCCTGTCCCCCTATATTTATGCGATTTTCTGCTCCGCCGGCATTCAGGAAGCCTTTCAATATTATGAAGGCATTTGGCCGGCGCGCGCCTCTTTTGGCACTGTAGCGCAGGCACAGGAGGCAAGGCTTTGGCCTTGAGAGGCAGTGGAAAGTGGCCACCAAAGTGTTTTGCTGGAGGAGGTGCTAGGCGTGCTGAAGCCGGAGCCAGGAAAGAAGATTTTGGACGCCACCCTAGGGGCAGGGGGCCACGCCCAGGCCCTGCTTGAGCGGGGCGTCCAGCTCACAGGGGTAGACCAGGACGAGGAGGCTTTGGCCTTTGCAAAACAGCGCCTTCAACGTTTTGGCGCCCAATTTCGCGCAGTACACGGAAATTTTGCCGAAGTGTTGGAGGCGACTTCCGACTCCTTCGACGGGCTTTTGATGGATTTGGGGATTTGCTCCAGACAACTCGAAGCCGGAGAGCGGGGGTTTTCCTTTCAAAAAGACGGCCCCCTGGACATGCGCATGTCTAAGGAGGGGAAGACGGCCGCCCAGTGGATAGGGCTGTGGGAGGAGAAGCGCCTTGCGGCCATTTTGAGGGAGTTTGGCGAGGAGCGCTTTGCACATTCCATTGCGCGCGTGTTGAAGCAGCGGCTTCCGCAGACGACATTGGAGGCAGTCTCTTGCGTTGAGCGCGCGGTGCCCCGCGCTCTGTGGCCTCGAAAAATTCACGTAGCGACGAAGACATTCCAAGCTTTGCGCATTGCGGTGAATGGAGAGTTGGAGGTGCTGAAGGCAGCCTTGGAGCGCATTCCAAAGTGCCTGAATGTCGGCGGCATTGTAGCCGTCATTTCCTTCCACTCCCTGGAAGACAGGCTGATAAAGCAAAAGTTTTTAGCACTGTGCGGGAGGACGCCGCTGTTGGCAGAACAAGCCCGCCTGCCCATTGCGGGCGCGTGGCCCAAGGAAGCGGCCTTTTCCTTGCTGACGCCCAAAGCCATTCGCCCTTCAGAAGCAGAAGTCCTCCAAAACCCACGCGCGCGCAGTGCGAAGCTGCGCGCCATTTTGAGGCTGGTTTGAATATGGCATTGCTGATTTCCAAGCGTTATGAGGCGACATTGGGCGGCACTCTCTGGGAAATATTGCCATTTGTTTTGCTGTGGGGAGCGATGGTGCTTTTGGGGGTGGTTTATGTTTCCTCCCACGTCATGGCGGTGAAGCGGGGCTATGAGCTTTCCACCCTGGAGCAGCAGAACCAGAGGCTTGAGAGCGAGCATGCTTTGCTGAAGCTGGAGTTGACGACGCTGAAGTCCCCCATGCGTCTTGAAAAGCTGGCCAAAGACCAGGGGGGGATGGGGGCGCCCCTGCCAGGCAGCGTCATTCGCCTGGAGTCTCTATGAGGCTGTGCGACGCCAAACGCATTTCCGAGAAATCGCCTTTGCAATGGATGCGCCTGCGCGTGTTTTTGGCGGGTTTCTTTTTTTTGCTGGCACTGGCTGGGGTTTGGAGCCGCGCGGCTTTTTTGCAGATTGAGCAAAACGACAATTTGAGAAGCATGGCGGAGGAACAATATGTACGCGCCATAGAAATACCGGCCCGCAGGGGGATGATTGTGGACAGGCACGGGGCGGTGCTGGCCCAAAGCGTAGATGTAGACTCCATTTGGGTAGACCCGCAGAAAATGTCTTCACTCCCGGAGGCGGCGAAGCTGTTGGCGCGGAGTGTAGGTTTAGAGGAGAAGGAGTTGCTTGCGCGTTTGACGAAGGCGCGGAGGTTTGCGTGGATAAAGCGAAGAGCAACCCAGGGGGAGGTGGCCAAAGTCCAGGCGCTGAACCTGCCGGGGGTCTATTTTACGAAGGAGCCCAGTCGCTATTACCCCCACAGGGAGTTGGCGGCACACCTCGTCGGCGTCGTCGGGGTGGATGGGCAAGGCCTTGAGGGCATAGAGTTGGTGCATGAGCGGGAGCTTTCAGGCGAAAACATTCGGCGTGAAAGCATACGCGATGCGAAAGGCCGGAGGCTGGCCACCAACCCGCTTGAAAACTGGAATGCGCTGGAAGGCGCCCAGGTTGTCCTCACCATTGACAGGAACATTCAAAGGGTTGCCGAGAGGGCGCTGGCCAGAGCCGTTCTGGAAACCAAGGCAACGGCCGGAATGGTCGTCGTGATGGATGCCCAAACCTCCGAGTTGCTGGCTGTAGCCAACCACCCGCCCTTCAACCCGAACCTTGCGACGGGCGTCCCCAAGGCCACCATGCGCAACCGCGCCCTGGTAGACTTGTTTGAGCCCGGCTCCACCTTCAAACCCTTTGTGGTAGCGGCGGCCATGGAGGAGAAGCTGATTCAAGCGGACACCTTGTGGGATTGCGAGAAGGGGCGCTGGCTGGTTGGAAGAAAGACAATCAACGACACGCGTCCCTATAACCAGTTGACAACACACCAAGTTTTGCAAGTATCCTCCAACATTGGCACAGGAAAAATAGGCCAAGTTTTAGGGCGGGAGAAGTTGCATGAGTATATAAAGAGGTTTGGTTTCGGGGAGAGGCCGCAGACGGGCCTACCCGGAGAGGGCAAGGGGCTGTTGCCTTTTCCGCAGGCGGAGGTGTCCTTGGTGAACCAGGCCTTTGGGCAGGGCCTGAGTGTATCAACGGTGCAAATGGCGGCGGCCTATGGTGTTTTGGCCAACGGTGGTTTATGGAAGCAGCCGTACATCATCTCCAAGGTTGTAGACGCAGGGGGAAATATCCTATTGGAAAACCAGCCCCGGGCCGTTCGACGTGTTATATCAGAGCCGGTAGCAAAGTCAGTGGTTGGAATGTTGGAAAGCGTGGTTGAGAAAGGAGGCACAGGCACGCAAGCCAGACTGGAAGAATATCGCCTTGCGGGCAAGACAGGGACAGCCCAGAAGGCGGACCCGGTAGCGCGAGGTTATTCGGACAAACGCATTGCTTCTTTTGCAGGAGTGGCGCCGGCTGACGAGCCCCGTGTGGTGATTGCCGTGGTTGTGGATGAGCCCCAGACGGAGGTATACGGAGGCAAGGTAGCCGCCCCGGTTTTCCGGGAAATAGCAGCAGAGGTATTGCCTTATTTGGGAGTTTCTCCAATAAAAATACCACAGGCAGCATCTCCTGTGGCAGTGTTGGCAAAAGAGCCTCCGGCACCTGTCCATTCTGTAGTTACGGAGGCCATTGAGCGTATACATACACAAGCAGAAGAAGCACAAACCAAGAGGGAGAAAGAGGAGGGTTGGGTAAGGGTCCCCGACGTCCGAGGGCTTTGGGGGCGGCAAGCAGTTTATGAAGTGTTGTCATCGGCGTTGACGCCGCACATCTATGGGAGTGGAAAAGTTGCCATGCAAAAGCCACCTGCTGGAGTTTTGGCCCCCAGGGGCACACAGGTTTTATTGGAATTAACAACCTCTGTTTCCACAATTTCGCGCTGAAGCGTTGGAAGAATTGAACATGAAGCTGAAAGAACTCTTGGCAGGCACAGGTGTTGACGCTGCCCTAAGCTCGAAACTCAAGGTCGAGATTCAAGGGCTTTGCACCGACTCACGAAAAACAAAAGAAGGCGACCTTTTCATTGCGCTTCCTGGCGTGCATACGGATGGTTTCGCTCACATTGCGCAGGCCATCAACCGAGGCGCGGTGGCTGTTGTCAGTGAAAAAGAATTGGGTGAAACCAAAATTCCTGCGTTTGTGGTTTCCTCCGCACGCAAGGCACTGGCTGTATTGGCCGCCAACTACCACAAGCGCCCCGCGGACTCCTTGGACTTCATTGGTGTCACAGGGACCAACGGCAAAACCACCGTGGCCTGGCTGGTGGAGTCCATTTGCGCAGCCGGCGGCTCTTCCACAGGACTTTTGGGCACCATTGCCAACCGCTATGCGGGCAAGTCCTTTGAGCCCAGCCACACGACGCCAGAGCCCCTTGCGTTGCAGGAATATTTGCGGAAGATGGTGGATGCCGACGTGGAGACGGTGGTGATGGAAGTCAGCAGCCATGCACTGGCGCAGGAGCGCGTGCACGGGCTGACATTCCGCTCCGCGGCCTTTATGAATTTGTCCAGAGACCATTTGGACTACCACAAGGACATGGAGGACTATTTCCAGGCCAAGCGCAAACTCTTCTCCGAAAACCTCTCCTCCGGCGGCGTAGCCGTTGTTTCAGCGGAAGACAGCTATGCCTTGCGCATTTTCAACGAGTTTCGCTCCCAGCGCCGTACCGCCTGGAAATTCTCCCTGGAAGAGGGCGCTGAGTTGTTTGCCGTCAATGCACATTTCAGCGCAGAGGGCATTGCGGCCACGCTGAAGACGCCGGCGGGCGACATTCAAATAAAAAGCCCCCTCATTGGCGCGCACAACCTGGAGAACATTATGGCGGCGGCGGGGCTGACGCTCTCTTTGGGCTTTTCGCGCAGAGACGTCCAGGTGGGGGTAGAAAGCATGAAGCACATTCCAGGCCGCATGGAGAAGGTGGCCGCAGGCGGGGTAACAGCGCTGGTGGATTATGCCCACACAGGGGCGGCCTTGCGCAGTGCCTTGCAGTCCGCCCGGAAAATATGCACAGGCAAACTCACCGTGGTGTTTGGCTGCGGCGGAGAAAGAGACCAGGGCAAGCGCCCCCTCATGGGAGAGGTGGCCGCGGAAGCGGCGGACTTGCCCATTTTGACGACGGACAACTCCCGCTCCGAAGAGGCAGAAGACATTGTGGCGCAGATTGTGCCGGGGCTGGAAAAGCACAACCTCCGCAGGGTGGGGGTGGCCAAAATCCGCTCCGGGGAGCGCGGTTATTTGATTGAGCTGAACCGCTCCCAGGCCATTCAAACGGCTGTTTCTCTGGCAAAGCCGGGCGATGTCATTCTCATTGCAGGCAAAGGCCACGAGCGCTACCAGGAAGACCACGGCATAAGAGAGCCTTTTAATGACTTAGAGGAGGCACGCAAGGCCCTCGAAGGAACCTCCTAGGTATGGCCTGTTTTTCGCTTGCAGAAGTGAAGGAGGCCACCTTGGCAGTGCAGGCGCGCTCAACGTGCGAAGCCTCGCCTTCCAGTGCGCCTCCTGCGGGTGCCTTGCCTGAGCTTTTGTTTGCCAGTGTGTCCACCGACACGTTTTCAAGTGTGTCCACCGACACAAGGACACTCAACCCCGGCGCCCTCTTCGTGGCACTTCAAGGTGCAAACCACGACGGACAAGCTTTTGTTGCAAAGGCCGCCCAGCAGGGCGCGCGCGGCGCTTTGGTGCTTCGCGGTTTTGTGCCGAAGGCTTTGCTGCCGGCGGACTTCGCCTTGCTGGAGGTAGAAGACACCCTCAAAGCCTTGGGCCAGCTGGCCCGCTTCCACCGTGGGCGCCACCCCATTCCCCTGGGGGCGGTGACAGGCTCCAGCGGAAAAACCACCACCAAGGAGTTGGTGGCCTCCATGCTACGCCAGCGCGGAAAGGCCCTGGCCACCGAAGGCAACCTCAACAACGAAATAGGCCTCCCGCTGACTTTGTTGGGCCTGTCGGCAGAGCATTGGGCAGGGGTAGTGGAGATGGGGATGAATGCCCCCGGCGAAATTGCGCGCCTTGCTGCCATGGCCATGCCGAATGTGGGGCTGATTAGTGCCGTGCACGAAGCGCACCTTGCGGGCTTAGGCAGCCTCGAAGCCATTGCAAAGGCCAAGGGCGAGTTGTTTGAAGCCTTGCCGCCGGAGGCGATGGCCCTCCTATGCATGGATGAGCCGAGAATTGTGGCGCAAGCCCGGCGCTGCGAAGCCAAGCAGTTTCGCTATGGCAGAAGCGAGGGGGCGGACTTAAGACTCGTGAAGGAGGTGTCGCTGGGCACAGGCGGGCAGCACTTGCGCTGGGAGTGGCAGGGCCAGCTTGTGGAGGCGCAGCTGCCTTTGCTGGGGGCGCACAACGCCCTCAACGCGACGGCCGCTTTTGCCATGGGCCTGGCATTGGGTTGCAGCGTGGCCGAGTGCCTGCGGGGGCTGGAAGCAGCGAAGGCGGCACCGCGCCGTTTGAGCATGAGAAGGGGGGTTGCAGGCGCGCTGATTCTCGATGACTGCTACAACGCCAACCCCGCCTCCATGCGGGCGGCGGTGCAGACGGCGGTGCAATTGGCTTTGCCGGGGCGCCCTGTGTTGGTGTTGGGCGACATGTTGGAACTGGGCGGAAGCGAAGAAGAGGCCCACGCAAGGATGGGGGCCTTGGCCGCAAAGCAAGCGAGGGCAGCGGTGTTTATAGGCAAGCGCATGCGCCTTGCCTGGGAGGAAGCGAGGGCACACCTGGGGGAGGCGGCCCTATGGTTTGAAGAGGCCGAAGCCGCCCTAAAGGAAGAGGGGCTTTTGCAGCTTTTGCAGGCAGGGGAGGTGGTGTTGGTGAAGGCAAGCCGCAGCATGCGCCTAGAGCGCATTGTGGAGGCGCTGGTTGTGCGTGAAGAAGACGAAGAAGGAGACAATGCATGCTCTATGCCCTTTATGCCCTCCTAGAGGGCACCGAGTGGGTCCGCTGGCTCAACTTCCTGCGCTACCCCACCTTCCGCATTGTGGCCGCTGGAGTTACCGCCCTCGCCCTGGGCATGTTGTTGGGCCCCACCCTCATAAAGCGGCTGCGCTTTGCCCAACATGGACAAGACAATGTACGCGAGGACACCCCCGAGGGGCATAAGCAGAAAAAAGGCACCCCCACCATGGGCGGCACCCTGGTGCTCGGCTGCTTTTTCCTGGCCACCTTGCTGTTTGCGGATTTGAGCTCCCGCCCCGTATGGGCCGTGCTGTGGATAACCGCCACCTTCGGCGCCATCGGCTTTTTGGACGACTTTTTGAAACTCTCCAAGCGCAACTCCAAGGGCTTGCCGGGGCGCTGGAAGCTGCTTTTGCAAACCACCGCCTATGGGGTGGCCGTCTTTCTCATTCTCTGCGCATGGAAGGGCGGCGTGCCCAGCCTTCTGGTAGACACCAAAATTGTAGTGCCCTTTGTGCCCACGCACTGGCTGAACCCGGACTTGGGCTGGGGCTATGTGCTGTTGGGTTGGCTGCTGATTGTGGGTACCTCCAACGCCGTCAACCTCACCGATGGCCTGGACGGCCTGGCCATTTCCCCCACCATTGTGGCGGCCATGGTGTTTGCGGTGCTGTGCTATTTGGGCGGAAGCACCGTCTCCATTGTCGGCGCGCCCGGTGCGGGAAGCCAAGTCATCCACGAATATTTGGGCATTGCGCGTGTGGTGGGTGGGGCGGAGCTGGCCGTGGCATGCGCCGCCATGGTGGGGGCGGGCATTTCCTTCCTCTGGTTTAACACCTACCCGGCCTCCATATTTATGGGAGACGTCGGCTCCCTGGGCCTGGGAGGCGCCCTGGGAAGCCTGGCGATGTTAAGCAAAAACGAATTGGTTTCCGCCATCATCCACGGCGTGTTTTTGGTGGAGGCCTTGTCCGTCATTGTGCAGGTGCTTTCCTTCAAAATGACAGGGCGCCGCATTTTCCGCATGGCGCCGGTACACCACCACTTTGAGTTGAAGGGGTGGGCGGAGCCCAAAATTATTGTGCGGTTTTGGATTATGTCCATTATGTGCGGAGCAGTAGCGTTGCTGGCGTTGAAACTGAGATAAAGCGAAGCCCGAGGAAACACCGTGTCGTCTTCCATGCCGTCCTTCAAACTCCCCTCCAAAGCCCTGGTGCTGGGCCTGGGGAAGAGCGGGCGTGCGGCGGCGCAGCTTTTGCGCCACAAGGGAGTGGAGGTGTTGGCGGTAGACGAAAACCCCACCCTGGAGGTGGGGGCCCTCCAAGCCCTGGGGGTAAAGGTGAAGCTGGGGCCCTTGCCCCCCCGTTTTTGGGAGGGCGCCGAGGTGGCCATTTTAAGCCCCGGCTGGTCCCCCGGTGCGCCCGCCTGCCAGGAAATGTTGAAACAGGGCCTCCCCCTCTGGGGAGAGGTGGAGTTGGCCTTTCGCTGCCTTCCCCCCGGTGCAGGCCCCCTCCTGGGGGTGACGGGCACCAATGGGAAAAGCACCACCACCGCCCTGCTGGGCCACCTTCTGGGCCAGGCCGAGCCTTCCGTTTTTGTCGGCGGCAACTTAGGGCGCCCCTTCTCCGAGGCCTGTGGGGAAGCTTTTGCAGTGCACGCGGTGGAGCTGTCCAGCTACCAGCTGGAAACCTTGCACGCGGCCCATTGTGTGGGCGCCTGCTGGCTTAACCTCTCGGAGGACCACCTGGCGCGCTACGGCAGCATGGAGGCCTATGCCCAAGCCAAGCTGCACATTTTTGAGCGCCCCCCCCCGGGTGCCTATGCCGTGTTAAATGCGGACGACGCGCATGTATGGCAACACGCCGCCGCACTCAAAACCCAGGGGCGCGCCCTGTGGGGCTTTTCTCTGCGGCAGGACAAACCCCCCGGCGCCACAGGCTGGGCCCAGGGCGCCCCGGGCGGCATGGTGCTGCAAACCCCGCAAGGCAGGCAGTTTTTGCCCCTGGAAAACCGCTCCCTGCGCGGGCGCCACAACCTCTGCAACGCCATGGCCGCCGCCCTCATGGCCCTCGCCCACGGGGTGCCTGCGCCGGCGCTGGCCCGGGGCCTTGGCAGCTTCCAGGGCCTTGCGCACCGCCTGGAGTTTGTACGTGAGTTGGAGGGCGTCGAATGGGTTAACGACTCCAAGGCAACCAATGTCGCCTCCACCCTCGTCGCCTTGGAGGCAGTGGAGGCCCCCCTGTGGCTCATTGCGGGAGGCCAGGGAAAAGGCGCCTCATATCAGCCTCTTGTAAATGCTTCGCGCAAAAAAGTGTTGGGAGTCCTCACAGTAGGGGAAGATGCGCCCATGTTGGCGAAAGCTTTTGCGGGAGAAGCAGAGGTGTTTGACTGTGGCACACTCCAAGAGGCGGTGCGGAAGGCAAGGCATGTGGCCAAGCCCGGGCAGGTGGTGTTGCTGTCTCCGGCCTGCGCCTCCTTGGACCAGTTTAAAAATTTTGAAGAGCGCGGCGAGGTGTTTCGCCAATGTGTGGAGGCGCTGTGAGCGAAGAGGGGCACAGCCCAACCCAGCCAAGGTTGGATGGATGGCTGCTGAGCTCGGTACTGGCGCTGTCGGCCATCGGCCTGGTCATGGTGTACTCCTCCAGCGCCATTTTGGCCTATGAGCGCACCGGCGACAGCTTTCATTTTTTGAAGAAGCAGGCGATGGCGGCAGGCATAGGGTGGATGGCCTTGGCGCTGTGCTTGAGGGTGGGCTACCGCAAGCTTGCGCGCCTGGCCTACCCGCTGTTGTTGCTTGCCATTGTGCTGATGGTGTTGGTTTTAATTCCAGGCATTGGCGTCAAAGTGGGAGGTGCCTACCGTTGGATTCGCCTGGGCGGGTTTTCATTCCAGCCCTCGGAGTTTGCGAAGCTGGTGTGGGTGGTTTACCTCGCCTACTCCCTCGCCAAAAAGCGCGAGAAAGTGCGCTCCTTCTCCATTGGGTTTTTGCCCCACCTCCTCATTTCAGCCCTGCTGGTAGGCTTGTGCATGATGGAGCCTGATTTTGGAAGCTCCGTGGCGCTGCTGTTTTTAATGTTTGTCATGCTGTTTGCGGCCGGGGCCAAGCTTTCTTATTTGGTGGGCTCTGTGCTTGTGGCGATTCCGTTTGCTTACCATGCCATTACCTCCTCTCCCTACCGCTACCAGCGCGTTATGTCCTTTTTGGACCCCTGGGCCAACCGCCAGGGGGCGGGCTACCAGGTGGCCGAGTCCCTCATGTCCGTGGGCTCCGGCGGCCTATGGGGCCTGGGCCTGGGAGAGGGGCGGCAGAAGCTGTTTTTCCTCCCGGAGGCGCACTCAGACTTCGTCTTCGCCATTGTGGGAGAGGAGCTGGGCCTTGTGGGGGTGACGCTGGTGGTGCTCCTCTACGCCGTGGTTATTTGGCGCGGAATCCGCATTGCGCTCAAGGCCTCGGAGCCTTTTGGCTGCTATGTGGCCCTGGGCATAACGACGCTGTTTGCCTTCCACGCCGTTGTCAACATGTCGGTTGTTTTGGGCTTGCTCCCCACCAAAGGGCTGACGTTGCCCTTCATTTCCTACGGCGGCTCCTCGCTGATGGTGTCCCTGGCCGCCACAGGCATTTTGTTGTCTGTTTCTGCAAACACGGGCCGGCAGCGCCAAAAAAGCGGCGTCGAAGTGCGCAGCGCACAACATTCACCGCGCATGGCTGAGGCACCTTTATGAAACTTCTCGTTGCCGGCGGAGGCACCGGAGGCCACATTTTCCCGGGAATTGCGGTGGCCGAAGAGTTGACGATGCGGGCGCCCAACAATGAGGTTGTTTTTGTAGGCACGCAACAAGGCATAGAAGCCAAGGTAGTGCCGCAGGCAGGCTTTAGGCTTCGCACCATTCCCTCGCGGGGACTTAAGCGCGTCGGTTTTTGGAAGAAGCTAAAGGGGCTTTTGTTGTTGCCCTTCTCCTTCCTGGCGGCGCTGAAGGTTTTGCGGGAGGAGAAGCCGGACGTCGTCCTCGGCGTAGGCGGCTATTCCTCCGGCCCTTTGGTGCTGACGGCGGTGTTTTTGAGGATACCCACGGCCATACAGGAGCAGAATGCGGCGGCGGGGGTGACCAACCGCATATTGGGGCGTTTTGTGAAGGCGGTGTTTGTGGCCTTCGAGCAGGCGGCGAAGGACTTTCCCTCGCACAAGGTGCATGTGGTTGGAAACCCGGTGCGCTGCAAGCTGTTTGACAACTACCTGCGCTCCAGCTCCCCCCACCCCGGGTTTAACATTTTGGTATTTGGTGGAAGCCAGGGTGCCCGCAGCATTAACCTGCGCATGAGGGAGGCGCTGGCTTTCCTGGAAGACTTGAAGGGGGAGCTCCACTTTGTACACCAGACGGGGAAGAACGACTTGGACGAGGTGAAAGCCGCCTATGCCGAGCGCCAGTTTTCCGCCGAGGTTTTGCCCTTCATTGACGACATGTCCGCCGTATACGCCCGCTCCGAGTTGATAGTATGCCGCGCCGGCGCCGTCACTTTGGCCGAGTTGACGGTTTGCAAGAAGCCCTCCATCCTCATTCCCTTCCCCTATGCGGCCGATGACCACCAGACAAAAAATGCCAAGGCCCTGGAGGAAGCAGGGGCGGCGGTTGTGTTGCTTGAGTCCGAGCTGACGGGGGAGCGCCTGGCCGCGGAAATGCGAGCGCTTTTGAGGGAGCCTGAGCGGCGCTTGAGGATGGAGCGCCAGGCAGGCCTCATGGGAAGGCCGGAGGCGGCCAAAGAGCTGGTGGATGCGTGCGCGGTGCTGGCCCATGGGAAGAAGAAGCCACTTTCTCCAGGAGGTGGCCGGTGAGCGCCCTCTCAAGCCGCTTCAAAACGCGGCATTCCGCCCGCGTACATTTTGTAGGCATTGGCGGAACCGGCATGTGCGGCATTGCCGAGGTGTTGGTGAATTTGGGCTATGTGGTTTCAGGCTCCGACATCAAATCCACGGAGGTGACAAAGCGCCTGGAGGCCCTGGGCGCGGTGGTAAGCCAGGGGCACTGCAAAGAGAATTTGAAAGAGGCCGACGTGGTGGTGGTTTCGTCGGCTGTCAAAAAAGACAACCCGGAAGTGCTGGCGGCCAGGGAGGCCAAAATTCCCGTCATTCCCCGCGCGGAAATGCTGGCGGAGTTGATGCGCCTCAAATATGCCATAGCCATTGCCGGCTCCCACGGGAAGACGACGACAACCTCCATGGTGGCCACCGTCCTCAATGCCGCGGGGTTGGACCCCACGGTGGTGGTGGGTGGCAAGGTGAATGTGTTGGGCTCCAATGCGAAGATGGGCAAAAGTGCACTCATGGTGGCCGAGGCCGACGAGTCGGACGGTTCTTTTTTGCGCCTTTTCCCCTCCATTGCGGTGGTGACGAATGTGGATCCAGAGCACCTGGACCACTACCGCTCTCTGGGGGCCCTCAAGGAAGCCTTTGCCGCCTTTTGCAACAGCATCCCCTTCTACGGCCTCAATGTGTTGTGCCTGGACCACCCCAATGTACAAAGCCTCCTTCCGAGAATGGAAAAGCGCTTCGTCACCTATGGCACCGCGCAGAGTGCCGACTACCATTTGTCGGACATTCGCCTGGAGGGTTTTTTAACGCATTTTAAAGCGGCCAGGCGCGGCGAGCCCCTGGGGAATTTCAGCGTAAAAATGGTAGGCGCGCACAACGCCCTCAACGCCATGGCCGTCATTGCCATTGCAGACGAGTTAAACATTCCGCTGGAGGTGGTGCGTACAGCCTTGAGGGAGTTTGAGGGGGTGCAAAGGCGCTTCACCGTGAAGGGAGAAGAGAAGGGCCTTTTGGTGGTGGACGACTATGGCCACCACCCCGAAGAAATAAAAGCCACCCTGCGCGGCGCCAAGCAAGCCTTCAAACGCCGCGTGGTGGCGGTTTTCCAGCCCCACCGCTATACGCGCACCAGAGACTTGCTCAAGGAGTTTGCCTGCGCGTTTAACGATGCGGACGTCCTTTTGCTGCTTCCTGTCTATTCCGCAGGAGAAGACGCCATTCCAGGCGTCAGCAGCGCATTTTTGGGGCAAGTCATTTCCCAGCACGGACACAAAGAGGTGGCGGTGGTCCAAAGCCAGGAGGAGGCCGTTGAATGCCTGTGCGAGCGCACCCAACCCGGAGACATGGTATTGACTTTGGGAGCAGGCAACATAACCCAGCTGGGGCCTTTGTTGCTTGAGCGTTTGAAGAAGTGTTGAGGGCCGGAGGAGTTTTTGAAATGAGTCAAACAACGCCCCGGCCCTGGTTGCCGGGAATTTTGGAATGCCTGGGCGAAGGCGAGGTGCTGCCCCATGCGCCCATGTCTTCTCGTTGCACCATTCGCGCCGGGGGAGAGGTGGCGGCCCTATGCAAACCTCGAAGCCGGGACGCTTTGGTGGCGGTGCTTCGTTTTGTGCACAACGAGGGCGTAGACTTTTTCCCCCTAGGCAAAGGCGCCAACCTCCTGGTGGGCGACAAAGGTTTTGACGGCGTAGCACTCAGCCTCAGTGACATGCCCGCCGAAGAAGAAGTACAGCTGTTTGAAAACCGCGGAGAGTTGACGCTGTCCGCGGGGCAGTCCATGTCGCGCCTTCTGAGTTTGGGTTTTTCCCAGGGCCTGGTGGGGGCGGAGTTTCTCTCCGGAATTCCCGGAACCCTGGGGGGGGCCTGTGCCATGAATGCGGGGACACCCGCCGGAGAGTGTATGTCCCTGGTGTTGGCGGTGGAGCTCGCCACAGCAGAAGGGGTGGGCTGGGTGGAGGCCAAGCAGCTCCCCCATGGCTACCGCTATACCCAGCTTCCCCCGGGCAGCGTGGTGACAGGGCTGCGCTGTGTGCTTCCCAAAGGAGATGTGGCCCTTTCCAAAGAGCAGCTGCGCAAAGACTTGTTGCACAGAAAGCAGGTGCAGCCTCTGGAGCTGCCCAGCTTCGGCAGCGCCTTTAAAAACCCCGCAGGCAAATATGCCGGGCAACTCATAGACTCCGTGGGCCTTAAAGGCCAAACCTGCGGGGGCGCACAAATTTCAACCAAGCATGCCAACTGGATTGTCAACCTGGGCACTGCGACGGCGCAAGACGTTTTCCGACTCATGACGATGGCCATGGAGCGCGTAAAAACCCAGCACGGCATTGAGCTTGTGCCCGAAGTCAAACTCAAGGGAGTTTTTGAATGAAGCAGCAGGCAGAAGTGATGAAGCAAAAGCGCATTGCGGTGCTGAAGGGGGGCCTTTCGCAGGAGAGAGAAGTGAGCCTCAAAACGGGGGCGGCCATAGCCCAGGCCTTGCGCAGCCTGGGCTATGAGGTGGTGGAGATTGACGCAGGGGTAGACTTGGCAGCGCGCCTTGTAGAAGAGAAGGCGGAGGCAGCCTTCATTGCCCTGCATGGCCGCTGGGGGGAGGACGGCTGCGTGCAAGGCCTTTTGGAGAGCATGCGCATTCCCTATACCGGCTCCGGGGTGCTCGCCTCCGCCGCCGGCATGGACAAAGTATTCTCCAAGCGGATTTTTGATGCCTTTGGCATTCCAACGCCCCCCTGGGTTGCTTTTGATACCCTCGAAGAAGCCAAAGCGGCCCCCCTGCCGTTCCCCTTTCCCGTGGTGACAAAACCCTCGCGTGAAGGCTCCTCCGTAGGCGTGAGCCTTTGCAACAACGAAGCCGAGTACCAGGCGGCGCTGCAGATGATTTCAGGCTTGGGGGGGCAAATGTTGATAGAGCCCTTCGTGAAGGGCCGCGAAATTCAGGTGGGCTTTTTAGACGGAGAAATATTGGGCGCCATTGAGGTGGTGGCCGCCCGCGCGTTTTATGACTACCAGGCCAAATATGCAGAAGGCAGCGGCACCCGCTACATATTCCCAGCGGAGCTGGAGCCAAAGACGCAAGCGCATGTTTTCGACATTTGCCTCAAAGCCAACCAGGCCTTAGGCTGCCGGGGGGCGACGCGCGCAGACACCCTGCTTGCGCCGAGTGGGGAGGTTTTCCTGTTGGAAGTGAATACTTTGCCGGGGATGACGGCGATGAGTTTGCTGCCCAAAATTGCGGCGGGCAGGGGCCTGAGTTTCGCGGCTTTGTGCGAGAGGCTCCTGCTGGGTGCCTCTTTGAAGGCCTGATAGCCGGCCCAACAAGCCGCTACAGCGACGTTGTTGTGGCAAAAAATTTGCGCCCACTCCAAAGCGAGGCGACAATGTGTGCCTACACATGGACTGGGCCTCAACAAAAAAGAACCGCTGGAAAAAAAGCAGCCCCAAGCAAATTGAACAAAGAATTGCCAGGCGGCAGCGGCTGCGTTTTTTGACAAAACTTCTGGCGGGTTTTGCTGTGCTTGGCGGCCTGGGTTTTTGGGGTGGCAAAGCGTTATGGCATTGGGCGCTGCAAAGTCCCTTTTTTGCGCTGGACGAGCTGGCTTTTGAAGGAAACCAGCGCGCGAGCGAAGAAGAGCTCCTCTGGCTTGCGGGGCTAAGCCTGGGTGAGAACCTCCTGCAGCTGGATGCGGCCAAGGTACAGCAGGCCATGCTGGCACACCCCTGGGTAAAGTCCGCGGCGGTGAAGAAGCGCTACCCGAGGGGGCTGGAGGTCCACCTGGAGGAATACCGGGAGGCCGCCATTTTGGCCCTGGGGGACCTCTATTTGCTGGACGAATCCGGCCAACCCTTCAAAAGAATGCAGCCAAACGAGCAGATTGACTTACCTTTGATTACCGGGATTGATAAAGAGGGTTTTGTAGAGAACCCTGAGCAAAGTCAGCTGGTGCTGAAGACGGCCTTGGCGGCATTGCGTGCATTTAGAGCGGAGGCGGAGGGCCTTTCAGAGATAAGGATGGAAGGCCGGGAGGCCGTCGTCCTGTTGAATTCAGGGCAAGAAGTTTTGTTGGGAGAAAGTGGTTTTGAGAAGAAGGTTCGCAAACTAAAACGCATACAAGAAGAGTTGGAGCAAAGGCAGCTTCGGGCGCAAGTCATCAGACTAAACAACAGAGCAAGGCCCCAGAGAGTGACAGTGCAGATTTCGAGAGCCCTTCCCGAGAGGGAGCGCATTCGTTGATTGAGCTTTTTCTCGAAAGAGGGAAGCAGCGGAGAAAACATGGCAAAGCAGAAAGCCGGAGAGATTGTTGTTGGGTTGGACATAGGCACGACAAAAATTTGTGCCATTGTGGGTGAAGTCACCGATGAGGGCATTGATATTATTGGCATAGGCATGCACCCCTCCACGGGCCTTCGCAAGGGCGTCGTCGTCAACATTGAAAGCACCGTCGCCTCCATCCGCCGCGCCGTTGAAGAAGCCGAAGCCATGGCCGGCACGGAAATTTCCACCGTATACACAGGCATTGCCGGCGGCCACATTAAAGGCTTTGGCAGCCGCGGCGTCGTGGCCCTCAAGGACAAGGAAGTGCGCGAAGCCGACATCGCACGCGTTATTGATCAGGCCAAAACCGTCAACATTCCGGTAGACCGCGAAGTCATCCACGTACTGCCGCAGGAATTCATTGTCGATGACCAAGGCGGAATAAAGGTGCCCTTGGGCATGGCGGGGGTGCGCCTCGAAGCCAAAGTCCACATCGTGACAGGGGCGGTGGCCTCAGCACAAAACATTGTAAAGTGCGCAAACCGCACGGGGCTGAATGTGGCGGACATTGTGCTTCAGCCTTTGGCTTCCAGCGAGTCGGTGCTGACGGAGGAAGAGAGGGACTTAGGCATTTGCCTGGTAGACATAGGCGGGGGCACAACGGACATTGCCATTTTCTCCGGCGGGGCGATAGTGCACACCGCGGTGATTGCTTTGGGTGGACACAACCTGACCAATGACATTGCGGTGGGGCTGCGGACCCCCATCCACGAGGCGGAGAAGATAAAGCAAAAGCACGGCTGCGCCCTGGCCTCCATGGTAGACAAGCAGGAGATGATAGAAGTGCCCTCCGTAGGAGGGCGGCAACCCCGGGCGATGGGGCGGCAGATTTTGTGTGAAATATTGGAGCCGAGGGTGGAGGAGATTTTCCAGCTTGTGCAAAGCGAGGTGGAGAGGAACGGTTTTGCGGAGATGTTGACTTCCGGGGTGGTGATAACCGGGGGCTCGACATTGCTTCCGGGGATGAACGAGCTGGCAGAAGAGATAATGGGCGTTCCCGTAAGGCGAGGGACCCCCCGCGGCATAGGCGGCCTGGTAGACGTGGTGAGAAGCCCCATCTACGCAACGGGGGTGGGCCTGGTTGTTTATGGCGCCCGGCATGCAGACAGGCGGCTTTTCAGAATACGCGAAGAGAATGTTTTCAAAAAAGTCAAGGGAAGAATGAGGGACTGGCTGCAAGAAGTGTTTTGAGAAGGCGAAAAGGGAGCCGCTACAGAAATGTAGCCAAAAACTTTTTTTATCCCCCGGCCTGACTAGAATGTCCGCTGGGAGACATTTCGCTTGAGTGCGAGAGGAAGTCAAAGAATGAATGTGCATATGGACAGCGACAAGCAAACCGCAAAAATTCGAGTCGTAGGCGTAGGTGGCGCAGGGTGCAACGCAGTCAACACGATGATCGCCAACAAGCTTGAGCGCGTAGACTTCATCGCCTGCAACACGGACATACAGGCCTTGCAATTCAACGAAGCACCCACGCGCATCCAAATGGGACAGGCTTTGACGCGGGGCCTAGGGGCAGGGGCCAACCCGGAGATAGGCCGTCAGTCGGCAACGGAGTCGAGGGAAGAGATAGCCCGCCACCTGGAGGGGGCGGACATGGTGTTTATTACCGCAGGCATGGGAGGCGGCACAGGGACAGGGGCGGCGCCCGTTATTGCGGATGTTGCCAAGTCCCTGGGGTGCCTCACGGTGGGTGTGGTGACCAAGCCCTTTATGTTCGAGGGCAACCGGAGGAGGAAGGCAGCGGAGCAAGGCATTCAAGAGCTGAAGGCAGCGGTGGACACCCTGATAACGATTCCGAACCAGCGCCTGCTGACTTTGTCCAACGAGCCCATGCCGTTGCTGGATACTTTTCGCCGGGCGGACGAAGTGCTGCTGTATGCGGTGCAGGGCATCAGCGACTTAATCCAATACCACGGCTACATTAATGTGGACTTTGCCGACGTCAAAACCATTATGAATGAGCAGGGCCTGGCGCTGATGGGCACCGGGCGCGCCAGCGGGGAGAAGCGTGCGCTGCGCGCCATGGAGCAGGCCATTTCAAGCCCCTTGTTGGAGGACGTCAGCATTGACGGCGCGCGGGGAATGCTCATTAACATTACGGGTGGGCGCGACATTACCTTGCAGGAAGTCAACGAGGCCATTTCGCTGGCGCACGACTCGGCGGACCCGGAGGCCAACATTATTTTTGGCTCGCTGATTGACGAGAGCATTCGGGACGAGGTGAAGATTACCATCATCGCGACGGGCTTTATTGGGCGCGACACCAAAGTCCTTCGCCCCCCTCAGGTGGAGCAGCGCTCCCCCATGCGATTGCCCATGGCCGCAAGCTCTACGGCTACCCCCATTCCCCTTGCCCATGAAGAGTTGGTGAGTTTGGTCCCCTCCAAAGTGCCGGCGCGCTCCCTGACAGGAGAGCACCGAAGCCTCGCCCCGCGCCTCTACACCACCCGGGAGGCGCTGCCTTTGGATGAAGACCAATATGACATTCCCACCTTCCTGAGAAGGCAGGGCCACAGCGAGTTGCCCTAGGGCCGGTGAACAAACCCTAAGGCCTTTGTTGGCCCCTCGTTGTCGTTTTGTTGTTGCCGTGGGCGACGCTCCCTGCGGTGGTTTTCCTGCAGGGGGCTACAAACTCCAACCTGCCAGGAGAGGTGTATGCATCGTTTTTT
>Ga0209737_10000951_pt1 | contig 21792 bp, 28 predicted proteins | sample TergutCu122P3_FD_187284 | JGI IMG/M metagenome (GOLD analysis project Ga0209737, IMG submission 187284) | Cubitermes ugandensis P3 segment gut microbial communities from Kakamega Forest, Kenya - Cu122 P3 (SPAdes) (version 2) | ecosystem: Host-associated > Arthropoda: Insects > Digestive system...
TTTACCTAAGGAGCAGAGGAGGGATATTTCTGAGCGTGTGGAATCTGTTTTGTGGACTTTGTGTAATTCTGTTAATGTTCATGTTGCAGATAAGGATTTTAAGCGGCTTTTGTGGCGGGTTGATTGGGCTTTGGAGGAGTTAAAGAGAATTAGTGGTGAGTTTTTGGGTGTTGGGTTGGAGTCTGTTGCACGGTTTATTCGTAATGCGGCTAATCATATGGTTGCGTTTGCTAGGTTGGCTTTGAAGGGTGAGGTTATTCCTTTTTCGAGTAATTTGGTTGAGCGTTTGATGGGGGAGATTGCGAAGCGTGTGAAGCATAAGTGGATGCATTGGAGCACGAAAGGTCTTGAGAATTTGTTAAACATTCTTCTAGCAAGATATTGCAACAAGCACTTCTATAATGAGATGAAGGAGAAATATTTAAGTCCAAACAGAACTATAATTAAAATGGCGATAACATAGAAAAGCTAGCCGATTAGGATACACAACCGTGTTTTTTGTAGTTTTATTGTTGATGTGTTAGTTATTAATTGAATTGGTAGAAACATTTAATTTGTGTAAGATTTTTTCTATATTTTTGTGTCAGCAAATATGGGTGTGTTGCTTTGAGTGCTATTTTGTCGTTTTGGAAGAGTGCTTCGCCTAAGCGGAAAAGAATCTATTCTTACGTCTTTATTTTGGTACTGTCTATTGTGGTAACTTTTGCTGGAACTTTGATGCCCTTAGGTGATGCGGAGGCAAATATGCTCTCTGACCAAATCGGTCAAATGTTGACTGAAAATAACGATTTTACTTCTTTGACAATTGCAATTTTTATTAACAATTGTCGGATTTGTTTAATCATGTTTATCCCTGTGTTTGGTGTCGCATTTGGTATGCTTTCATTGTTTTCTACAGGTGTCGTTATAAAAGCACTTTCAATAGTGCAAGGTGTACCATCAAGTCTTATGTTATTGGCACTTATTATTGGTCCTATATTTTGGATTGAATTTGTTGCGTATTCTTTGGGTATGACTGAGAGTGTTTGGCTGTTTCGCCGGCTAACTCAAAGACGTTGGAGAGAGCTAAAACGTGTTGCCATATTTATCGGTATAACTGTTGGTTTACTTGCAATAGGTGCTGTTGTTGAATCTTGGATGATACTGGCTCAATAAGAATGGTGGAGACAGAATAATCATCTATTTGCATTAATTTTGATGTTGGAATCGGTTGATTCCTGTATTTGCTAACAGACGGTTATGTTGTTTTTTCTTTTTAGTTTGCAATAGAACTGTTATTATATCATCATATTTGGTTGGTGTTTATATGAATAGTTATTGTTGTTTGTTTTTAGTTATTTCTAAGCTTATGTCTAATGCTTTTACGCTGTGTGTTAATGCTCCTATGCTTATAATGTCGACTTTGGCTTGGGCGTAGTCTGTTAGTGTTTCATTGTTTATTCCGCCGCTGATTTCTAGTAGGACTTTGTGGGGTAGTTTTGCGTTTTTTAGGGTTTTTGCAGCTTTTTTTGCTTCGTTTGGCGTGAAATTATCTAGCATAATTATGTCTGCTCCAGCTTGTGCTACTCGGAGTATGTCTTTTGGGTCTGTTATTTCAACTTCAATTTTTTTGCTAAATGACGCATTTTTTTTTGCTAGCTTTACTGCTTCTGCAGGGTCACCTATTATTGCAATGTGATTATCTTTTATTAGAATCATATCGTCTAAATGTAGTCTGTGTGTGTCACCGCCACCTATGGCGATGGCTTTTTTGTCAAAATAGTTTAGTCCTGGCATGGTTTTTCGTGTTGCAGCGATTTTTGTTTGGGGGTTTGTGGTTTTTAGTTTTTCGACGAGGTTGTGTGTGGTTGTTGCGATGCCGCACATGCGTGATAATAAATTTAGTAAGGTGCGTTCTATTGTTAGAATAGTTTGTGCGTTACCTGTTATTTGCATAAGTGTTTGTTTATTTTTTATTTGATCGCCGTCGGTTATGTTTGTTTTAACTTTTAAGTTCATGTATTGGGCAAGTATAGTGGCTTCGTTTATTCCTGCGGCTATTCCTGTTTCTTTAGCGGTCACTTTAGCTGTTATACTAAGGTCTGTGGGTATGATTGCCGTTGTTGTTGCGTCGCCTTGTCCTATGTCGTCGTTTAGAAAATGTGCAAGTTGCTGTTCTATGATTTTTCTAGGTATGAACATGTATGTAATTTTATTTTATCAAGTTTAAATGCTTTTATTGTACTTTGTGGTTAAACATCAAAAACGTTTCATTATTGTGATTGTATGCGTTTGCTGTTTGCTTGCTCTGAGTTAGGATTGGGTCATGTTTCACGTGTTACACTTTTAGGTAAAAGATTAGAGCAAGCTGGACACGAAGTATTCTTTTTTTCAGGCGACACAGCATATGATTTGCTTAAAAAAAATTTTAAACACGTGTACCCCTGTACCCCTATTGCTTGGTATGAAAACGCCTCTGGCATTAATGTTCCTGCATCACTAATTAACATACTATTCCCTCTACCCGTATTTAATGCTGACATTCACAGGTTTACAGTGAAAACCTCTGTTGCTATGGAAATTATTCATAGATACTACGATTTAAGAAAAAACCTCCTAACCATAGCCCCTGACATGATAATAGCTGATGGAGATATAAGTGCTCTACGACTTGCAAGCAAATGGAAAATTCCATCCATTTACATCGCCAATTTAATACGCCCCAACTATAGCTTTATGCATTACATCAACTCTGGGAATCTTTTAGTAGCAGAGTATGTTAAGCAATGCAAAAAAATTGTTGTCCCTGACAATCCCCCACCTTACACGATTTCAGACTATAGCATAGGTAACATACATGGGACCGTTCTTGAAAACAAAATAGAATACACAGGCTCCTTTACCGACGTAACCCTTACACAAGGTTTAGATGAACACATATTTGCACCCGTAAGTGGACCTATAGGAACACGTTCAAAAATACTAAACATCCTTTTGCCTACTTTACAAAACACCTCTAATAAGGCAATAATTAGCCTTGGTATACCTGAAAAAAACACTATAACAAAAATTGGAAACTGTGAAATCCACACCTGGCTCTCACCAATTGAACGACAAGCAGCTATGAAAAACGCTAAATATGTCATCTTTAGCGGTGGACACATGACCTGCTTTGAAACCATAAAATACGCTAAACCCAGTATATGTATTCCAACACAGCCTGAACAAGGCGGAAACGCAGCAAAACTACAAGACTTAGGCTGTTCAATTAAAGCAAAAAACCAAAAAGAACTAGAAAAAGCCATGCAACAAATAGAGCAAGAGCAAACAAGTTACAAAAAAAACATGTTAAATCTTAACAAATTTTCTAATAAATTCAACGGCCTAAACAGAGCAGTTGAAATCGTAGAAACACTTCTGAATTAAACGCTTACTTAACTGTGTTTGACTGTTTGACTTCGCCATTTGGTGTTTGTTCTCCAAAAATTATCGCTGTAAACTTGTAAATTTTTACTCCCTTTGTTAGCCAACTGTTAGGTGGTAACCCTGCTTTTATACAACATTGATACAGAAACTCTTCTGTACTCCATTGCCACTCGATAGGCACTTGGGGCAAAAGTAACCCCTTATTGTACCCTTTTTCTACAATTAAACCATCTTGCCCAACTTTAATTTGGTGTCTATACTCTTTAGAATCATCAACTTGTACCATCACCGGTGGTGTTAGAACACTAACTTCAAAAACACAACTATCTAACTCATCTAAATTCATCGATGGAAACCGCGGATCCTCTGTTGCAGCATTTATAGCAGAATCCATAACTGCTTCTACAAGCGAACTTGACGGATAAGGGTAACCTATACAACCACGTAAAACTTTTTTACCTTCAACAAGCACGTTTATAGTTACAAAAACGCCACATTTCTCAAAAAACTTTTGTGGCACATCTTTAGACGGTTTTAGATTTTGTCCCGCTTTAAGAAACACTTCAACAGTTCTTCTTGCAAGTTTAACTAAAAATTTCCCTTCTTCTAAAGTTAAATCAAACAATACACAAACCTTCCTATAACTAATTACAGTGTTAAACAAGAAAATAAATTAAAAATGTGGTTAAAAAAAGAGTTAGTTTTAGAATTTAATAGATTCTTCAACTACGTTTCCCTTAGTTATAATAAGGAAATCAATACCGTCGCCACTCATGGCATCTCTATTTATCGCAGCTTTAATTGCCCTTTTTATAAGATCTTTTGCTTCAACAACAGTTATAGACTCCTTATACGCCTCCTCAATAATACTTATAGCAGTCTCTGTACCCGAACCAACTGCCGCATATTTATCTGGTATAAGTGAACCTAAAACATCCAAAACAAACAAAGACACGCCCTCATCATCTATACCTCCAATGATAGTCTGAGTAAACAAAGGCGCATATCTGCGATTAAAAAGAATATTTGCCATAAGCTTAGAAGCCGCACGCACACTAATTTTCCTACCCACATCCATACTAAAAAGTTTAGCCTGAGCCTCCATTTCCCTAGCAAGAACCTGCATATCTCCAACAAGCCCTGCACATGCAACACCAACATGGTCTGTTACCTTGAAAACTTTTTTACCACCACGACTCATGATAAATCCGCCATATGTTACACGTTTCTCTGACGCTAAAACTAAACCGTCAACACAAACAACACCAACAGTTGTCGCACCCGGCATCCATACCATACCCTGAGGAGCTTGATTACCCTGAGGTTGCTGCTGTTGATTCTGCTCACCTTGAGGCATTACATGCATCTGAGGAATTTCCCTCAAAGATTGAAACTGTGACTGAAACCCATATCTTTCCATGACTTTTCGCCTTTTAAATTGTAATAACAAAACACTGTATTAAAGTTGTTACTTATACTTATCCTCTCAAACATTAAAAATCTACTACAACACTGTGGTGCGGTCGCCGGGATTTGAACCCGGGATCGTTAGCTTGGAAGGCTAAAGTCCTAAACCAGACTAGACGACAACCGCTTTTACTTAGCAAGTTTTTGTTCAGTTTATTAGGCAGACAGGAATGGTTTAGTTTTTAATAAAGTTTTCAGGAGATGTGGTTATTTGTTTTACATTTATGTTGGATGTAGCTTTTGCTGATTTGCTATTTTTTTGATTTCTGTTGTTATTTTTTATGGATTTTTTTGTTTTTTAGGGGAAGGATATATCTTAGGCAATAAAATTATAAACTTTAAGTCAGAGTGGAACGTTATGTGTCCTGAATTGAATAAAGTGTCCGGTAACCACATCAAAGTTTTGACTAAAGATGCTAAACAAATGGTTAATGGTCCATATTACTGCCCAAAATGTCGGAAAGAGTTTTTGCAGATTTTAGGAAATACCGACAAGAAAGAAGTTTTTGCTATCTGTAAATGTGGTGTGTCTCAACAGTTAATTTATGCACCTGTTTTTCAACCAATTGATTATTATAACAAGTTTCGAGATATTTGGAAAAAACAAACTTACGGCATAATCAAACGTTAACTCTATGATTCTGTTCATTAAATACGCAGGACTCTAATAATAGTGCAACGGACATTTTTAACTTGGTTTATATTAATCATAACTATTTAGTCGACTTTTCAAAATGTACAGGGTATTAAAAAATTGTGGAAGATTGTTTAGCCTTTTATAACTGCTAATGGTACCAGTCGTGCCACTTTAGTTGCTATACCAACTTTGTCACTAACATCTACAACCTCATCAACATTTTTATATGTTGGATCCGCCTCTTCAGCTAATACTGTTGGACTCGCAGCTCGAACTGCTATACCACGCTTTTCAAGACTTGATTTGATTTCTCCTCCCCAAAACTTACGCTTAGCAGCAGAACGACTCATCACACGCCCAGCACCATGAGCAGTTGAACCAAAAGTTAACTCCATAGCTTTTTGACTACCAACTAAAACCCATGAGCCTGTTCCCATACTGCCTGGAATAATAACTGGTTGACCTTCACTTCTATAATTCGCTGGAACATCTGGATGTCCTGATGGAAAAGCACGTGTTGCACCTTTACGATGAACCCAAACCTTCTTTGTTCCTCCATCGATATTATGTTCCTCGATTTTCGCAATATTGTGAGCAACATCATAAACAAGCTTTAAACCAAGTTTCTCTGGGTCCTGCTTCAAAACTTGTTGAAAACTCTGACGTACCCAATGCGTAATGGCCTGCCTATTAACAAATGCGTAATTAACAGCACAAGCCATTGCTTGATAATAATTACGTGCTTCAAGACTTGAACCCGGAGCACAAGCTAATTCTCTATCAGGAACATTGATTTTATATTTTTGTATCGCATGCTCCATGACACGTATGTAATCTGAACATACCTGATGCCCATATCCTCGTGAACCACAGTGTATCATAACCATTATTTGACCTTCATGAGTTATGCCAAAAGCTTTGGCAGTTTTTGGATTAACAATTTTATCAACTTTTTGCACTTCAAGAAAATGATTACCCGAACCCAAAGTACCTACTTGTGTTAAACCCCGACTTTTAGCAGTATTTGAAACAACATCCGGATTCGCATTCAACATACAACCCTGCTCTTCACAATGCTCTGCATCCTCTTTCCAACCTAAACCACGATCAATTAGAAAATTTACACCATCAACAGATAAACGGTCTAGGTCACTATTGCTTATTGATAGATCTTTTCTGCGACTACCCAATCCTGATGGAACATTGCGAAAAATAGTTTCTGCAAGCATTGGTAAATGTGAACGTATATCCTGCTCTGTAAAATCCGAAGCTAAAAGCCTAACACCACAATTAATGTCATACCCAACACCACCTGGACTTATAACACCCTCATGATAATCAGTTGCTGCAACACCGCCTATAGGAAACCCATACCCTTCATGACCATCTGGTAAAGTAATCGCGTGCTTATACACACCTGGCAATTGTGCAACATTAGCACATTGCCAAAGTGTCCTATCTGTCTGCATTTTCTCAAGTAACGCCTTATTAGCAAAAACCATGCCTGGAACATGCATACTATCCTTATACTGTGGAATTTTCCACATATACTCCGTAACCTTCTGCAAAGGCACATGCTCTGGTGCTGGTCGACTTTCATTTTCTCCCAAAACTTTTAACCCGACTAACAGAAAGGAAACAGATGTTATAAAACATTTAGGAAACTTGTTTCATATGTGCCTTTTTCGTGTACTCTATAAAACCTTGTATGCTGTTTTCTATTGCTGTTTTACTGTAAATTTTATGTCCCTGTAAAAAGTTTGAGAGTGCCTTCATTAACGGGTCTTCTGTGAGAACGCATTCAATGATTTGTTCAAAACTTTTATTTTGTGTTACTGTACTCTGCATTATTTTATCCCACATAAATAATTGCGCTTTATAACCTCGTAAACGTCTAATGGCATCATCTACTTTCCCAAAATGACTATAATATAAAGCTGAAGGACGATGACTGATAAGTTTATCTAATGAAGCAATAGCGGATTCAAGATAAAATGGTGGTGGTGTAGTTGGTGATGTCATGTTAAACTCTGGAAAATAAGTTCCTGCTGTGTCGCCTACAAAAATACCGTTGTTAAAACTTTCATGAAAACTTAGATTGTGTGATGCATGGCCTAATGTTTCAAAAACTGACATTTTGCCTCCTTCTCCTAAGTCAATTGCACCCTCAGTCATGGAAAACACTCTATCCTGTGGAACAGGCTCTGGTTTTCCAAAAATCTCACTTACAAATCCTAGTACAGACTGTGATGAAGTCCAAAGCTTTTCTGGATTAACTATGTGCGGGAGACCTTTTGGGTGGACAAGCACTTTAGCGTTTGGTAAATATTTAAGTAAAGTTCCTGCACCACCTCCATGATCTAGATGTATATGTGTGATTGCAACGGTGTCAACATTTTCAGGATTTATTTTTAATTCAGCTAAACTACTTAGCAAATTGGGTACCGAGTTTGTTGGTCCTGTTTCAATTATTGTAACTTTTTTATCTGTTTTTAACACATAGCTTGCAATGAAATTTTTATACCCGCCTGTTGTAAGATCAATTAAATACAGATTTTTCCCAATTTGTTTAGTGTGCAAACATTAACCCTCTTTAGCGGTAATAAGTCAGTTTATCCTTAAAGGTTTCCATAAATAGTTTATAGATTACACAATAAATTTATTATATAGCTCACTTCAACATGAACAGCTACCGGAGAAACGATAACGTGAAAACTATTATCTTTGGAGCACCAGGCGCAGGTAAAGGCACTTATTCAACTAGGCTTAAAGCTAAACTTGGTGTCGAAGTTATTGCTATGGGCGACATTTTCCGTGCACAAGTAAAAGAAAACTCTGATTTAGGTAAAAAAGTAAAAAGTTACGTAGAAAAAGGCGCTCTAGTTCCTGATGAAATTGTTGTTGAAGTGCTAAAACAACATTTAGCTAAAATTCCCGATGGATCAGGTGTAATTCTGGATGGTTTTCCACGAACCCTTGAACAAGCTAAAACATTAGAAACAATTCTCCAACTTGACGTTATCTTATTACTTGACGTGCCTGATTGGATAATAATTGAACGCCTATCATCACGGCGAATTTGTAAAAACTGCAACGCAGTATATAACATAAGATTCCTCAAACCTAAAGTCGAAAACATCTGCGATAAATGCAATGGTGAACTTTACCAACGCTCAGACGATAGCCCTGATGTTATCAAAAACAGACTAAAAATTTACCAAGACCAAACAAGTTCATTACTTATCTACTATAAAGAAAAGAAAACACCTATAATAACTTCAAAAACAACAGCTATTGACACACCACCTGAACTACTTGTTGAACAAATGTTCGAAGAACTAAGCAAACTAAAATTGCTTAAATATCTAAAATAAATTCTAACACAGCATTTCCTTCTTTTTCACATATAACAGCCATTCTGTGATATGTTATTGCTTTTACAGCTACTTTTTGAACATGCTTCTCAGGCTGAAATTTTTCTCCCCAAACATGAGCTGTGAACTTAAATGAATCCACGGTTTCAGTCCAATCGACTATATGAAACTTTGAATACAGCATGCCATTAATCTCTGAATTCACTAATAAAGCTTCAAGCCAACTATATAGAAGAGCATAAAGATCCTCAGCCTCTACAGTTATTACCTTCCCCTCTTCTTGAGCAACCTTTCCCGACTTAGTTATAGTCTCAAACATGGCCAACGCAGCATTCTCATAAGCCTCCTGTAATGAGACACCAAAAACCCTAACATAAACATCTGCAGTATGTTCCAAAAACTCAAATTTTTTTCCAAATCGGTTCCCACTCATTTAAAACACATCTACAATATTAAAACATCATCACTTCTAAAAACACTTTCCACAAACAGACAGACATTCACATAAAAAACATACAATAACAAGCTCGAACTCGTTCCAGTTGCTAAATGTTTGCACTTTTACTAAAATAAGAAAGAGCAGAGTTATTTGTTAATAATTAACGGTTCACTGGTGTATTTCAATTATATCTCATCATGCTAGAAATATTTTGAAATCCTATGAATTGCTGCCGCAGCTAGTTTTGCAGAATTTTCAACATCTTGAATGTTTAACATTGCAGTAGGACTGTGAATGTAGCGTGTTGGAATTGAAATAGTGCCACTTGGAATACCTTGACGTGTTAAAGATATTCTAGCTGCATCTGTACTGCCCATTAAACCAGATTCAAGCTGTACTGCGATTTTTTCTTCCTCAACTGTATCTAAGAGCCACCGCAAAACTTTTGGATGCGTAATTAAACCAGAATCCGAAACTGACAAAGTAGGACCTTTACCTGTTTTCACACTAGTATCATACTCCCTAACGCTAGGAACATCACCTGCAACAGTTACATCTAACGCTAAAGCAACATCTGGATCAACACCAAAAGCAGCTACACCCGCACCACGAAGCCCCACCTCTTCCTGAACAGTACCCACAGCACACACAGTACAATCAGTCTCACCTAACAACTTTAACGTCTCAACCATAGCTAAACACCCTGCACGATTATCAAAAGCCTTACCCATAACCATACCATTATTTAAATCAACATAATCCACATCAAAAACCACAGAATTACCAATAGCAACACCCAACTTTTCCACAGCGTTCTCCCTATTCTCAGCACCAATATCTATAAACAAATCATCAAACGCTAAAACTTTTCGACGCTCCTCCTCCTTCTGAATATGAGGCGGCTTCGAACCAATAACACCCTTATAAACACCATTTTTAGTATGAACAACAACCCTTTGAGCGGGAAGAATACGATCATCTATACCACCAAGCTTTGAAAACTGCAAAAAACCCTCCTTAGTAACCGTTTTTATCATTAAACCCACTTCATCCATATGAGCCGCAAGCATAATCTTAGGTTTACCCTGCTTCCCCTTTTTTATGGCAATAACATTTTCAAGCCTGTCAACAATAATTTCATCAACATACGGACGCAAAAATTGAGTTAACAATTCTCTAACAGGAGCTTCATTACCTGTTACACCACACGCATTTGACAACTTTTCCAAACTTTCATTTAACGACACGCAACAACACCTTTTCAATAGCTAACTATAGAATACTTTTAAAAACAAATATTATTAAACAATACGCGAAAAAAACAAAAAACATCTACAAATTTTACTATTTGACTACAAAAAACAATAGATAACCTTTAACATTAACCCTCTTTTGAATAATACTATCAAACATTTTTTCTAGCTATAAATAATAGGCAATCTTAAATTGATAAACTACATTTCAAACAAGTAAGGTATAAAAAAATGGCACAACCAAATTACAAAACAGTTTTCATATTCCTCGACACTGACAAATACTGCAGTCCATTTGACTTACTAGTAGCAGTCGACTGCTTCCCAGACTCTATGATATTCAAATACGAAAACGTAACAGGTGAAGACGCCCCAAAAATTGTTTTCGATCTTCTCTTCCCACGTGGACCAGCAGGTGCTGCGCACACAAAAATTTTCATCAACGGAAGCAACTTTGAAGAAGTCGAAAAAGTTGTCACCGCAACACAAAACGCTATGAAATCAGCCCCATGGGGAAACAGCATAATCGTTGACCCAAGAGGCGGATACTCTACAGCTGCCGCTGCAGTAGCAAAAACCTTCGGGGCATCTATGGAAAAAGGACTAGGCGATCTTGAAGGCAAAAAAATCACAATCCTCGCAGGCACTGGACCAGTCGGTCAAACAGCTGCACGTATTTATGCCACAGAAAAAGCAGATGTAACAATCACTAGCCGAAATCTTGCTAAAGGACAAGTTATTGCTGACAAAATCAATGCTGAAGTCGGCACACGAAGGGTCAAAGTTATTGAAGTTAGCAAACCCGAACAGACAATTGCAGCAATACACGAAGCAGAAATTATCCTTGCAGCAGGCGCAGGCGGAATACAACTCTTATCTACAGCAGATATAAATGCTGCAACAAAATGCAAAATTATTGCAGACATTAACGCAATTAAACCATTAGGTGTTGAAGGTTTAGGATCAAACGATGATGGTGTTGAACTTAAATCAGGCGTGTTTGGCATCGGTGCTCTAGCTATTGGTAAGCTAAAACTCAAAACTGAAACGGAAATGATTAAACGTGCGGCTGCTGAAGCACAAGGTCTTTTTGACTACTCAATTGCTTATGCTATCGCTAAAGACGCGATTCTAAAGAAACTTGCAAAAGCAGCTGCAAAATAAGCTGCTTCCAACATTTTTTCATTTATTGAGAATAACTTTATTTATGTGTACTGCTAGACTTTCGAACCCTTGTAGTATAAACATTGTTATAGAAGGAATTTGAAGGATAATAAATGAGCCTAAATGAGCCTGTCCCCCCACCTACGACAACTGTTACTGGTTTAAGTGATATATTCCAGCGATCATTAAACATAAGTGCTACGAGTGCTGAAATTTTAGTTTCAGTTATGATATTTAGCGTAATTGGAGTTATTGGTTGTATTTTCTATGCTATTATTAACAAATATGTTGCTCGACTGACTGAAAAAACTGCAACAAAATTAACCAAAGAACTAGAATCTGTTATAAAAATATCTGTACTAATATTAATCGGTATACTAGTTATACAATTTTCCTTATCTCCCCTTTCATTCCTCAAACCATATAACCACATTTTAGGTGGATTATTCTTAATTATGCAAGGTATGCTTGCAGCATATGCAACTTCAAAAATTGTAAACCTTTTAATTGATAGCCTTGCAGAAAAAACCGAAAATAAAAACAATAAAAATTATAAACATACACTGTTTATTTTAAAGAAAGTTGTAACAGCAATAATTTTCATTGTCGCTGTATTAATAATTTTATATTTACTTGGACTTACCGGCGCATTTCAGGCCGCTGTTGTTAGTGCCTCTGTCGGTGGTATTGTTCTAGCTTTTGCTCTTCAAAGCATTTTAAGCGATTTGTTTAGTGGTTTTGTCATTTATATTTCTAGACCTTTTGAAATAGGTGACTTTATTTTTGTAGGTGAACACGGTGGAATAGTTAAAAACATTGGTATATTAACTACGAGACTTCAGCTCTTACAGGGCGAAGAACTAGTAATTTCAAACAAAGAACTCACCTCAAAAGACGTTAGAAACTTTAGAAAACTACAAAAAAGAAGAATAGTTTTCCATATAGGTGTAGCTTATGATACCCCCAATGAGAAGCTTAGAAAAATTCCGCCAATAGTAGTTGATATAATAAAAAATGTTAAAAATGCCACTCCTCAATTTGTAAACTTTCAAGAATTCGGAGAGTATAGCCTAAAATTCTTCATAAGTTACTTCGTTCATGCTCCAGACTACGGTAGTTATCTTGTGGTGCAAGAACAAATTAATTTAGCTATACGCGAAGCTTTTGAACGTGAAGGCATAGAGATGGCGTATCTTAAAAATGTAACATTCATAAAAAGATAATTCTTCTCTATTTTACTTGATAACTGTCAGTAGGTTCAATAGGCTGTATAGTTAAACTCTACTGTAACAATAGGAAAGGTTTTTAGTTTAGTTATTGTATGAAGTTGTGCAAAGTGTAGAAATATAAATTGAGGTTAACATTATGTCTGTATTTGCAGCACCAGGAGCTTATGATCGTGCAATTACTGTTTTCTCCCCTGATGGCAGGCTTTTCCAAGTAGAATATGCAATGGAATTAGTGAACCGAGGCGCAACTATTTTAGGTATTCAAACCGTCGAGGGTGTAGTGCTTGGTTCAGAAGAAAGTATTGAAGTCCTTGAAGAAGTTGGATATTCTTACAAAATTTTCCGTATAGATGACCATGTAGGCGCAGCAATTGTTGGTTTAAGTTCTGACGCAAGAATCCTTATTGATCAAGCAAGAGTTCACTCCCAAAGTAACAAACTAACTTATGATGAACCCATAGACATCGAAGTTGTAACTAAACGCATCTGTGATATACAACAAATGTACACACAACATGCAGGTGTACGACCCTTTGGTGTATCGTTAATCTTTGCAGGTGTTGATAAAACTGGTTCACGTGTTTTTGGAACACATCCTAGTGGGACATACAGAGGTTATAAAGCAACTGCTTTAGGCGCAGGGAGAGAAACAGTTCTAAATGTACTAAAAGAAGAATACAAAGAAAACATGAGTCTTGAAGATACAACAAAACTTGCAGTAAACTGTTTAGTAAAAGCTTTAGAGGCAAGACAACTTCCACCACGAATCAAAATAGCAGTAATACCTGCTGTGACTAAAAAGCTTGAAATGCTCTCTGACGAAAAAATAGACGCGTACATTAAAGAATCGAGTTCAAGCAAGTGACGCTGTGATGAGTGAAAAATTCACAGTTGCACGCCTAACCAAAGATAATGAACACTTTGAAATTCTAGTTAAATCTCAAAAAGCGTTAGAATATCACAACGGTAAAAACTCTGCTATAACTGAAGTTTTAGCCACAGAAACAATTTTTTCTGATGCAAACAAGGGTACAAGAGCTTCTGAAGAAATAATGAAAAAAGTCTTCAAAACAACTGACCCATTGAAAATTGCTGACGAAATTTTAAAAAAGGGCACTCTACAGTTAACAACTGATCAACGACGTAAAATGGTCGATGATAAACGCAGACAAATTATAGACTTCATTGCTCGCCAAGCAGTTGACCCAAAAACAAATTTACCACATCCACCTGCACGTATTGAGAACGCTATGGAACAAATACACTACCCTATTGATCCATACAAGTCAATGGAGGAACAGGCAAAAGACATAGTTAAGCTACTTAGACCAATTTTAGCTTTAAAAATTGAGCAAGTAACTATTGCAATAACAATTCCATCACCGTATGCTTCAAGAGCTTATGGAACCGTAAAAGCTTTTGGCGTTCTTAAACATGAAGAGTGGCGTGGCGATGGTTCATGGCATGGAGAAATTGAAATGCCTGCCGGAGCATATGCTTCAGTATTAAACAGACTTGGTGACATAACTAAGGGAAGTGGAGAAGCAAAAATAATATCTTAAAAATAATGGAAAAAAACAAAAATTTGGATGATGAATTTTATGCCAACATATTTTGAGAAAAAACAGCTTGTTACGCCTGGAGAAATGCTTGCAGAAGGCGACTATTTACCTGGTGAAAACACGTATGTTGAAGAAAACAAAATTTATGCACAACGAATTGGACTTGTAGACGTAGACAATAAAAAAGTTAACATGGTTGCACTTAGGGCTTTTTATGTACCTAAAGTAGGTGACATCGTTATTGGGACTATTACAGAAATAGGGTTCAATGGTTGGACAGTTAACATAAAGTCTCCTTACAATGCACTATTGAGAGCATCAGATGTGTTAAATAGATCTTTTAAGCCACAAAATGACGAATTAGCTACAGTTCTAACTTCAGGCGATTTAATTGTTGCAAAAATCGCTTCATATGACCGATTACATGATCCACAACTTACCGTTGGAGAACCGGGGCTTGGAAAAATTACTAGAGGTCAAATACTTTACGTTGTGCCTACAAAAATCCCGCGTGTCATCGGCCGAAAAGGTTCAATGATTTCTATGATTAAACAGGAAACGAACTGTCAAATAGTGCTTGGGCTTAACGGAATAATCTTAGTCACTGGACAGACTCCTGCAGATGAAGACCTAGCTATTACAGCAATTAGAAAAATCGAACAGGAATCACATACAAGCGGTCTAACTGATCGCATTACTCAACTGCTTAAAGAAAATAGAGTTAACAAAGAGGAATTTAAGAATGAATGAGAAACATGATAAATTGATTGATAAAAAAGGTATACGATTAGACGGTCGAAAAGCGAATGAACTTCGGCCGCTAAAGCTTCAAGTTGGCGTGCTACCTAACGCTGATGGTTCAGCTTACATAGAACATGGTAAAAACAAAATTTTAGCCGCCGCTTTTGGTCCAAGAGAGATGCATCCAAAACATTTAGCTCTCGCAGACAGAATGGTTCTAAGATGTCGTTATCACATGGCTCCATTCTCAGTTCAAGAACGAAAATCGCCTGCACCATCTAGGCGAGAAGTAGAGCTTTCAAAAGTTATCCGTGAGTCACTTGAACCTGCACTGTTTTTGGAACTTTATCCAAGGACCGGTGTAGATGTATTTATCGAAGTATTGCAAGCTGACGGTGGAACAAGATGCGCCAGTATCACCGCTGCTGCTTTGGCAATTGCAGATGCTGGTGTTCCAATGCGTGACCTTGTAGTTGCTTGTGCAGCCGGAAAAGTCGATGACACAGTTGTCCTTGACTTACACGACTCAGAGGACAAACTTGGTACTGCAGATGTTCCAGTAGCTTACATGCCAGCATTAAATGCTATAACCCTTCTTCAAATGGACGGCATTCTCACCCCTGACGAGTTCCAACAAGCTGTAGACATGGCTATGGGTGGATGCAAAAAGATTTATGAAATGCAAAAAGAAGCTTTGAAAACCAAATATATGGTTGTAAAAGACGTAGAAGAAAACGAGGTAGAAGAATAATGTCATCACTTATTACAAAAGTTAGACTGAAGCAAATTAGCCAACACATCGAAAAAGGTAAACGATTAGATGAACGCGGTCTACAAGACTATAGACCAATTCAAATTGAACAAGGTATAATTGAAAAAGCAGAAGGGTCTGCACGCATTTACCTAGGAAAAACAGAGGTTTTAGTAGGCGTCAAAGTTGAAACTGGCGAACCATTCCCAGACACGCCAAACGAAGGTGTACAAACCGTAAATGCTGAACTTGTACCATTAGCATCACCAAACTTTGAACCAGGACCACCAGACGAAAACAGTATTGAGCTAGCAAGAATCGTTGACCGCGGACTTCGTGAATCTCATGCTATTGACACAGAAAAACTCTGCATTGAAGCAGGCAAAAAAGTATTCGTCGTTTTCATAGATGTTTACGTCCTAAACTATGACGGCAACTTGATTGACGCTTCTGCATTAGCCGCCTTAGCCGCGTTGATAAATACCAAAATACCTAACTATGAAGTTAAAGATGGTGAACTAAAAATCAAGCAAGGATTCACACAATTACCTCTGAAAAGCCGCCCCATAACTGTTACAATCGCTAAAATCAATAACCAACTAGTTATAGATCCACAATACGAAGAAGAACAAGCAATGGATTCACGAATTTCTATAGCAGTCAACGAGAAAGGCAACATTTGCGCCGTACAGAAAGGCGGTTCTGGCTATTTCACACCACAACAGATTTTAGAAGCTTCAAAGCTTGCACAAGCAAAAGCAGCAGAACTGCGCAAAAAACTTGACTGGTGAAAAAATTGCCAAAAATGAAGAAAGTCGGTTCAACACGTGGATTAGGCACACGATATGGTTCCACAGTTAGAAAACGCTATGTAAAAGTGATAACTGAATTAAAGAAGCCTCACAAATGCCCGCAATGCGGTTTCGTAAGAGTCCACCGCATTAGTGTGGGCGTATGGAAATGTAAAAAATGCAATTATACTTATGCAGGTGGTGCATATACTCCATCGACAAAATTAGGTGTCATAGCTAAACGAGCTGCAAAAAGTGCAGAAGAAGCAACAACGGTTGCCAAAACCGTTGAAACAGTCGCTGGAACTGAGTAAGCACTTTTCTTCTTTACTTTATTTTTTATTTTTTTGTTTATTTTTTGTTAACCTTATTTATTTGCATACTTCAATAGTTTTACAGTGGGAACAATGACTGGTAAGGCTAAAGCATCTATACATCTAAAATTTTGTGATTCTAAGCTACTTGTTGCTACGGTTGCAGCCTTAAAACCTGAGGTAAATTCTCCTGTTACTCATAGGTCAAATGTGGATTTACAGGTGCGTGATTGTCTTCTTGTTTTAAATATTGATGCTGAAGATACCGTTGCTTTGCGTGCTATGATTAACACTTATTTACGTTGGATTGCTTCAACTTTAAATATCATTGAAGTAATTGAACATATGTAACTCGTTTTTGAGTTGCGGGCGGCTTAGCCGTCTATAGATTTCATTAAACGAATGTTATGGCTAGGGAAGGTTTAAATAAATACTGCCTTATCTCGTATAACTGCTTTAAGTTAAAAATGGATGATAATTTAGAATGTCGTCACAGGAATTTCGTCACATAATACGTATCATGGGCGCTGACTCATCAGGTACTCTTAAAACTTCTTATGCAGTGAAGAAAGTTAGGGGCATCAATACGAGTTTATCTAACGCTGTTCTCAAAAAAGCAGGCGTTAATCCCGACTTGCGTGTCGGTTTCATCACAGACTCAGACATCGCAAAAATTGAAGATGTCATTCGAGACCCAGCAAAATATGGAATACCTAGTTGGCTCTATAATAGGCAAAAAGACTCCGAAACAGGTAAAGACTGTCATCTTTTGACTGCTGAATTAATTTACAAAGTTAAAACTGATATTGATCAAGATAAAGAAATCCGCTCTTGGCGTGGGTATCGTCATGCTTACAACTTAAAAGTTCGTGGCCAAAGAACAAAATGCACTGGTCGTGCCGGTAAAGCCTTAGGTGTTAAGAAGAAGACTTTACAACAATCGTCAGGCGGTTCTACAGGAGGCAAATGATTGTGGGAGATCCAAAGAAACAACGTAAGAAATTTGATACACCACGTTCTCGTTGGCGTAAAGACATTCTCCAAGAAGAACTTAAACTCTTGGGTCAATACGGGTTAAGAAATAAGCATGAACTGTGGCGTCATAAAACATACTTATCTAAAGTGAGAGGAATTGCACGTTCATTAATTAGTAAAACCTCTGAGGAACGCGCAAAAATGGAAGGCGAACTGTTAGCCCGATTAAAAAAGTTGGGGATTCTGCAGGAAACAGCTGTTCTAGATAACGTCTTAGACTTAACAATCGAGGACATTTTAGAGCGAAGATTACAAACAATAGTCTTCCGAAAAAGTTTGACGCGAACGATATTCCAATCACGGCAACTAATTACACATGCTCATATATCTATTAACCATCGTAGAGTAACAATTCCTGGTTACATCGTACCAAAAATGGAAGAAGCACAAATAGCTTACTCTGCAACAAGCGCATTGTCAAGCCAAGAACATGTGTTGCGTACAAGCTTGACAATTGTTGCAAAACAACCTGAAATCCGTCAATCTTCACGAGGTAGAAGAGGCGGACGTGGCGGCGGAGGCGGCAGATTTTGAGTACAAGCAAACGCGGTGAAAAATGGGGTATTGTTCACATTTTCAGTTCATATAACAATACACTAATTCATATTACTGACATTAGTGGTGCAGAGACAATTGCACGCACAACTGGTGGCATGTTCGTCAAAGCGGATCGTATGGAATCATCACCATATGCAGCTATGCGTGCAGCAACAGGGGCTGCAGAAATTGCCCGAGATAAAGGAATAACCTCTATACACATCAAAGTTCGCGCACCTGGTGGTAGTGGTCCAAGAACACCTGGACCAGGTGCACAGGCGGCAATTCGAGCTCTTGCAAGATTCGGTTTCCGCATCGAACGAATTGAAGAAGTAACTCCCATACCTCATGATGGTACACGAAGACCGGGTGGAAGAAGAGGCAGAAGAGTTTAAACTTCTTATATATTTAATTTAATATAAAAAATTGAAAGAATACACAAACTAATACCGCATCTATTATTGGAGTGACTTAGCAAGTGAAAATTGAAATCCTCGAAAAAAATGGTAACAACCTTCGCGTAATTGTGAGCGGTGCAGAGGTTCCTTTGATGAATGCTCTTCGCCGAATATCACTTGCTCAAGTTCCATGCATGGCAATTGACGAGGTCGTAATGGTGGATAACTCGTCTATTTTACAAGATGAAATTATTGCTCACAGACTAGGTCTTACACCACTAAAAACTGATCTCGACAATTACAACATACCGGAATTTTGTCCATGTCAAAGTGAATTTGGCTGTTCCCTGTGCCGTGTTACACTAACTCTAAATGCAGAAGCAACAGACAATACCCGAACTGTTTACAGTGGAGAACTCATTTCTGAAAACCCTGAAATTGTTCCTGTATCTGGCAAAATTCCAATAGTCAAACTTACAAAAGGTCAAAAGCTAAAACTAGAAGCCTATGCAAGACTTGGCACAGGAAAGATACACGCAAAATGGCAACCTGTTAGCGTTTCTGCATACAAATATTATCCAAAAATTACAACTCCCACAGCGTCATGTGATGACTGCAAAAAATGTGTTGACATTTGTCCTAAAAAAGTGTTAGAAATTAAAGGCGCAAAAGTTGCTGTCCGCGATTTGCACTCATGCACACTATGCATGGACTGTGCTGACATATGCCCCAATAAGCCTTCCCTACTTAAAATTGAATGGGAAAAGGATGCATTTATCCTTAATTTAGAAACAACTGGTGTCCTTCCACCTGAACGTGTGCTTCAAGAAGCAACAAAAATTCTGAAGCAGCAACTTAAGGAATTTGAAGAACAAGCAAAGGTAGAACTATAATGATACAAACGGAATCAACTAACCCAGAATTAATTCACCTCATTAAACAATTAAAGAAAGCGAGTAGAGAGAACGATGCGCCAATCTGGCGAGATGTAGCTGAACAATTAGCTCAACCACGTTCTCGCCGTACTGCTGTAAACCTAAGTCGCATCAACAGGTATACAAAACGCGCAGACATAGTTGTCGTTCCAGGAAAAATCCTTGGAACGGGTTCATTAACACACCCAATTACAGTGGCGGCTTTTAGCATTTCAGAACTTGCAAAAGCAAAACTTGATGCTATAAAAGCAAAATATGTAACAATCCCAGAACTTGTTACTGAGAACCCAAAAGGTTCAAACATTAAAATTATCCGGTGAAATACATGTCAACAAAAATAAAAACAACATGTGTAAATGCCGACGGATTAATCGTTGGACGAATGTCAAGCAACATTGCAAAACTGTTGCTTAGCGGTGAATACGTAACTATTCTTAATGCTGAAAAAGCAGTTTATTCAGGCAAAAAGAAAAGCAAAGTCGCAGAGGCACATGTATTCCTCGAAGTAGGTGCACCAGAACGTGGTCCGTTCCATTATCGTAGACCTGATAGGATGCTCAAAAAAACTGTCCGAGGCATGTTACCTTGTCGTCAACCGAAAGGAAAAATGGCCATTAAACGCTTAAAAGTTTTTATGGGTGTTCCCTTGGAATTTAAAGACCAACAAACAATCCAATTCGAAAATGCTCAAGCATCAAAAATTAAAGGTCCATCATTCACATTAGGCGAGTTAGCAAAAGAAATTGGATGGAGTCAAGGTGAATAATTATGCCATCAAAAAAAGTACTAGTTGTTAGCGGAAAACGAAAAACTGCTACTGCGCGTGCAGTAGTCAGATCAGGTGTAGGTAAAGTACGTATAAACTTAACACCAGTTGAAATTTACGAACCTGACATTGCTCGTGAAAAAATTTTGGAGCCACTTTTACAAGCTGGCGGAAGCGTTTGGAGACAAGTAGATCTCGATGTTCACACTAGCGGTGGTGGCTTCATGGGACAAGCTGAAGCTGCTCGTATGGCAGTTGCAAACGCCTTACTCAAATGGACTAAAAGCGCACATTTACGCGCAGTCTTTAGTGAATACGACCGAACGATGATTGTTGGTGACTCAAGAATAAAAGAAACCAAAAAGGTCGGTGGAGCTGGTGCACGCGCTAAAGGCCAAAAGAGTTACAGGTAAGGTGGAAAAAAGCAGTGATAATTCCCGTAAGATGTTTCACCTGTGGTAAATTAGTTGGAGATAAATGGGAAGAATTCGCAAGTCGTATAAAGACAGGTGAAAATGCAAGCGATGTGCTTGATAGTCTTGGCGTAGAACGTTACTGTTGCAGACGGATGCTGTTGTCAAATGTGGAAATAATAGATGAAGTGTTACGGTTCCACGAAGAATCCGAAAAACGAAAAGAAGCATTCAACTTTTACTAACTTTCCACATTATTTTCTATTTTTTAATTATTTACCTAATTTAACTATTCTATGTTTAGAAATCTCTATCTTTTGTGTTTTCTGTCCTTAACTAGTCAAGGGCATAATTGAGAAATAGAGACATAAGCATTTAAGTATTTTTTAACCTGCTTAGCCTAGATTATTAGCTGTCAGTTATAAAATTTGTGGGTTTATATTTTTACTCTTGCGGCCTTACAATCAGTAGAAGTATACCGACAATTAAGACAACAACTCCTAAGAATATGAATATTATGTCATATTTCCCTAGACTACTAGTCGTTGCTGTATAGTAAAGCATTAATCCACTGATGATTA
>Ga0209737_10000952_pt1 | contig 21787 bp, 19 predicted proteins | sample TergutCu122P3_FD_187284 | JGI IMG/M metagenome (GOLD analysis project Ga0209737, IMG submission 187284) | Cubitermes ugandensis P3 segment gut microbial communities from Kakamega Forest, Kenya - Cu122 P3 (SPAdes) (version 2) | ecosystem: Host-associated > Arthropoda: Insects > Digestive system...
AATCCATTCTTTTTTACGTTTAACAGTCATTTCAGCAAAAACTTTTTCGCCGCTGGTATCAGTAAGTTTCAAACTGCAATTGCGTTCGGTTTTTCTGCTGAATGTAATGGACAGGTTTTGCCGCCGCTTGATGCGTGAGTCACACTGCACGAAACGGTCGGCTGTAGGAAAATCGCGTACCATAGCGGTGCTGTGCAATTGTTTCAGAACATAGTAATAAGGGTCTGTTTCAATACCGGTTACTTCACCATTTGTCCATATTTTGAAAAAATCGCGATGGGTGCGGATGGGTAATTGCAAGACTGTATCGACACCATTTGCATTAATCATCCGCAAATCCAGATCGGTAACAAACAAAGGCGTTGCAGGCGCCGACCCCGTATGCTCCACTAATATTTCAATAAACCCATTACCCTTTTCTTCAATTTCCTCTGTTTCCCCCTTTTTCCACGATATGTCGAAAATGGGATACCCTTCGCCAAAATACCACTGATTAAAAAACTGGGTGAAATCCATTCCGGTTTGTTTCTCTAAAAAACGTTTAAAATCCATACCGGTAGCGACTGAAAATCTGTACTGATTCAGGAATCCTCGCAACACATCGAAAAACATTTGATCGTCATTGATGATCCGCCGGATGTGATGCACCAGCAAAGCCCCCTTTTTGTAACTGAGGCTCACACTGAAAATCCGCCAGGTATCATCTGCCAATTCAGCAGGTACAAACACCGATCCGTTTTGTGTCCATGAAGCAATCGAATGCGCTTCACGCAACCACGCTATTGCGCTTTCGTGCGAAGTCATTCGTTCCAAAGCCAGATATTCAGCATAAGTAGCAAAACCTTCATTGATCCAAATATCCTGAAATGAGGAACAAGTAACCATATCGCCAAACCATTGATGCGCCAGTTCGTGCGCTACCAATAGAAAATTAAAATCAGAGAGGGTGGTCATCGTTTGGTGTTCCATGCCGCCCCCCATAGGCGCTACACAATGGCCATACTTTTCATTTGCAAACGGATAAGGCAGGAAAAGTTCCGAATAGAGTTCGATCAAGGCGGTTGTACTATCAATGACAGCTTTGTTTTTTTCGAGGAATCCATCGCGGTTATAGATATAATTTTGCACCGGCACCGGCTTGTCTACACCTTTGGGATGCGCGTATACGGTATAATCATGATAATCAGCAACGGCAAACGAAATCAGATAAAAAGCCGTTGGATAGCGACTTTTCCATTCGTAACGTGCTTTACCGCCGGGCATGGGCGTAACAGCCGACAAGACTCCGGGAGCGCCGGCTTTCAGATTTTCCGGAACAGTAATGAATACATATACCGAATCGGCCTTATCAGGTAAGTACTGCTTGCAGGGAAACCAGTTCTTAGCATTGAGCGGCTCTGAAAGCGACCATGTGACAGGAATATCCCACGAGCCATCTGTCTGGTTGCTCACAGCGGAAAAAAAACCGCCCTTTTTGTTACCGGTAGCCGCATAATAAACCTTCACGCAACATTTGCTTCCCAAAGGCAACGGCGCTTGATTGAGGATATGTAACAAATCGCCGTCACGACGAAATGTAGCCGTCTGCCCGTTCATTGACACTGAATCGACCCGAGCAGTTGCAGATAACTCCAGTGTAAACTGTTTCAACTCTTCTACGCTGATCACAGCAATAATTGCCGTATGACCTTTTATATCTGCTGATGAATTGTCAGCCTCAATATCTATTTTATAGAACTTTACATCATAATCGCTGTACCAAACGGGTACCGGAGCATAATGTTCCCGAACCTGCCCGTTACATGGTAACAGGCACATTATCAGAAGTAACGTCAAGAAAATGTTTGTTTTCATGAAAAAAATGAAATTATAAATTCCTTCATATAATAATATGTGAAGACTGCGCAAACGGACAATTTCAATACTGCACCCAGTATGAACCCGACAAAAGAACCAAACCCCGACCGTAATGCAGCATTTGTTTCACGGCCTGCAATAAGTTCGCACACAACTGCACCTGCAAAAGGACCCAAAATGATCCCCACAGGCGCGAAAAACAATCCAACCAGCAATCCAAGAATCGCTCCAACAGTGCCTGCACGACTTCCTCCCCATTTTCGGGTTCCCCACACCGGAAGAACAAAATCAACGACTGTAACGATAATCGTGACTGCAGCGGTTATCAGCAGAAACTCAACTGAAAAATCCGAAAATCGTGTAAACTGAATCAACAATAATGCAATATAACTTAATGGCGGTCCGGGCATAACGGGTAAAATGCAACCCAGCCATCCCCCCACGAGGAAACAAAAACCCAAAACAAGAAAAAAAATATCAATAATCATTCAAGTCTATTCACTTTGCTTTCAATTTTTTCCCTACTTCCTCAATCATGATCCGGGTTATATCGTTAAGGGAATAAGTACAGGCGCTTCCCCAATGCTGCCGTGCCACCGAATCGTCGATGCTGCGCGGCCACGAATCGGCAATAGCCTGCCGAAAATCAGGTTGGTACGATATTTTGAAACCGGGCAGGTTATTGGTTATTTCTTCGGTCAACTGTCTTGGTGTAAAACTGATTCCACCAAGGTTGTAACTCGAACGTACCTGAATGGCTGAAGCATTGGCCTCCATCAACTGGATGGTTGATTGTACGGCGTCGGGCATAAACATCATCGGCAGAGCGGTGTCTTCTGTCAGAAAACATTCATAATGCCCTCTACGAATGGCTTCATAAAATATTTCCACGGCGTAGTCTGTTGTGCCGCCACCAGGTTCGGTTTTGTAGCTGATCAGTCCTGGATAGCGGATACTGCGTGCATCAATGTGATAACGCTGGTGATAGTACTGCATCCAGCGTTCGCCGGCTAATTTACTGATACCGTAAACGGTATTGGGTTCCATTACGGTAAACTGCGGCGTGTTGTCGCGAGGAGTGGTAGGCCCGAATACCGCAATGGAACTGGGCCAAAACACTTTTTTGATTTCAGGAACTTCCTTGGCCAGGTCGAGGATGTTCATTAAACTGTCCATGTTAATGTTCCATGCCTGAATGGGAATACGTTCGGCGTTGCCCGACAGTACTGCCGCCAGATGGTAGATCTGCGTAATTTTGTGACGGATGACGAAATGTATCAACCGCTTGTCGTCCATTACATCTAATAACTGAAACGGACCACCTTCCATGACATCCTGAGGCGGATGTTTGATATCGGTAGCAAAAACATGCGCAGAGCCATAGATGTTGCGCAACGCTACCGTCAATTCCGAGCCTATTTGCCCGGCGGCTCCAATGATTAAAATATTGTCCATGATTTTTAATTATTATTTAGCTTTGAAAAGAAACGTTGCCTTGCTTTCTTTTCCACTCAATAGTCTTTCAATGTTTTTCCGGTGGGTGACAAACAGCAGAACACAAACAACTATTGAAAATATTTTTAATGAAATGCTTTCTGTATTGAAAATGAAGATGACGGAAACGGGAAATGACAATCCCATCATCAGTGAACTCAACGATACATATTTGCTGATGAATAATGATATAAAAAATATTGCGATAGCCACTAAAGTCGCTTGCCAGTGCAATGCGAGAAGGATGCCAACAATCGTGGCTACTCCCTTTCCTCCACGGAATCCAGCAAAAACAGGAAAAACATGTCCAATCACGGCTGCAGCGCCCAATACTAATTGAAAATTCACAAAAGCATTTGCTCCGGTTTCGAAAGTGGGCGACAATAATACCAGTTTCACAGCCGCAAAACCCTTGAATACATCAATCAGCAGCACCGGAATACCGGTTATGACGCCCAATACCCGCATCGTATTGGTGGCTCCGGCATTTTTACTGCCATGTTCGCGGACGTCCACTCCTTTTATTGCCTTGCCAATCCATACCGCTGGCGGGATAGACCCCAGCAAATAGGCGGCTGTTATTATTAATATGTTTGTAATCATTTTTTTTTTATTTCATAATGATGGTTACTCCTTTCGGCGCCTTCACATCCGTTTTTACTTTACCATTAACGTCTTTCACATGCTTAATGTTCACCACTCCATAAGGAGTTGGAAAACTGCCTTCTACCCATTGAAGATCGCATAGATGAGGCACGATTTGTAACTTTTTACAGCCTGGCTCAAGCACCTGAACACCCAGCACATGAGCGGTTAACCATGCCGTAGGTCCCGACGCCCATCCGTGACAAAGGCTGTGACGCAGGTTTTCGTAACAATATGCGCCGAAATCGGCATGTATGTCTTTCTTTCCTTCAGGAACCAGTTCATCGATACCTGCGGCATTATGCGTCCAGTCGAGGTCAAAATCTTCCCAGAAGGTTGTTGCACCCATATCGAGCATACCGCCCCAGTATTGGCGGATGTTATTGATAGCCGATGGGTAATCGCCGGCTTTGGCTTGCGCTTCGAGCATATAGTACCCGTAGAAAGTGGAAAAACCTTTGGGACCGCCTACCTGTATCACCTCTTCATTGGCTTTTTTGGCAGGGATCAAATCTGCTAAAGCCATCAACGCGGCTGCCTGTTTCAATTGGTTGTGATCAGGAATGTATTTTTTCATCAACGCGGCTGTTTCAAGACATTTAGATGCCAGCGCTTTGTCGCCAAGAATGTTGCAAAGTTCGGCGCCAGCCTGAAAAGCGATGAGCATCAAGGCTTGCAAACCCGCATTTACGCCTTGCTGGTTAGGGCTTGATGGCCAGTCGAGAAAACGGAAGCCTCCAAGTTTTTCCTGCCCGGTGGCATCTACTTTTGTGAACAACAAATTCAGCAAATCACTGAGGTAAGCCTGTTGTTCTTTCAGGTAGGCAAGATTGCCCTGATAGCGGTACCAGTCGCGGTGAATGATGATCCACCAGAGCGAGTAGGAAGATATGCCGTTGATCCATTGCGGAAGCGGGGTGATGTCACGCGCCAGATCAAGACTTTTGGGGATCACCTCGTTGTTGCCGAATACGGTACTCACGGTCATCACCTCGGGATGCAGATCGCCCAACCACACCAAACGGTCGCGTTTAATGCCATCCCAGATAAACTCTTGCATGTTGAGGTGAACGGTGTAAGCACCTGTCATCCAGATTTTATTGAGACGTTCGTCGTTGCATCTGAAAGAACCGAGATACGGAATGTCGCGATAGGTGAAGATGGCGTTGATTTCTTTCAGGCTCAATGTGACGTTAGGTTCCAGCAGATCAATGCGCACAAAACGGAAACCGCTGTTACCAGCTTCTGCTACGCCCAACCACGGCAATTCCAGCGTAAAGTCGCGCATGGCATGGTCGTTGGTAGCGCCTTGCGCATCGCCGGTTTCACTCATGGCCTCGCTGACCGATTCACCAAAACGGACACGAATCTTCACCGGTGTTTTGCTTCCGGTAGCAGTGGTGACTAATTGTATCCCTCCCTGAATCTCTTTGCCAAAGTCGAAAAGAATGGCAGGACGTTCGTTAGCGGTACTGCGCATAGTGCAGACCTGCTGGTTGGTCAGTTCGCTTTGCCCGTTGTTGCCTTTAGCCAGCAAACCATCCGGATTGGTGATCAACCGGCCATCGCCGTCGTATTTCCATACAATCCGTAAAGGCGTCAGATAACTGCGAACCCGTGAATCGTGAAATACCTTGCCGGAATATTCCTGCCCGAATACAGGCGGCAGATTCTGCGAAAATGTTTCAATACAGAATGGAATTGACAAAAAAAGGATAAAAATTTTCTTCATGTGTTTGGTTAATGCTAAAAAAAGCATACCCCTTTGGACATGCTTTTTTTGCTTTGTTGTTTGATTTGTATACTGATTTCTATTCGACGCCTTTTTTGACCTTGACCATGTTGATCTCGAAAATCAGGACACTGAATGGTTTGATTGGCGAATACGGTGGAGGATTCCCACCATATCCCAATTCACTTGGAATATATACTTCCCAGATGGCGCCTTCGTTCATCAGAGTTAATGCTTCTTTAAAGCCATCAACGACACCGCCTACTCGAAAAGTTGCCGTATCACCGCGTTCTTTGACGCTGTCGAACACGGTTCCATCAATCAGCGTGCCGTGGTAGATAACATCCGCCTCATCTTCAAGAGTTGGTTTGATCCCTGTGCCTTCCTTGATGATTTTATACTGCAGGCCGCTGGGAAGAGTGACTACACCCTGTTTCTTCTTGTTGGCTTCGAGGAAGGCTTCCCCTTCTTTCTGAGCCTTTTCGCTGTTGCGCGTTTGCAGATTCATGAAATAGTTGTTCAGAAACATTTGCAATTCCTGCATTTTTTCCTGATCTACATCTTTTCCTTTTTTGAGGGCGTCCTGTACTCCTCTTGCCATTGCATTGATATTGAAATCTTCAATATCAGCGCTTGCGATTTGGACTCCAAAACTATACCCAATGTAATAACTTGCCGAATCTGTGTCTGTCTTTAAGGAAACTTTGTAATTGGGCTTTCCTCCACCGCAAGAGGCCAACAAAATGGTGGCCGATACTAAAATACTAAAAGCTATGTGCTTATTTTTGTGCATATATTTATGGTTTTTAAAAATGAAACTGCGAAATTATATAAAACAATGTTTTACAAATGTTAAAAATTCTTAATTATTTACGGAAATCAACTCAACCTCGAAAATAAGCGCCATGTTAGGTTCTATGGGGCCTCCCGGTCTTGGATTTTCTCCGTAAGCCAGTTCTGAAGGAATGAACAGCATCCATTTTGAACCAACCGGCATTAATTGCAACGCCTCTATCCATCCCTGTATTACTCCATTAACAGAAAACTCAATAGGTTGTCCCCGTTCTACCGTACTGTCGAAAACCGTGCCATCAATCAGTGTGCCGTGGTAATGAACGGTTACTTTATCAGTTGCCGATGGTTTGGCTCCTGTCCCCTGCTTGATGATTTTATACTGCAAACCGCTGGGCAAGGTAGTTACTCCGGGAGCGTTTCTGTTGGTGTTCAGGAACGAACGGCCGGCATCCAGATTTTTTTGGAACTTTGCCAGTTGTATCTTCTGGTATAATGTGTTGATAATTACATTGGCCTGTTCGGGCGTCATTTCAAGCGCTTCGTTTTGAAGTACTTTCTGGGCGGTTTGTCCGAAAATTTCGGCATTAATGGCTTGAAAACCTCCTCCCTGTATGTTTTTCCCAAACAATATTCCCAACGCATAACTCAGGGAATCCACCTCATTTCTCAATCTCTGGCCTTGCAACGGTGTTGCGCAAAAGGCGATACAGACTATTATTCCAATGATTTTGACTTTCATATAATTATTAAATTTTGAAGGGGCAAAGATATGAATTTTTTGGAATTGATGATGGAATGATGAAAAAAAACATCCGTTCAATCCCCTGACAATAATTTTTCTTTTTCAGTGTCTGTGCATTTAGACGATACTTTTGGTAATTCTTTTATCCTCTCGGATCCACGAATCTGTTTGGTTTCACTTTTGACTTTCTCTTGATAACTTTTTTGATATTTTATAGTAGAAATTTTGAATTTGCAACCGTTTAAAATCATCGCCATATTATTATATTCATCTTTTCGATTTATTATTTCCAATTCCCGAAGTTTACGACGATCGGTAAAATATTCACGCACTATAAAAACAGATAGATCGGCATGTTTACTTACAATTCTTGAATCAGTCCACATATCCAGAGGAGTACAATCCAAAAATACATAATCATATTTCCTTTTAAGTTTTTCCAACATCAAGATAAATTGATCTCCCATCAACAGTTCTGCTGGATTCAAAGGAATTTCGCCCACAGGAAAAATATCAAAACCTTTATAATAGAGATTTCTTCGTATCTCGAACTGAATTAATTGTCCAAATGTACTTTTCCTGTTCAAGAAATTACAATAACCAAAATCTGAATTGCGATCAGGCAATTTACTCATCTCACTGAGATGTGCAGTTCTCATATCTACATCCACCAGCGCAATTTTTTTACCGGCAAGTGCAAAACTCATGGCCAGATTTAAAGCCACAAATGTTTTACCGCATCCGGGTTCGAAGGAAGTGAACATGACAACTTTTTTATCCTTACCGCAGGTAGCATCCAAACTGGTACGCACAATACGGAAAGTTTCATTCACCATATCCCGGCCTGTTTCGGAAACAAGCAAATACTGCCCGTTTTCAAGATATGAACTGTCTGCATGCGCAATAACCCCCAACAATGGAACAGATAAACCTTCCAAATCATTTTTGCCTTGAATTAGTGTATTCAGGTTCTCTTTTCCCCAGATGATGCATCCAGGAATAGCAATCCCCAAAATAAAAGCGATCAGAAAAATCCAATTTTTATTGGATTGGCCCGGTTCATTCCAGGCATTCTCTTCATGAAGCAGTACAGTTGCTGCCTCTTGACACTTCGTTGGTGTTAAATTTATGTAAGCATAGCTTATTCCAACACAGACAACTACACTAAATAAAAACCATGGCCAAAAATGTTTGTATTTTGCCCAAAGTTCAAAAATTTGATAATCTTCGGGGCTTGAATTGATATGATTTTCCATTTTATTATTTCCTTTAAAAGTGATTTTCAACAAAATTACAACGCTGCAAAAGTAAAACAAACTTTCGAATTTGTCTCTTCTCCCGCCAAATCTTCCAATCGTTCACAACCGGGAATTTGTCCGGCCACTTCTTTACCTTCTTTTTGATAGTATTTGTGGTTTTTTCTGTTCAATTTTGAACCATTCAGAATCATTGCCATATTATTAAATTGTCCACCAAGATATATTTTTTCTAAATCGTACAATTTACGGCGATCGGTATGTCCTTCGCGAACAATAAATACGGAAAGGTCAGCATGTTTGCGAACAATGGATGCATCCGACACAATATCTAATGGGGTAGCGTCTAAAAACACATAGTCATACCTTCGTTTCAGGTTTTCAATCAGATCTTTAAATCGTTCACTCATCAACAATTCAGTTGGGTTTGGAGGTATTGTTCCTACCGGAAAAATGTCAAAAGCATTATAAAAGCGTCTTTTTCGCATGTGGAACAGTAATAATTGGGTATAAGTTACTTGTCCTGCCAAAAAAGAGCAAATGCTCAAATCCCATGAAGTCAAATCCGGATCTTTCCATTCACAAATATTATTGAGTGCCGCCGTTCTCAAATCGGTATCCACAAGCGCTACTTTTTTCCCTGCAAGGGCAAAACTCATCGCAAGATTTAAAGCGACAAATGTTTTACCGCATCCGGATTCAAAGGAAGTAAACATTACTACTTTCATATCCTTTCCACAGGCAAATTCCATATTAGTACAAACCATTCGGAATGTTTCATTAAGCATCAAATCTCCATCTGTTTCGGAAACATGTATATATTCTTCTCTGTTTTTTTTTTGATCACTCTCTGCTAAAGATATAACCCCCAACAACGGGACCGTTAAACCTCCTAAATCATTTTTCCCTCGAATCCATGTATTTTGATTCTCTTTTATCCAAATGTAACTTCCGGGAAACCCAATCCCAAAAGTAAATGCAACAATTAACAAAAATATTCTTGGGGGAGATACAGGATCATCATTCCCCGAAGGAGGACGGATAATACGTGAGGTAGTCGTATTCATTGCCAGGGTCATGTCATCTTCATCTTCTTTATTTCTCAATTCAATTAACGTGTGCAGGAATTTTTCAGCTCGTTGAATGTTTGTGTCGATGATTTTCAAATCAATCATGTCCATGTTTTCAGTGGCAGTGGTTACATTTAGATTTCTGGCAAAAGATATTGTTTCATCTTGGATACTGTTTTTGAATATCACCAAAGGATACCTTTTGTCAAATTCATCATAATAACTCGTTGGAGTTATCATCACATCTCCAATAGGGGTTTTGATGATTTCATCCAGCTTACCCGCAATTTTTTGATTAAATTTCTTATTTTTTTGATATTGGAATTTAGTAAGAATCACCGAATGATCAAATGCTAATTCAACTCGAAAAACAAATGCTTCCTCTTCGGGGGAATCGGGGAAATGAACTACTACAGGCGATCGCTCAAATAATCTTTTCGTCACTAATCCTTTCTTTTTGCTGCAATTGACGGTTAAATTCAATTCACGTATTACCTGCTCTATCAACTTGACCGACTTATATGCTTCAACCTCATTCTTATTGCTATTTTCCATGATCATCACTTGGGCCACCCTTTGGTATTTTGGGGGAGTTATTTTGATGTAAACTAAAGCCAATATAACAAAGGCGCTTATACTCAATAGCGCCCACGGACTAAGATGTTTGTATTTAGCCCAAAGTACAAAAACTTGAAAATCTTCGTTTCCTGGTGTGTGCTGATTCTTCATGTTACTATCTCCTAAAAAAGTGATTTTCAACAAAATGAAACAAAGGTATTATTTTCAAATTGTTGATATTTAACAATTTAATAGAAAAACACCCCCGACTGCTACGATACAAAAATATAAAACTATTCGGAATATCAAAAATTTTTTAGTTTCGGATTATGAATAACTATCATTATTTTTGCCGCAAAATTTTTTAGATGGCAAACAATATCATCCTCGAAAAATTAGAGGCAATCAAATTGCGATACGACGATATCGGCCAGCAAATCACTGAACCTGATGCAATGGACGACATGAAGCGTTACGTAAAACTGAACAGGGAATACCGCGATCTGGAACCGCTCATGGAGGTATACGGCGATTACCGTAATGTATTGAGTAATTTGGATGAAGCACGTCAAATGCTTCAAGATGAAAAGGACGAGGAACTCCGCGAAATGGCGCGTGAAGAAATGGAAACGTTGGGACAACAGGTGGAACCGCTCGAAGAACGGATCAAACTGTTGTTGCTTCCTTCCGACCCTGAGGACGACAAAAATGCAGTGATGGAAATCCGTGCAGGTACCGGCGGCGACGAAGCGAGCATCTTTGCCGGCGATCTCTACCGCATGTACACCCGTTATTGCGAAACCAAAGGCTGGAAAGTGGAAGTAACCGGAATGTCGCCCGGAACATCAGGCGGTTTCAAGGAAATAGTGATGAGTATTACTGGTAACAAGGTGTACGGCACACTCAAATACGAATCAGGCGTTCACCGGGTGCAACGTGTACCGAAGACCGAAACGCAGGGACGTGTGCATACTTCTGCGGCTACAGTGGCGGTATTACCTGAAGCAGGAGAATTTGACATTGAACTGAACATGAACGACATCCGAAAGGATACCTTTTGTTCGTCAGGTCCCGGCGGACAGTCGGTGAACACTACGTATTCGGCTATACGGCTGACGCATATCCCCACAGGTATTGTAGTGCAATGCCAGGACGAAAAATCCCAAATCAAAAATTTCGATAAAGCGCTGGGCGAATTGCGGACACGGCTCTATAATATCGAATACCAGAAGTATTTGGATGATGTCGCTTCCAAACGCAAAACCATGGTTTCCACCGGCGACCGTTCGGCAAAGATACGAACTTACAATTACCCGCAAAGCCGCATCACCGACCACCGTATCGGTTATACCGTATATAATCTGCCCGTTGTAGTTGACGGCGATATACAGGAACTGATTGACAAACTGCAAATGGAGGAAAATGCGGAACGATTGAAAGACAGCGGACTTTAACCACATATTAAATAATGTATGAAAAAGATTTTATTCGTCATTTTTTTCGCATCTATAATGCCTGATGCGTTTCCACAATCTACTGTAAATGACACCCTTTATGAATCAAAGAAGTATTTGCTTGATTACTTGAATGATAACAACACTGTCAAGCGATTTGGACTTATATCCGACGCTTTATGGAATTTTGCCGAGTTGGGGATGCAAGAGTTTAAATCATCGGCACTTTTGATTCAAACTCTTGAAAAAGAAGGATTTGTAATTCAAAAAAATGTTGCGGGTATGCCTACCTGTTTTGTAGCCACCTGGGGGTCTGGTAAACCTGTTATAGGTATTCTGGGCGAATATGACGCTTTGCCCATGATCTCGCAAAAACCCTTGACTCCCTATCAGGCGCCGTTAGTAGAAGGCGCTCCGGGTCATGGATGCGGGCACAACATGATGGGAACAGCAGGAGTTGCAGCAATCATCGCGCTGAAAAAGACCATGCAAACATATAAAATACCCGGAACGATAAAATTTTTCGGATCGCCTGCCGAAGAAACAATTATCAGCAGGCCATATATGGTTCGTGCTGGCGTCTTCAACGGTATCGACGCGGTGATTGACAACCATTCCTCTTCCAATTTTTCTACAAGTTATGGAGTGAGCGGTACAGCATTAATATCGGCAGTCTTTACTTTTAAAGGGATAACAGCACATGCTGCCGGTTCGCCCTGGACGGCAAGAAGCGCTCTGGACGGAGTTGAACTGATGAATGTTGCCACGAATTATCTCAGAGAGCATCTTCATTACACGCATCGTCTTCATTATGTTGTTACTGAAGGCGGTGAAGCGCCTAATGTTGTTCCCGACCGTGCGTCGGTGTGGTATTATGTAAGAAACACCGATGAAAGATTGGAAGCGATGTACGGAAGGGTGCTTGATTGTGCTAAAGGCGCCGCTATTGCGTCAGGAACAGTGCTTGATACGGTAACCGTTCTTACAGCCACTCACCAGCAACATTCAAACAAAACGCTTGCCGAAGCAATTCAGACAAATATTGAGTTGATTGGAATGCCGGAATGGACAGAAGCAGAGAATATCTTTGCTAAAGCTTTACAAAAAGAAATGGGAGCGAAAGAAACCGGTTTCCCAACCGAACCGCAAAAATTGTCTGCTCCACCTGCGAATCAGGTTGGAGGTGGTTCAACGGATGTCGGCGAAGTTTCGCTTGTTGCCCCTACAGCTACCGTCCGTTTTCCGGGTATTGCGCCTGAAGCAATCGGTCATCACTGGTCTTATGTAGCTTCGAGTTACGGAAGCGCAGCATGGAAAGGGTTAAATGCAGGCGCCAAGGCAATATCGGCTTCAGCACTTGATCTGCTAACTAAACCCAAACTTCTTGAAGATGTTAGAAACGAATTTGAAGAGTATATGAAAGATCGTCCCTACAAATCGTTTCTTCCTCCGGGAGTGCAACCTCCATTGGAGTTAAACAGACAACTTATGGATAAATTCAGAAATGCAATGATGAGCATGCAGGTTGTTGAAAATTAATTTCAAAAATGACAAAATATTTGTATCTTTGCAGTGATAAATTATTATAACCTAAAATAATGAAAACGTTACAATTTTTTACCAACCTCTTTATTTTGTCCTTTTGGACAACATTTTCCGGTTTTTCACAGTACGAAATCAGCCTTTCGATGAAAACCAGAAATGATACGGTTCTTCTGACACATGTTTTTGCCAAAGAAGAAAATCTAAGGCTCGACACAACCATTGTGATGAAAAACGGGAAAGGTGTGTTCAAAGGCAATAAAGTTTTGCCCAAGGGGTTATACTACATTGTCAATGATAGAAGGAAATTATTCCAGATACTGATTGGAGACAACCAAAAGTTTGGAATTGTGGTTGATACAGTGGATATCATCAATAATATCCGATTTACCTTATCGCCCGATAATGATGCGTTTTACGAAAACTTGCGTGATAATGCCCGGAGAGTGAAAATACAGCAACAGTTGGGCGAGCAGTATCAAAATGCTGCAAACGACGCGGAAAAGAAAGCCATCAGTGAGCAATGGCAAGAATTGAACAGAGAAAAGAAGGCGTTGCTGCAAAAGTTAATCAGCGAAAACGAAGGGCTGTATGTAAGCAAGTTCCTGAAAGCGCTCCTGCCAATCGAAATACCCGATCCGCCGCGGAATGATCAGGGGCAGATTATCGATTCCACTTTTCAGTATCGCTGGTATCGCGCCCATTACTTCGATAATTTCAACATCTACGACCCGGATATGTTGCGAAACGATTCATACGAAAAGCAGCTTACGAACTACTTGACCTGGTTTATTAATACTCACCCGGTGGTTGATACCATCTGCGCCGAATTTGACCGGATGTTAACCAGGGCAAAGCCCAACAAAGAGGTGTTCAGATGTGTGCTGGCCATTTTGTATAACCACTCCATCAACAATAAACTGTTAATTCGCGATAACTTCTGGGTACATTTAGTGGACAACTGGTATGTACCGTATGCTGACTGGGATGTTAAAGTTGACGATATGAAAAAGGCAGCCGACAAGATACGTCCCACCCTGATTGGGAAACTTGCACCGCCATTAGAGCAATTGCTAATACTTCCCCCTGATCATTTCAAGGCTGCTGCATTGGATACTGCTTTTAAAAACGATGTACACGCAGGAAGAATGATAACCGATTTCAGGAAAGAGATAAAAAGTAAATACCTTGTCCTTCTTTTTTGGGATGTAACTTGCGGCCATTGTAAAACAACCATTCAGGAATTGTGGGAAATATACCAGGCATGTAAGGACAAAGGATTACAGGTGCTTGCCATACAAACCCTTATTGGCAGGGAAGGTAAAGTAAAATGGATTGATTATATCAACGAGCAAGGTATGTACGACTGGTACAACGGATGGATCATATACAACTTGAAATGGCACGAGTTATATATACATGGCGAGGGCGTTCCAAAGGTTTACCTGCTCAACGAAAAAAAGGAAATCGTGTTGAGAGGGCAATATGAATACAAAAATATCCAGTTAATTGTAGAAGCAGATGCAGCAAAGAAATAACATCGTGTATTCCACCAATCCCGACTTCCAGTATCAGAGGGATGAACCTGAAGAACCGGCAACGCTTCCGCCGGCAAAACAGGATTTACGGGTGCGGTTGGACAGGAAAAACCGTGGCGGCAAATCAGTGACATTAGTTACAGGTTTTATAGGATCACAGGATGATTTAACCGCTCTGGCCAAAGAGTTAAAAACCCAATGCGGTGTGGGCGGCTCGGCAAAAGATGGCGAGATTTTGGTACAGGGCGATTTCCGTGATAAAATCATGCAATTGCTGTTGCAAAAAGGGTATAAAGCAAAAAAAGCAGGGGGATAAATATGAAAAATTTAATTATCAGTTTTTTGTGCCTGTGTTTATTACAGGTTTCTTTTGGTCAGGCTGTATCAGTTGAAAAAATCAACAAAATCTTGCCTGTGCGTGGTTTGGCAATTGCAGCTCCTTCGGTTCAGGGAGTGGATTTATTCTGCAAATTTATTGCAGAGGAGTTGGCTCCGGCTTATTTCAATTTGCTTGTGCTCAGAGTGGATTGGAATTACGCTTATGAAAGTCATCCGGAGTTGAGGGACCCTAACCCGCTTACAAAAACAGACGTCAAAAAAATAGTGGATGTGTGCAAAAAGCACAACATCAAAATAGCGCCGCAGATCAATCTGTTGGGGCATCAATCGTGGGCTAAGACTACGCACAACCTATTGCGCGTATATCCCGAATTTGATGAAACACCGCATATCAAAACGGAGGATTACACCGAATGGCCAAATCCGTATGGCTTGTACTGCAAAAGTTACTGTCCGCTTCATCCCGGTGTTCACAAGATTGTTTTCGCTCTGGTGGATGAAATGATGGATGTTTTCGAGGCCGAATATTTTCATGCCGGTCTGGATGAAGTTTTTTACATTGGCGACAGTAAATGTCCGCGTTGCAGTGGACGCGACAAGGCTGAACTGTTTGCCGGAGAAGTAACAAAAATTCGTAATCACCTGGCCTTAAACAACCGCAGACTTCTGATGTGGGGCGACCGCCTGCTCGACGGCAAAACAACAGGTCTTGGCGAATGGGAAGCCAGCATGAACAATACACATCGCGCCATCGACATGATACCAAAAGACGTCATGATTTGCGACTGGCACTATGAACGCGCCGATTTGACCAGCGTATATTTTGCTACGAAAGGATTCGTTGTGGCGACCTGCCCCTGGCGTAATCCTGAAATAGCGGCAGTACAGTTGAAAAACATGATAGATTTTCGTCAGCAATCGACTCCTGAAATGAGGACTCGTTTTCATGGCATCATTCAAACCGTGTGGTCGGGCGCTGACGGTTTCCTGAAACAGTATTATGATCCCAAAACATATCAATTACCGCAAAATGCCACTCGCGAACAACGAAATCAGGGAGGCGATGCACGATCGTTAAAACGTATGATGGAAGAGTTTAAAAAGTTACAATAGACAATAGACATGAGACATTAGACATTAGACATTAGACATTAGACATTAGACATTAGACATTAGACAATAATCAATAAATTCAAAAAAAATATGACCATAGGAATAGATTTAGGAGGAACCAGTATTCGTTGCGGATTAGTAGAAAATGGCAACGTAATCAAGAAATTATCGGAACCCTGCCGTTCCGATCAACCGGAAAATGTAGTGCTGGAACAAATTGAAGGGCTGATTCGCCAGGTGATGCATCCTTCGGTGAAGGGCATAGGTATTGGCGTGCCATCGGTAGTGGACGTTGAAAAAGGTATTGTGTACAATGTTACCAATATACCCTCGTGGATTGAAGTGCATCTGAAAGACTACATGGAAGCAAAATTCGGGCTTCCGGTTTTTGTGAACAACGACGCCAACTGCTTTGCTTTGGGCGAACATCGTTATCGTTGCTCTGATGGAAAAAATTTCAGGAACATGCTTGGCGTCACTTTGGGTACAGGCGTGGGCGCAGGGGTGATCATCGACAACCGGCTGTATAGCGGAAGCAATACGGGCGCCGGTGAAATAGGCTGTTTGCCCTATTTAGACCTCACGCTGGAAGATTATTGCGGGAGCCCGTTTTTTGTGAGATGTCACAATACCACAGGAAAAAAAACTGAAGAACTCGCAAAAAACGGCGATGCGAATGCCCTGAAAATATATGAAGAATACGGGAAACATTTGGGCGTTGCCGTCAAAATAATTCTCTATGCCTACGACCCCGACGCTATCGTTTTCGGAGGCAGCCTCTCTAAAGCATATTCATTATTTGAAGCAGCCATGAGAAAAGAAATGGAAACCTTCTTTTTTCCCGAATCCGTCAAAAAGTTGCAAATATTGATATCTACGAGTAACGATATCAGTTTGTTGGGAGCAGCAGCTTTGTGTGAGTGATCTTAGTCCACATTTATCAGATAAAGAAAAAAGTTTACCCGACTTTGACAATTGATTCAATTATTTCTACCGCCTTCGTTGATTTGCTTTTCTCTTCAAATTTCAAACGCATCGCATGAATGTTCATCTGATAAACAGGATTATTTAATACATCCTGTATTTTTTCTTCCATCATCTCAACTGTTTCTTTTTCGATAAATCCTCTATTCCCGATTCCATGATAAACAACTCGGGCAGAATTTCCACAATGATCTGAAAATGAACAATAGGGATATATCAATAAGGGTACCTCATTCATAACACATTCTGATATGCTGTTCTGGCCGCCATGGGAAATCATCATGTCGCAATATCTAAGTATATGTTTTTGTGGAACATCTTTGAATAAAAATACATTGTCAGGCGATGGTAACAGTTCTGCAGGGTTTATATACTCGCCGGCGGATACCATCACTTGGAAATTTGGATTTCGATGTGCTGCTTCAATAACATATTTGATGATTTTTATGCTCCTTTTTAAACTATGAAATGTATTAGTGCCTAAACCACAATAAATCAACGGCCGCTTCTTCTCTTTCCGTTCATTCATTATTCTATGGAGTAGCACTAAATATCGCCTGTCTTTTATTTTTGAATCTTCTTCTTCCATAAGTAATGGGCCTATTGCATATTGATAGGACTTTAACGGGTGAGGAATATCAAAGTCGCGGGGCGATAGCAATAATTGAGGAATGTTCTTTAAACCAAATTCACCATAACCTTTATAGTGCTTATAATCAATATTTTTCATCAATGAAAATCCAGTTTTCTTAGATAGCCTCTTTAAAACCGATAGATGATTTTCTCCAAGATACAGAATTTTGTACAAGAAAAAACGAAATCTTTTCTTCAGTAAAAATGAATACCATATATACAGAACATTAAGTTTTGAAGTTAAACTATTATCATGTATATATGTCGAAAAAAAAGGAGGTACATTCCAATCCATTTCAGAAGCCGGAGCAGTTTGAATACTGATAACTGGCACACGGTATTTATAGTATAAAACTGCTTTTTGAATATAATGATGATCAAGCAAAATAACATCCGGTTTTAACTCTTCAACTAATTCATCATATTTTTTCATTATCTGTTGATGGGCAGCATTAATTTTACAATCCCGTTTTTCCTTGAAGGCAATTTTCATATTTTTCCATATACTTTGTGTGCTTTGTTCCACAAAACAATAAATAAATGGATCAATATACCTCCAAAGGATATCAGATGGCATTTTTTTGAAGTATTCGGTTTTGCCAATATAATAAACAACATGTCCTTCATCCCTTAAAATTCTTGCTAATTGATGGCTGGAATGTTGGTGCCCGTGTGAAGGGAAAATATCAAAAATAATGGTCATAATATACTGTCGAAAAAGCGCCTGTGAATACACAGGCGCTATACAAAAAGTTGAAATCAACCTCCTGGCGGAATATAAGGCGGATTCCAATCGCCGCCACCACCGCCGCCACCACCTTGGTAATAAATGCAACTACCACTACTACCATTTTGTGAGGCACATTGATACCAGCATGTTGAACATGGTCCAAGCTTACCTAAGTAACAAAACGAACCTCCTCTAATTTTGTTGAGTTCTTCAACTGATAAATTCGATAATTTTTCCATAAAAAAATCATTTTGAATTATTATGCTTACTCTATTTAATACGCTTTTCAGCATCCGCGCTTATCTTAAAACTAACTATTTTATCTCCAACACCTTCAAAAATAAATGTGTAAAAATTTACATTATCTGAAGTGTAAAAACTTAAATCAGCTACCCCTGATTTATTTGTACGAATTACCGGTTTCCAGTAAATTGTTGTTCGTAGGTCAGGTATAATGCGTTGCTTAATTTCAAGTTTGTCATAAGCCGGCACATAAAACTCCTTTTTTACGCAATATCCTTCTGGTTTAAATACTTGTATCGAAGCGTCTGGCACCTCATAATCTCCAAATTTTTGTTTAGTTTTTATTAAATATGCTCCACTTGAAAATTCCGTACCATAAAGAGTGACAGCATCTTCCGGACAAAGAACTTCAACCGATTCAAACATATCAGCGCGCAATAGACCGTAAAACCCTTCAAAAGTCACATTGTCCATCTTCATACCGCCGTCTACAATATACCAAATTGGACTTGGAAACGTAAAAGCGGGGACTTGTATTCTTGAAGGAGGGGACAATCTTTTGATAACATCTTGTATAGCGTTTGGTTTTTCAAGTGAGTATCCACTATAACGTACGCTGTTGATTCCAAAGCTTTGCCTTGCTGGTTTTCTTTTGGCTTCGATTGTTACTTCGGGTATATTTATTATCCATATATCTTCATAAATCTGTATTTGTCGAGTGGCTTGATCCGTATAGGAATCCATTAGCGTTTCATTTTTTTTGTTTTCTGTTTTATTGTGCGAAAAATCATTATTTTGGGCATGCCGGTTATCCGGATTATCCAATTCCAATCCAATCAATGTTTTCCTGTCACGTTTAGTACGGGCTTGCAGTACAAATTCAGCAGTATCGGGGAAATTTAGCCCATAAAAACCAAATCTTCCGTCTTTATCTGTTGTTGCTTTTCCTGGTAAATTTTCCTTGCTAAATAATATGACAGTTGCATCTTTCACCACATTTCCTACTAAACCGGTTACTCTTCCCGTAATATGAAATTCACTTTCAACAGGATGGGCAATTGCCAGGGAAGTAGATAAGTTATCCCATACAAAACGGCTCCAACCCTGCGTGCATAGCAGGATATCCAATGCCTCAGCTCGCACAAGTTCATTACCTAAAAAATACCAGCCGGGCGCTTCAATGTAGCCCTTCAAATCGGCGTCCAACAACAGGGCGCCTTTGATGTTTTGTTCATGGATAGATGGTTGAACCACCTTGTCGTCAGTCACCGATAGCGAAAAACTGCCTGCAACAGGTTGTCCATTGCTGTCAGTTACCCGTATCAATACGGTAGCTTTTTCGCGTTCTTCATATTTTTCCTTGTCTGGGATAATTTCAACATACAAATCATCTTTACGATCAATGAATACCAATCGTTCGCTCACGGGATGTCCGTCTTTAAAAAGGGTAAACTGCGCGATGCCTGTTGGGAATTTATCTTTTTCTATCCTGATGATCCGTTCATTGCTATCCAATAAACCTTCTAAAGCATAACAAACCGTATGCCGGGATTGACCGATAAGGTAAATTGATTCCGGTTGATCATTTGTGGTACGAATGGTAAGGTAAACCGAATTATCATTCTGCCGTGCAGATATCGCAAGCCCTTCTTCGGCGTAAGGCAAATAGAATTCTTTCTGCAACCCGCCGGATTGAACTGTGGCTTTGTAAGTTTTCCCTTTTTCGGGTGTAAAACTGAAAGCGCCCATGCCCAGATGCAGGCTGTTGAATTGAAGCAGTTCCCTTCCTTCTGCATCAGCAAGCGTACCGGTGACATCAGTTCCAAAGCCGTCATTGCCCAATGCTTTAAAGGCTACCTTATTGGGTAATCCTGCCAAAAGGCGGCCGCCTTCAGGGAAAAAGGTGACCCGATAATCAAATGTCTGCAAAGGCGATTCCTGCTTCTTTTTGCTGATGTTCCCGATGTAGATGTCCCTGTGGTAGAAATATTCTTCTCCTGCATTGCGCATCCAATTGGTATAGGCGCGCAGATGATAATTAGCGGAAGTTAATGTATCAGGGAGCAGTATCTGTCCTGCAAATTCGTTTTCTTCGGAATAAAGCAACACGCGCTTGATCAATTCCTGTTTTGCGTCAGAAAGTTCCACATAGATGATAGCGCTCGCTACATTTTCCTGATTCAGATGTATATCCGTCAGATAAGCGCGGAAATACATGTATTCGCCTGCGGCATAGTACGGTTTGTCCAAATGCAGGTAAATTTTTTCCACAGGATGTTTTTCGGTATAATCCTGAAAAGCTCCGATGGTGGTTTTTACCGACGGTTCCTGGGCGAAAAGGATACTTGTGTTCAAGATCAAAAAAATCAAATATTTCATACTTATCCGTAAAAAAACAACATTAATCAAGCTGCAAAAATAATGATAATTTTTCATCTGCAAAACATTTGTTCAAAAATCAAAAAAAAAAAATAGACAATTCATTTCATATTACGTTTTTCAGTATTATCTTTAATTTTCTGTGGTGTAAATGTAGTGTATGAACCATAATTTACACCACTGATAATCTGTGCTTATCAAAGAACAGTCAAACTCGGGGCCGTCAATTATCCGCATACCCTCAGCTCATCGCGACTTTCCTTCCATAATCGTTGCTCTTGCCCTGATGAACAAGCGCCCAAAAGAATGGAAATTGCAAATAGAAGTTCAAAAACAGATAAACAATGATTTTCACTTGTTTTATTACTAATGTCATGTCAACCGAAAATTGTCGGTGTAGCGCAAAAGTCATGCAGTGACGGCACTTTATTAACCGTATGTTTTAACTTACGGAAAACGAGCAATGTACGTGTTCCACCAAGTCTCACAGGGACGATACATTATCACACTTCCAAAGTGTCGTCCCTGCGGGACTTGTAGAGACGTGTCGTGCCGCATCTTCATTTTCGGAGGTAGCCTCTCAAGAGCATATCCATTATTTGAAGCAGCCATGAGAGTAATATCCAACGGATTACTCACTGTTGGCAGTTTCGTTGTGTTCTGCAGGTTTAGCTTTTCAATAT
>Ga0209737_10000953_pt1 | contig 21779 bp, 16 predicted proteins | sample TergutCu122P3_FD_187284 | JGI IMG/M metagenome (GOLD analysis project Ga0209737, IMG submission 187284) | Cubitermes ugandensis P3 segment gut microbial communities from Kakamega Forest, Kenya - Cu122 P3 (SPAdes) (version 2) | ecosystem: Host-associated > Arthropoda: Insects > Digestive system...
CCGACTTGATGGCTGCAATTTTACAGCCTTTGTTCACTAACGAGGTGGCATGGAAAAGAAAAGCGTCGGGGTCTTTGATGCTTTCCACATAAATCAGTTTGATGCGCGAACTTTTTTCAGCGTCAAATGTTTCGTCCAGATATTTCAACACATCCTCAACCGTCGTCTGTGCGGAATTACCTACCGTAAAAACCGACGAGAATTTCAGTCCCTTGGTCAAGCCCGATTCGAGGATAAACATAGCCACGCCGCCGGAACCCGAAACGAGGTCGCATCCGTGTGCATCCAAAGGAGGAATGGGAAGGGTGAAGATACTGGAATGGTGCAGCGTAATAACACCGGTGCAGTTGGGGCCGATGAGGCATCCCTCAACGGCGTCTACAGCGTCGACCAACTGTTTTTCGAGCAATGCTCCTTCGTGGCCGGTTTCGCTAAATCCGGCTGAAATAATAATGAATGCGCGGGTATTCTTGGTTTGCGCCAATGACTGTACAACTCTGAGACATCCGGCAGCAGGAATAGCCAAAATGGCCAGGTCAACGTCGGGCAACAAGTCTACCGAACGGTAACTTTTGACGCCCTGCACTTCATCCTCTTTCGGATTGACCACCATTAAATTTCCAGCATATCCTCCATCGAGGATGTTTTTCAACGTACTGCCGCCCGGCTTTCCGGTATTGTTTGACCCGCCAATAACAACTATACTGCGGGGATTGATAAGATATTCGTTAATCATAATAATTAAAATATATTTGTTTTAACCATGTTTTAAACATGGGGTCCTGTAATTCAATTTCGCGTTTTGAAGTGATATCAATAATTTCCCGTTCGAGTAAACTTTTCCGTAAACGGGGAATAGATGCTGATGTACCCAGATTATATTTTGTCAGAGTATGTTGCGAGCTTAACTGTTTTTCGCCGGCCAGTATCGCTTTTAACAGTTGATGCTGCAATGTAGACAGGCTTTCGTAAATTTTGATAAAAAGCAAACTCAATTGGTCGATAATGTTTTGTCTTGCATTCCGGATGTTCGCTTCTGTACATTCTTTACTGCACAAAAGCCAACTTTGCTGCGCAAGTTGCTGTACATAGTACGGATGATTTTCTGCCAAACAGGCAATTAATTTTGCATTTTCTCGACTAATTTTCTTTTGAGTATTCTGAAAACGTTTTGTAATAAAATCCTGCCAAACAGAGGTTCCTATTTTCGTAAGAAACATCAAATCGCCAAATTTGTAAAAAGGCATGGAAGGGCTGGTAAAAATATCCATTAACATGTGTCGTTTACTGCCATAAAGACAATAACTTACTCGTGTATGCTTTTGCCAGTTCGAGCGCAGTTTCCGCTGAAAAGCCAACGGTTCTTCAAATTCCGAAATGGTTTGAAACTCATCAATACAAACAATAATGCGTATTTCCTTTTTTATCGCAATCCATTCGGCCAAATTGAGCATATCATCAGCATTCTTTTTTATTTCGTCCCATCCCAAACCAAAAGAGATTTCAGTATTTTCATTTGAAAAAGAAATTTTAGGAATTAATTGAGAAAGAAATTGTTTAGCATTTTCTGCCATTTCTTCCCATTTTGAAGCAGTGGCTTCAAACACTGCTTTTACTAATGCAAAGTAAAAATCTTTCTCGTTGCGAACATTAAATACGTCGACAAAGGCAACTTTTATTTTTTTATTTTCTTCCATGACCTGTTTGCCGACTTTGTTTACCAATGACGATTTACCCCATCTGCGTGGTGATATAATGGTAGTGTTTGTGAGCGAAATGAAGTTATTCCTCAACCTGATAACTTCATTTTCCCTGTCGGTGAAATCTTCTTTTTCGGTTATTCTTCCGAAGATAAACGGTGTATTTTCCATATCACATTACATTTTTGCGACAAAAATAACTAACATTTTTGCAACTAACAAATCTGTAACAAAAAAAACTAACAAAAGTGTAACTAACAAAAGTGTAACTAACAAAAATGCAACAAAAATAACTAACAGATTTGTTAGTTTTTTTTGAGAGTGCTTTCAAAAAGAGTGCGGTTAATGATTGACCTTCCGAGTGTTACCTGGTCGGCATATTCCAATTCATCGCCTACTGACAGACCGCGAGCCAAGGTCGAAACCACCACTGCGTCATTCTTTATTTTGCGGTAGATGTAGAAATTGGTGGTATCGCCTTCCATGGTTGCGCTCAATGCGAAGATGACTTCTGACACAGTTCCGGTGGCCACTTTCCGCTCAAGCGATTCAATGTTCAGGTCGGCAGGGCCTATACCATCCATTGGCGAAATGACTCCGCCTAGAACGTGATAAACGCCCTGGTACTGCATGGTGTTTTCGATGGACATCACGTCGCGGATGGTTTCCACCACACATACTGTGGAATGGTCGCGGCGTGGGCTGGAACAAATTGCGCAAACCTCGGTATCCGACAGATTGTGACATTCCCTGCAATACTTCACTTCGCTGCGCAATTGTATCACGGCCTGCCCGAACTGCTTTACTGATTCCTCGTCCTGCTTGAGCAGATGCAAAGCCATGCGCATGGCGGTTTTCTTCCCGATGCCCGGCAATTTGGAAAACTCATTGATTACATTTTCCAGAAGTCTGGATGAATAAAGTTGATTCATGCAACAAAGATAGATGAAATTGAGAATTTATGACAACAATTCAGAATAAAATTATTTTCTTTGCTGCTTCAATCATCATCTCATTATGGATAGAAAAGAGAAATTGACACAATTATACGGGGAAGTTCTTCAACAGATTGTACCTGACCCGCAACGCGAGGGTCTGGCAAAAACGCCGTTACGGGTAGCAAAATCCTTAGACTTCCTGATGGAAGGGTACACGACAGACCCCGGGGAAGTTCTTCGCTCGGCCATTTTTAATGAAGATTACCGACAAATGGTGCTGGTGAAGGATATTGAAGTATATTCAATGTGCGAGCATCATTTGCTTCCATTTTTTGGGAAGGCACATGTGGCGTATATTCCCAACGGAAAAATAACGGGATTGAGCAAGATTGCCCGTGTGGTGGATTGTTTTTCGCGGCGTTTGCAGGTACAGGAACGCCTCACCATGGAAATACGCGACTGTATCCACCAGGCGCTGGCGCCCATGGGCGTCGCCGTGGTCATAGAAGCGCAGCACCTTTGCATGATGATGCGCGGAGTGCAGAAACAAAATTCGGTGACCACCACCTCTGCATTTACGGGAATCTTCCTGAAAGACCACCGTACACGTGAGGAATTTATTCATTTGATTGGGGAAAAATTGCATTGATTGAGATTTTTTTTAGTTTTCACATTAAATATTATTTATCATGGAAAGAACAAAAGTAGCCATTTTGGGCGCGGGTTTCGCTGCCAATGTGCACATTGAAAGTTATTTAAGGTTTGTGCCTGAAGCGGAGGTGGTTGCCGTTTTAGGAATTAATGAGGAAGAAGCCAAAGCATTTGCATTGGCTCATGGTATCCCTAAATGGTACGATAATTTAGACCATCTTTTAGCCGAATCCCGGGCAGAAGTAGTTGACGTCTGCTTGCCGAACTATCTGCACCATCAAGTCTGTATGAAAGCGGCCGGGGCAAACAAACACGTTATCGTTGAAAAACCTTTAGCCCTCACTTTGGAAGAGGCTGATGAAATGATTGAAGTCTGCAAAAAGAAAGGTCTACTGTTGATGTATGCCGAAGAACTCTGTTTTGCTCCAAAGTACGAGAGAGCCAGAGCATTGGTGGAACACGGTGCGGTAGGAAAAGTATATCTGCTCAAACAGGCCGAAAAACATTCCGGCCCTCACAGTGCGTGGTTCTACAAAAAAGAAACAGCCGGCGGCGGCGTGATGATGGATATGGGTTGCCACGCTCTGGCATGGTTTCGCTGGATGAACAAAAACAACCCTGTTAAAACCGTGTACGCCGACATGAAAACCGTGATGCACGATACTGATTGCGACGACAACACCCTGACCATCCTCGAGTTTGAAAATGGCGTCACAGCGCTTGCCGAGGACAGTTGGGCGCGTCACGGCGGAATGGATGACCACATTGAAATCTATGGCGACAAAGGCATTATTTACGCAGACCTGTTCAAAGGCAACGCTGCCCTTACCTATAGCGTTGACGGTTATGATTATGCCAGCGAAAAAGCGGGAAGCACCAAGGGCTGGACTTTCACTGCTTTCGAAGAAGTTTTCAATCAGGGGTATCCACACGAGTTGAAACATTTTATCAGTTGTGTGCGCGAAGGAAAGCAGCCATTGGTTACAGGTGAAGATGGCCGTGCAGTTCTTGAACTGGTTTACGCCGCTTATGCTTCCGCAAAATCAGGTGCAAAGGTGAATTTGCCATTTACAGCAAAAGTGAAGTATCCAATTGAACTTTGGCTGAAATAAAAAAGGAATAAAAAATTGACACAACCGCTTCTTACCACCTGACAGTCATTGTTACTTTCCGGTTGGTTTTTGTCCAGGCAGGTGAGGAAGAAAGTAGATTTTCCATATCCTTTTTTGCTTCTTCGCAAGAGTAATTCTTAAAGTCGATTTTCGTCGGTTTTCCCGTTTCGTCGATGAAGAATGTAACCCTTACAGAGGCATTCTTTTCTGCACAAATATTCTTGACGCCATTTTGCTGACAATAGTCCTGGAACTCTTTTTCGCCAAATGTTGTTGTTAGAGCAGCAGTGCTTTTACCTGTAGCGGAAATGGCTCTCATTCTACTTTCTTCCTTTTGTACGCCATATCCCGTTACCACTACCTCTTCGTCGTCTTCCTTCTCATGAATTGCTTGCGGTTCCTGCTCTTTTCTTGCGGTGGCTTTTGCAGGACTTGCAAAAAAATTATCGCTTACTCTCTCATCAGCAACTATTTCAGTAACGACAATTGCATCGGCGACAAAAACGTCTGCTTCGGCAACATCCAAAACATCATCCTTTTTAAGAGATTTTGATTGTCTTGTAGACTCTGATGAAAATTGTCTGGCAACAGTCGGCATTTCTATCTGTGTTTCCTCCATTTGTACTGTCTCCGGCTCCGAAGAAAAATTTGCTGTTTCTTTTTCCGTTTCATTGGATTGTAGTATAGCAATGGCATGCATTGTTTTTTCGGGATTATCCAAAAAGAAATAGATGCTAAAACCTGCCAAAAGTAAAATGGATGCAGCAATCGACCAATAAAAAAACAATCTTCTGCCACGATGAGGCGCAATGGATGATTGGGTATATTTCTTTTCCAATTGTTCGATGATTTGCGCATGATTTCCTGCAACAGCGTCGAAACCATCCATCGCATCCTGCAGGAAAAGGTCGCTCATGGCTTCACGCTCTAACCGGTTGGCGTCTTTACCGCGCCGGTCGCCTTGTATGTAATTTTTCAGCCCCATATCAACTTTTCATTTTTTTTAGAATACAAATCTTCAGGTTACGTTTTCCGTTTTGAATATAACTTTTTACCTTGTTCAATGCAAATCCGGTCTTTTCGACAATATCGGCGTATGAAAAATCTTCAAAAAAGAAATGAACGATACATTGCCGCTGTTCTTCAGGAAGGGTGGTCAGACAATGATTCAGCGCATGTTCCTTTTCCTTGTCTTCTTCAACATCTATTAGATGCTCAAACTCGTCGGATTCCATAATCTGGGTGTCAATTTCTTCAAAAATCCGGTTTTTCTCTTTTCGCAAAACTTGGAAACAGTGATTTTTCGCCACGCTGTACAACCATGTTTTGAAATTATCTATCTGATATTTATGCACTTTCTGCGTCAGTTCTTCATAAATATTGTTCACGGCGTCTTCGGCGTCTTCCGTTTGTTGCAAGTATTTCAAACACAATCCATAAACCAGTGGAATATACCGTGTATAAAGTTGTCCCAATACTTCCTGTTGGGAAGTCTGGATGAATTGTTTCAACAGTTCATCGTCGCTCCATTGGGTGTATGGTGATTGAATCTTCATTTTTTGCAAAAATAGTTTTTTTTTATTGTTTTTTTAGAAAAAGCAGCATTTTTGCAAAAAAATGGAAAATCGATATTTTATGCACGTAAAAAATGTGATTTTCGATATTTTATGTACGTTAAATATTTAATATGATGAAGAGGTTTTTTGAAAACCGGCTGAATATGTGGCTAAAGCAGCCGAAATCATGTTGCACAAACACTTTACACACACAAACATAGCCTGTATTACTGGAATTCTGAAAACAGAGCGGAAGTCGATTTTTTGTTGGATACGGAAAATGGTATCATTCCCGTTGAAGTAAAAGCGTCGGATAATGTCCGCTCAAAAAGTTTGGGCGTTTATATTGAAAAATACAAACCCGAATACGCCATTCGCATTTCAGCGAAAAACTTTAATTTTGCAAATAGCATTAAATCTGTGCCTTTGTATGCGGTACATTGTATTTGAGACCACGAATTACACGAATTAACACGAAAATCCAATTCGTGAAATTAGTGGCAAAGAAAAAAAAAATTGTGGATTTGTGGAATTTTTGTTTTCGCTGCATCTATTGAGAAAATAAATTTCAATTTTTATTCAATAAAAAAATCAATAGATATGAAGACAAATGTTTTAAAGGTGATAACAGTTATTGCCGTTTTTTTCGCAGCAGCGATGATGTATGCACAGCAGTCAAACTTCCTGACTGTGACCGGGAAAGTAATCGACGCCGACACCAACGAGGTGCTACGGGGAGTTACCGTAACGGTAAAAAGAACCTCAAATGGAACAGTTACCGACGTCAACGGGAACTATTCCATCAAGGTTGAACAGGGAAAAACGCTCGTTTTTTCCTTTGTTGGCTATACTTCGCAGGAAGTGAAAGTAAGTAAAGCCAATATCAATGTTTCGCTCAAACCAGGTGACCTCGCCCTCGAAGAAGCAGTGGTGGTGGGTTACGGTATGCAAAAGAGCATGAGTAGAATGAGCGCCGTTTCCGAAATGAGTGTTTCTGCCGATTATGCTTATTATGCACCGTCAGCGCAGGCTTATTCCTACGATTCTGAAAAGAATGAATCGTACAGTTCATTTGCCGAAAACCGCTTTAAGGATGCAAAATCCGACCCCCTGTCCACTTTCTCGCTCGATGTGGATGTTGCTTCTTACAGCAATGTCCGAAGGATGATTAATCAGGGACAGAAACCGGAAAAGGACGCTGTGCGTGTGGAACAGTTCATCAACTATTTTTCTTATGATTATCCCAATCCGACAGGGAAACATCCGATTCACGTTCTCACCGAAACGCATCCCTGTCCATGGAACAAGCAAAATCTGCTGGTGCGTATAGGAGTGAAGGCAAAGGAAGTTCCTTCGGAAAATCTTCCCCCGTCCAATTTTGTTTTTCTGATCGACGTTTCCGGCTCGATGTTCAGTCCGAACCGGTTGCCGTTGGTGAAATCGTCCTTGAAGTTGTTGACCAATAATTTACGTGAAAAAGACCGCGTGTCGATTGTGGTGTATGCTGGCGCAGCAGGCGAGGTGTTGCCTTCGACGTCGGGCGCCGACAAGCAAAAGATTTTTGAAGCTCTCGACAAATTAGAAGCCGGAGGTTCCACCGCAGGAGGCGCAGGAATTGAGTTGGCGTACAAAGTGGCTCAAAAGAATTTCATCAAGGAAGGCAACAACCGCATCATTCTTTGCACCGACGGGGATTTTAATGTGGGCATTTCATCCGAAAAAGGATTAGAAAATCTGATTGAAGAAAAACGTAAAACAGGCGTTTACCTGACAGTTTTGGGTTACGGAATGGGGAATTATAAGGATAGCAAATTGCAAACCTTGTCGCAAAAAGGAAACGGGAACCACGCTTACATTGATAATCTTCAGGAAGCGAACCGTGTTTTGGTGCAGGAGTTTGGCTCTACCATGTATGCCGTAGCAAAGGACGTAAAGATGCAGGTGGAGTTTAATCCTGCATATGTCAGCGCATATCGTTTAGTAGGATATGAAAGCCGTTTGCTGAATAAGGAAGATTTCAACGACGATACCAAAGATGCTGGCGAATTGGGAGCAGGGCATACCGTTACAGCATTTTACGAAATTATTCCTGTAGGCGTAAAAAATCCTTATGGCGGCGTAGATGAGTTGAAATATCAAAAGACTGCAACACAGGAGATTACGTTGGGGATGTTGAGCAGTGAGATAATGACCGTTAAATTGCGCTACAAACCGATTGACAGCGAAAGCAGTGTGAAAATGGAAATACCGGTTTTGCTCGGCGATAAAAACAAAACCCCAAGTGTCGATTTTACCTTTGCTTCGGCAGTGGCCATGTTCGGGCAGTTGCTGCGTAATTCCGATTTCAAGGGAACGTCTTCTTATGACGATGTGTTAGCGTTAGCGCGCAAAGGATTCGGCGAAGACCGGCAGGGTTATCGCCATGAGTTTACCCGATTGGCAGAAGCGATGAAGCAATTAAATAAATAGGCTAAAAAGGATTACTGGTCGAAGAAAAAGTCGTTCAACTCCTTGATATCTTTAGGCGAATAGGTTGAATTGCCATCAAAGAAATCATTGATCGTTTTCATGAGTTCATCAAAAGATATGTATCCATCGTTATTCACATCTACTTTTTTGAACTTTTGAGGGATGGGTAAGGCCTCGCTACGACGGGCCTTATTTTTCATTTTGTGCATCAGCAGATATGTTGCAACATCGTTGCGACGGATAGCATCGGAATTGAGCAGTTCGACCACCGTATTTTCAGTAATTTCCACACCATATTCGTCAACTATGGCTCCAGGACGCGAATTAGGCTCGCGATCCAAATAATCGGGAACACCGTCGCCATCAGAATCAAACGGACAACCAGCCTCATCCACAGCTACGCCCGGAGGCGTGTCAGGACAATCATCCCATCCATCAGCAATGCCGTCATCATCCTGGTCATCATACATTGCAAAGTCAAAATCTTCGATCTCAGCAGTGTTCAAAATTTCTTTTATCGTTCTGGGAGGTGAGAATAAATCAAGATGCAGTGACATATAAGTGAAAACATACTTATTATTCCCCTTAGTTCCTATATATTTGGGAAGTTCTTCGTTTATTGCTTTGGAAGATTTATCGTCGATCAAGCCGGTAAAGGCATAATGCAGTGAAGTAGCTGCACGCAGAGTAATACGGGGCGATACATTAAAATCTATTCCGGCTTCAACAGGAATTGCTACAGTAAACTGGCTATATTTTCCCAAACCGCTTTGGTTGTGGTGTCGAAGATCAGTTTCATACTTATAATCCCGGAATATGATATTCCCAGCCGGTGTGCCATCGTTCCACGGAGCGTCCCTGATTGTTCCATCAGGCCAATAATGATATCGTTTTCCATTAGCATTTAAATAATCGGCTTTTGTGTCAAACTGCAATGTTTCTAATCCTGCAGAAATAAACGGCTCGAAAATTTTTCCTTTTATCCATGGTTTAAAACTATAGTGAAAATTCACCCCAAAACTGAATATGTTCGACTTGAAATTGAGGTTTTGGTACCTGGATGTATCTGGCACTGTGCGTTGAGTACCACTAAGCGCGCCTGTCATGAACACTAAATTGGCACGTACAACTTGCTTTTTCTTTTCTTTGCTCAAAAACATGGATAAATTGACGCGTAGACCAGGTTGCCCTACCGTATAGGTACGATAAGCGTCGTTGACATTGCCGAAATAACTGAAATACCCTGCCCCGACGCCAAGTACCGGCATCCGTACTGGATTTTCAATCTCAACTTCACGTGTCAGCATTGCTTCGATATCTTCTTCAGAAAACTGCGAATAAGCGGGGAACATCCCTGTCACTATCACTGCCAGTACGAGTATCAGTTTTTTATAAAATCCCATATCTGCGTTTATTTATACCATTTTTGATTTAACGCCATCAGTGCGTCTTGCACGGTGATACGCTTACCGTTATTGTAGGCTGCAATAAACGCATCGTTGAGTTGAGCGGTGTTGCCCAACTGTACACGGTAATCTCTTGCATCCTTGTACTCGGCGAACGAACCCACCGTGTATTTGAACCAGCCTTCGTGCGTTTCTTTTGCCACTGAATATTCTAATCTGTAACTTCTGAAATGCCGTTGTGTATTAACAGGTTTATGCCCTGCAGCAATCTGCACACGGTAATAAACGCCTGATTCGGGTTTCAACAGGTCGCTTGCGTCGTTGGTGATGGTAACAGTTCTGACTGGAGTAGTAGGGGAGACAGAAGTGGAGGGTCTTGTGGTAGATGCTGATGTTGATGAAACTGGCGGCGTTGCCGTTGAAGCCGGAGGGGTTGTTGAAGCCGGAGGGGTTGTTGTTCCGGCAACAAGAACCGGCTGCTGCTCTATTGCACGAACGGAAATGCCGCGCAATAGGTCATACACTTGTGTGCTGTTCAATCCAGCCAGTTTTTCTGTCCGTTCAACAATATCTGATGAAAAGGTGCGCTCGTTGATCATATACGAAAAAACGCCTGTGAGGAACACCGACGCAGGTTTTAGCGATACGTTACCTTCGGGGATCAACTTATAGGTCACTGTAAAATACGGTTCGGCAGGCAAGTCCATCCAAATGAATTTTGCGACCTGATTCGTAAAAGAAAAAATTCCGCCCTTGCTGTCGACACTTGCAGCAGTATATCCTTGTGGCACTGTTTCTTCTATCTTTGCAAATTTCTGAACTCCATCCTTGTTGATCAGTAGCGTAACTGTAAAAACCTTATCATCTTCCATCCACGCCGGTTGCTGGCGCAGGGCTATTGTTTGTCCGCCATTGGTTGCTACCGATTCGATACTGGCTGTTTTACCATAATTCAGTACATCAACCTGCATTGACGGACTGACATTTGGCGAAGGGTTAATGGCCAATAGTTTAGGCTGTTGATCGACTGACTTTTTCTCGTTATTGTCGATATAGGTAAAACGTCCGCTCAAATCTATTTTCCCGGTCAGTCTTTCATTTGCTATGATTTTGTAGGAAAATGTGATTTCGTCATTATCGGGGAGACCACCTAACCATGTCAACCTGACCTGCTGATCCTCAAAACTGAAAACACCATTGGCCGAATTTGCTGCCGAAGCCGTAAAACCGGCAGGAAGATCCTGACGGTACTGCCCAAAATTTACCACTTTTCCCTTGCGGATGGTGACTGTTACCGTAATTTCTGTACCCGCTCCAATCACATCAGGCATATCTACAGTGATCGTGACGTCATTTCTGAAAAGTTTGAAAAATGACGAAAACGTGATGATCAGAAGACCTGCAACTATCAGTATAAAAAAACGATTCATAGATATTGTTTATGAATAATTTATTTCAAAAAACGGAACAAAGATACATAAAATGGATTAACATGAACTGCAAACGAATTAAAAATTCGGGCTTAATAAATATTTCGAATAAAACTTATTAATGATTTCGACAGCGCTATCGGTATCATCTACAATTTGAAAAATATCTAAATCGTTGTGACATATATATTTGTATTTCTCTAACATTACATCTTTTATCCAAATGATCAAACCTTCCCAAAATGATTTTCCAACTAATACAATCGGGAACTGGCCGATTTTTTCAGTCTGTATCAATGTCAGGGCTTCGAAAAGTTCATCCATGGTTCCGAAACCGCCGGGCAAAACTATAAAACCCTGAGCATATTTCATGAACATGGTTTTTCGAACATAAAAGTGGTCGAAAGTGATGAGTTTGTCAGGATCGATGAACAAGTTTGCCGATTGCTCGAAAGGAAGGTTGATGTTCAATCCAACAGAACGACCTTTTCCACGCATGGCGCCAAGATTGGCGGCTTCCATGATACCCGGACCACCGCCGGTAATGATACCGTAGCCAAACTGTGTCAATTTAAATGCTATTTCATCCGCCATCTTGTAATATTTATGATCGGGAGGGGTGCGTGCTGAACCGAAAATGGATACACACGGGCCGATACGGCTTAATTTTTCAAAACCTTCGACAAATTCCGACATGATTTTAAAAATACGCCAGGAATTATCGGTTTTGATTTCACTCCAACTTTTTTCGTTGAAAGCGTTTTTGATCTTTTCTTCGCTTGATGATGTCATGTTTTAATTTAAAAATTATCGTTTACCATTGCTTTTACGAGAGTTTGCACGATTATGTTTGTTTTTTTTGAAATATTTATTAGACTTTTTATGTTGATAATTAATGAAATGGATATATAAATCAGGATATGAGCAAATTACAATTAATTATTTATATTCTTCGTAAGTGACATCCAATGTTAAACTTCTGCTTTGTAATTGAGGAACAGTGTTCATGTATCTGTCTGCATGGCGGCCGACTAAGTATATTTTTTTTAATCATCAAACATTTTTTTGTTTTTTTTTATAATATTGCAGGTTCAATTCAAAACAGTCATGAAGAAGATATCTTTCTATTTCATTTTCACATTCTTTATCATCGCTGGATATGCACAATCATATCCGCAAACAGAAAACACCATCCGCATCATGAGTTATAATATTCAAAATGGCAAAGGGATGGATAATATTGTTGATTATCAGCGAATAGCCGATGTGATTAACAATGTAGCGCCTGATGTGGTCGCTTTGCAGGAATTGGACAGTGCCACCAACCGCAGCAAGGGCGTGGATGTGCTTTCGCATCTGGCGCGTCTAACTGCGATGTATCCGGTGTATGGCGCTTCCATTCCTTATGATGGCGGGAAATACGGCATTGGCGTATTGTCGAAGGAAAGGCCGCTGTCGTGGAAACGCATTCCGTTGCCGGGAAGGGAGGAAGCCCGTTCGTTGCTGAGGGTGGAATTTAAGGATTATGTATTGTGCTGCACCCACTTTTCACTGAACGGAGATGACCGGCAGTCTTCGGTACCATTGATCGACCAGGCTGTGAAGGACTATAACAAGCCAGTGTTTTTAGCGGGCGACATCAATGCAAAACCCTCGTCTCCAGTATTGAAGGCATTTCAGGAAAACTGGACTATCCTGTCCGATACGGCAAAGTTTACCTTTCCTTCGGACAAACCATCCCGTACCATCGATTATATTTTGGGATACACGCCCAAAGGATATACCTATTCCGTTTGGCAAAATCGCGTACTCAATACTCTGGCATCCGACCATCTGCCGCTTTTTGCCGATGTACGGTTGAAAACCGCAAAAGACGGCATTTTTCGTTCGCCTGCCTATCTTCAGAATCCTGCAACCGATGGCATGACCGTGATGTGGCTCACCAACGTTCCCTGCCACAGTTGGGTGGAGTTCGGTGTCGACAGCCTCAACATGCAACGGGCGCAAACATGGATTGAAGGCGAAGCAATGGCATATAATACGTTAAACCGTATTCGCCTGAGTGGCCTGAAGCCCGGAACACGCTATTACTATCGAATCTGTTCGCGTGAAATCACTTTGTACCAGCCCTACAAAAAGGAATTTGGCGAGACGGCCGTCAGCAAAACAACAAGTTTCACAACGTTGGACAACAAAACAACTGATTTTACGGCAGTGATTTTCAATGATCTTCATGACATTTATCCTCTTTTCGACAAGTTGCTCCAACAAGTTAAGGACATTCCTTATGACCTTGTAATTTTTAACGGTGATTGTATTGCCGATGTGCAGTCGGAGGATATTGCTGTAAGAACGATTTCGTATTACAGTCGCGGTATTGGCGCTGATAAGGTACCATCTGTTTATCTGCGTGGCAATCACGAAACACGCGGCGCTTATTCACCCTTTCTGTGGAATCTGCTGGGAATGATGGATGGTCATTCGTATGGGGCTTTCAGTATTGGCGACACACGTTTCGTGTTGCTCGATTGCGGCGAGGACAAGCCGGATGATACATGGGTATACTACAGCCTGAACGATTTTACCCAGTTTCGTAAGGATCAGGCGGAGTTTCTGAAAAAAGAAACAGCGTCAAAAGAGTTTAAATCGGCGTCAAAACGAGTATTGATTCATCATATACCGGTGTATGGAATGCGCACAGGCGCGTACGTTCCCTGCCGCGATGAATGGGGCGGTATCCTTGCAAAAGCGCCATTTGATATTTGTCTCAATGCTCACACACACAGATTTAACCATATTGCCAAAGGAGTTGACGGGAATAATTTTCCGGTAGTCATTGGAGGCGGTAACAACGAACAAAGCGCAACAGTGTCTATATTACAGAAAAAAGGAAAGCAGATGACACTGACCGTGTTAAATGCTAAAGGAGAAACATTATTGTCATTAAAATTACAATAAATCAAGTGCAACTATCTCATGGTCTAATATTTCGGAAACGCAAACCGATACTTTCTTTCCTTTGATTTCATATCTGGGTGCTGTATTGCTGAATAACAAACGAACTCCGGTTGCTCTTTTGTTTTCGGGAAGGACAATATCTACTTCAGCGCCAATGGGGTATAAATCGCGGAAAGGTCCTTTCATCATCATTGGATTGGTCAAATTAACCAAATGTACGGTCATGGATTCTTTTTGACGCCATACAGCCACATCCACAATACCCCTGGTTTTGACGTCCACAACCGGTTCTTCATTGAGTGCCCAAAAAATAGTATTGCGAAGAAGTTTACTGTGGTCGGTGGTCATGATTTGCCAGAAAGACCTGTCCATATCTCCAGGAAAATAGGCAATACGGCTTTTTCCTGATTCGTGAAGATACAACTCCCTGATGTCCGTTTCCTCCATGCGGGGATACACATCTTCCATTGGCAGGTCAGGATAAGTTGGCACCAGCGTAACAGGAGATGGAAAAACAGACAGCGGCCTGGTTTTTACCCGGTAAATGGAATTTATCATCCGGTAAACGTTTTCCAAACCATTCAATACCGGATGATGTGAGCCGGTTGCAGTGTCTTTTTTCAACTTCAGGTAACTGTTTCTCACCGGCCCTTCAACGCCATTATCATACGACACGCCGAACAAATCGCATAACTCAAAATCTCGCCTGGGTCTTCCTTCTTCATCGTACAGAGACGTTTCGAAAGTCGCTACCATACTTCCACCTGATTTTACAAACTCTCGTAACTGTTCGCACTGTTCACCGGACAGAGCGGCGATATTGGGCAATATAAGGAGTTTAAACGGTTTCAGGTGTTCTTCATCCAGCAACCTGTCATTCACCATCTCAAAAGGGATACTTCCTTCAACCAGGGCATGATACATTCCCAAAGCATGTTCGTTGCTTCGTTGTTGCCAAGATTCACCTCCGTATTTCCGGTTGGTTTGTTCCGAAAAGACCATGCCGATTCTTGCCATTGGCGCAATATTACGCAGATAACGCTCGCTTCGATAATATTTTTGATACATGTCAGCAACAGCATCCATCCATCTTTTGTCGAAGATATTTCCGCCAAATTTCACAAAACAGGGTTTCATGCCGTTGGCCACTCCTTCGGCAACCCAAATCCTGATTTCAGCATCATTTTGTACAGAATCTTTCCAGCGAAATTCTTCCTCCACCCCAACACTGAAAATACCAATAAGCGGTTTCATGCCGAGACTTGCCCGTAATTCCTTGGCCCCTTTGGCATTCGACCACGGGGGAATCAGTCCTCTTCTTGCTTGCTGGTCAGCGAAAAAGAAATCGGCGTGTTTGCCGGTAAGCATTTTATCCGGAAATCCGTTCGGAATAAATCTGGATGTGGACTTGATTTTTCTTATTTCGGCGTCCCATAGAAACCACAGTTCCTTGAGTCTGTCTGTTTGCCATTCGTCCCATTTTTGATAAACAGGGTTGAAGCGGTCAGCTACTGTTGGGAGTTCGAGACCCGAAAATGCTTTGAAGTTCCTTTTGCAATGCTCGCAGTAACAAACGCCATGTCCTGCCCAGCGGTTGGAGAAAATCCCTTCCGGCTGAAACCGTTGCATGATTTCAATATTTACTTTGGTCATAAACTCAAAGTTGTACGGCCCTAAAGCGCAAGTGACCCAGAGCTCTGGATTTGCCCAATGGCGGCGTTTCTGACCATCGGCAGTCACTGCAATATAATCAGGATGTGCATCATACATTTCCTGTCTGGTAGCGTGAGGGTCTGTACGAAGGATGACGGTCATATTCATTTTCCGGCATTCAGATACAAGATAACCTAACGTATCTTTATTTCCTAACCAGTCGCTTCTATGATGAAGCGGTATTTCGGTCGGATAAAAAGCGACAATACCTCCAGCGCTTAAAAGGACGCCATCGGCATGAATTTTTCTGAAATAATCCAACCAAAACTCCGGGTCATATTTCGCGGGGTCATTTTCAACAAAAGCCAACTGCGCCCATCTCATTGCATTATCAAACCATGGAGCATCCGCCGGAAAAAGGACGTCGGCAGCAGTAAAGGCGGGAAACGCGGTATTTTCGGAAATAGCAATAGCGCCGCCGGCTATTGAGAGATTTTTAATGAAATTTCGTCTGTGCATTATTTAGTAGCCTTATGATTTGTTCAACAACACGTTCAATTTGTCTGTAGGCAAATGTTTTATCCATTGCCTGTTCCGATGATACCGGCCCCGGCTGTATGGACAGAACTGCTAAAAAACCCTGTTGCAAAAGCGCGTCTGTTTCTTCAACCGCTCCTCCTATAGCCACCACGGGAATTTGCTGCCTTTTCCCTGCTTCGAGAATGCCTGCCGGCGTTTTGCCCATTCCGGTTTGCCGGTCTAATTTCCCCTCTCCGGTGATGATGAGGTCGGCATTCTTTATATGGCTATCAAAGTCAAGCGCTTCCAATACCATTTTTATACCGGGTTTCAGCGTTGCCGGCAGAAAAGCGAGAAATCCTCCGCCTAACCCACCGGCAGCGCCCGCTCCGGGGATGGCGTCAATATCTTTGCCCATTGTGGAATGAATATTCGTGGCAAAATGTTTCAGTCCTTTGTCCAATTGGTGAATCATCGCATCATCGGCACCTTTTTGGCGGGCATAGACAAAAGCCGCTCCGTATTCCCCTGAAAAAGGATTGTTGACGTCGCAGGCGACTGTAAAAACGGCGTCCCGCAGTTCCGGCATGGCTTTTTCAAAATCAATACTGGCAATCTGTTCCAGTATCTGTCCACCTTTACCCAGTTCATTTCCATCTTTGTCTAAAAAACGGAATCCAAGCGCCTGCAACATTCCCGTACCGGCGTCGTTGGTTGCGCTTCCTCCAATCCCGATAAGGAAACGGCGACATCCTCTCTGTAATGCGTCCTTAATCAATTCACCTGTTCCGTAAGTGGTGGTCAGCATGGGATTTCGCTTTTGGGGCGGCACTAAAGTAAGTCCGCTGGCTGACGCCATTTCAATTACGGCTGTAACACCGTCGCCAAGGATACCGTATTCCACCTGTATGGTATTCATCAGCGGGTCGTGTACCCAGCACGAAACAAAACGTCCGTTCATGGCGGCTACCAGCGCTTCGGTCGTTCCTTCGCCGCCGTCGGCCACCGGAATAGTGACTACCTCGCATTCAGGTAAAACTTTCAGTATTCCCGCTTCTGCAGCGCAAGCAACATTGAGCGATGACAGGCAACCTTTAAAGGAATCGGAAGCAATAACAATTTTTTTCATTAATCCTTCTTATTCTGGCCGATTTCAGCGCCCTGTAGTATAAGCCTTTCTCTGAGCATCGAAACATCTACTTCTTTGGGTGTTTTTTTGGTTTCTACGCACAACGCTGCGGCTGTTCCGGCTGCCTGGCCGATGCACATGACAGGGGCCATTGCCCTCCACGATTCGTAGGATTGCTGGTCGGAAGAGATGCACCGTCCGGCGACAATCAGCCCTTCGGCTTTTTGAGGCAACAGACAACGATAAGGAATTTCGTAGCCGGTATGCTCCAAATAACGTCTGTAGCCATAATACGAGATAATCGGACAGGCTGACATGGCGATAGAGTCGTCAAAACGTTTACCCATCAGGGCGTCGTCATTCGAGGTGGTGTAAAGTCCCTTGATGAACCGTGTTTGCCGTATACCCATCATCGGTGCGGTTTCGGTGATGTAAGCATCGTCAAGCAGAGGGGATTGCCGCTGTTGAATCTGCCGGAAGTGCTCGAAAACAGCGAGCCGCGCTTTGATTTCACCTTGAGTAATTTCGTCAGCATTCGTGCCATCAAAAACGGAATAAGGCCCCCAATACATCTGGTCGTTATTGACTATCACCCCTGTCATTTTACGGGCAGATTCTGGATTCATTGAAACCCGGTACATCAACCCGTTATTCAGGTGGTTGTCCTCCGGTTTCGCTTGCCAGTAGGGTACTCCGGCACGAAAGGCTACGTCGGCGTCGCCGCTGGCGTCAATCACTACCTTTCCGAAAATAGCCTGCCTTCCCGACTTGTTCTCGATAATAATTCCGGCTACCTTGTTACCTTCCATGATTGTATCGACGAACAGGGTGTGGAAAAGTATGTTGGCGCCTGAATCAAGAAGCATCTTGAGCATCAGGTACTTCGTTTTCTCACCATCGATGGGGTAACTGTAGGTAAGGTTGCCTTTCGTTGTGGGGTATTGCTGGGCATCGTAGGTAGTTGAAGTACCCAGTCCTTTGAACTCTTTCAGGTTGAGAATCAGTTCTTCGGCAATGCCCTTACTGGTTTGCAGGTCGTCGGGTTTCTTTTGGTTGCGGTAGCCATTGATATTGAGCATGAGCGATGCTGTGGCCGTTCCGCCAAAGAAGGGGAAGCGCTCGATGATGAGCGTCCGGGCTTTGTTGCGGGCGCATGCAAGCGCTGCCGCCCAACCAGCAGGACCGCCACCCACGACGATCACATCGAACGTACCATATACAGGTATGGTTTTAGAAGGCTCGGTATAACCTGTTGCATCTTGCGACAACTTACTGCCGCTTTGCCCAAATAGCCTCCCTGTGGACAAAGATAATGCACCGATTGCTAATGTGCTTTTAATGAATTTTCTACGGTTTTTCATGGAACAAAAACTTTTGATTTGCTTGTGGATAATGAATTTGCAAAATTAATAAAAAACATCATAATATATTTGGTATACTTAAAAAACTGACGGATTACGAGGAACGGTACAGAATTTTGGGGATAAAATGGGAGTAGGAAGGATTTTTCTGTTTTCCTATTGCATATCATAATTATTTCGTAACTTTGAAGCCAGAAAATAATCAAAAAAGTTTCAAAAAATATTCAAATAAATGGAAACCAGAGAACATATAAGTAACGGGGCGAACTTAAAACGCCAAAAGAGTGGAAGAAATTTTAGCATTTCTTATGTATTAGTTGCATTCATGATGTTGATTTTTGCCGTTTGTAAAAAAAATCCCTTACCGGAAGAAGATTTTATCATAATTGAAGACAACCCAACGAGTTTTGTAGTTAAAGCGTACAATGTAGATGTCGGCGGCAGAGAAATAGATTCAGTAAAAGTACAATTGCACTCTGCAGTCAATACTTCATTACCCAATATCTGGTTCACTTCCAAATTCAATAATGGTGGATTCGAAATGAGTTTTCCTGTAACTATTCCAGATGCATATTTATCTTCTTTATCAAAACCGGCAGACGGGATTTCGATAAGTGATATGCAAGCAAAGATTCGAAGGATTACGTTAGTGACATTTAACAGTACTGATAGGGCTATTGGTTGGTGTAATTTTAGAAATGATAATTCGGATGTTAGTTTTGAGTTTGTATATGCTGATAGAAGTTATACCATGAAAGGAATCAATAATGGTAATGAATATAACTGTACTTTTAAAAAAGGTTGGAACATCGAATACCACGCATTTATCGAAAAAACTTCAAAAAACATTTATAACACTGTAAAACCTAATACAGTAAAATTCAAGTGTTTTGTTGAAAACGTAAACTAACAGTCTTTGACAGTTCCTTCAAAATCTTCCTTCCCCTCGCCGAAAACCCAACTGAATTGCGCGGAATCTGCTCTATGATAACAGTTCGCAATTCCACGGCAAGGTCAGGATAACGTTTGGTGATGTTGGCTAAAATCTGCATACAGTGCACTTTTACAGCCACTGGCATATCCTGACTTTGAGTAAAAATTTCTTTGTTTTTTCTTATATGCTGATTATCAAAGTATAGCAAATATTTTTCAAGATTTTTGGGTGGCGCAAATTTTTTTGGAAAAAACCTGAACCAGAAGTAGTATTTTTGCCTGGAATATGTATGTACGTAAGAAAAGGAACCGTTCAGGCAGCACCAGTGTTGTTGTGGTATCGAAACAGTCAGGTCGGTACAAAGAGGTGCATGCAGTCGGTACAAGTTCGGTTGCAGCCACCATAGAGGATCTTTATCAACAAGGAGTTTTATGGATTAACAAAAGAACCGCCTTGCCAGATATCTTCGACCAGTATGAAAAAGAAAAATTTGAAAGGGATAACGCCGAGTATTTCTTGGGCAAGATTGAAAACGTTTTGCTCAATGGTACGAATTTGATACTGAATCGGGTCTTCAAATTAACCGGTTTTGACCGGATCGAGGATCATGTGTTCCGACAGTTGGTTGTATCTCGCATCTGTCAGCCTATGAGTAAAGCGGCAACGGTAGATTATTTGAAATCACATTTCGACGAAGACGTCAAACTTTACCAACTCTACGAATATTTAGACAAGTTGCATGACACTCAAAAAGAACTTGTAGAGCAAATCAGCGTGGAGCACACCCGCAAGATTTTAGGAGGAACCATCGGTTTGGTTTTTTACGATGTCACCACCCTGTATTTTGAGACGGATTACGGTGATGACCTTCGAAAGACGGGTTTTTCAAAGGACGGCAAACACGCCTCGCCACAAGTGATGTTGGGTTTGTTGATAAGCGAAGGCGGTTATCCGTTGGCGTATTCTATTGATGCAGGCAACAAATACGAAGGTCATACGATGATACCGATAGTGGAAAATTTTGTGAAAAAATTTGATTTGAAAGATTTTGTCATTGTAGCCGATTCTGGCTTGATGAACAAAGACAACATCAAACTTTTGGAAGAGGGTAAGTACAAATACATCATTGGTGCAAGGATTAAGAACGATAGCGCAGAGGTGAAACGATGGATATTGTCATTAGAAAAGAAAGATGGTTGTTTTCATGAACTTGAGAAACTGTCCAAGTCCCGATTGATAGTGGGCTATTCTGAAAAGCGGGCAAAAAAAGACGCCTACAATCGGAATAAAGGTCTAAAGCGTCTTGAAAAAGAGTATGAGAGCGGTTCGGTAACCAAAGACAAAATCAATAAACGCGGGTATAACAAATTTCTCGAAATCAGTAAAGATACAACTGTCCAAATCAACTACGAAAAAGTAAAAGAAGATGAACGATGGGACGGATGGAAGGGTTACCTTACCAATACAGACTTGTTGGCAGAGGTCGTTTATCAGCAATACAAAAACTTGTGGCAGGTCGAACTTGCCTTTCGCGTAACAAAGGGCAAACTTGAGTTACGTCCCATGTTCCATTTTACCGAAAAACGTATCAAGGCACATGTCTGTATTTGTTTTGTAGCATATAAAGTGTATAAAGAACTCGAACGTATTCTAAAATCCGAAAAAATCAATTTGAGCGTGGACAAAGTTTTGGAAATAGCCAAAACCATTACAACCATCCGTGTTCGACTTTCGCATAGCAATACAATGATGGAACGAACCATGCTCCTAACCGCAGCCCATAAGTCCATTGCCTGCCTTTTTGACGAGAATTTTTGGCGCCGTAGAAGCGAGGCAAAATAGAAAAAATCAAAAAAATAAAATTGAAGTCAAATAAGCCCTCCACGGTGACATAAAGCCGTTTTGGGTGGCGCATACTCAAAGTCAGGAAAAAAAATTGGATAAAGTTGAGTTGCCGGAATGG
>Ga0209737_10000954_pt1 | contig 21778 bp, 18 predicted proteins | sample TergutCu122P3_FD_187284 | JGI IMG/M metagenome (GOLD analysis project Ga0209737, IMG submission 187284) | Cubitermes ugandensis P3 segment gut microbial communities from Kakamega Forest, Kenya - Cu122 P3 (SPAdes) (version 2) | ecosystem: Host-associated > Arthropoda: Insects > Digestive system...
GGTGCCGAAGCTGTCGATGCTGACGCTGACAGGCTTGGCCACGCCAATGGCGTAGGCAATTTGCACTTCACACCTTCGGGCAAGGCCGGCGGCCACCACGTTTTTGGCGACGTAGCGCGCCATATAGGCGGCGGAGCGGTCCACCTTGGAAGGGTCCTTCCCCGAGAAAGCGCCGCCGCCGTGCCTTCCCATGCCGCCATAGCTGTCGACAATAATTTTGCGGCCGGTGACGCCTGAGTCTCCCATGGGGCCGCCAATGACAAAGCGCCCGGTGGGGTTAATGAAAAACTCGCACTCCTTGCGCATGGCCTCGGGAATGACGGGGAAGACAACCTCTTCAAGCACGGCCTCGCGAAGCTCCTTGAGGGCAATTTCCTGGGCATGCTGCGTGGAGACAACCACACTTTTCACCGCAACGGGTTTTTTGTTGCGGTAGAGGAAGCTGACTTGCGCCTTTCCGTCCGGGCGCATCCACGTGTGCTTTTCGCGCCGCACTTTCGCCAGTTGCCGCGTCAGGGCATGCGCATAAAAAATGGGGGCCGGCATCAGCACGGGTGTCTCGTCACAGGCATAGCCAAACATCATCCCCTGGTCCCCCGCGCCCTGCTCTTTGTTGGCGCCGGGGTTGACGCCCATGGCAATGTCGGGCGACTGGCCTTCAATGGCCACCATGACGCCGCAGGTGTTGCCGTCATAGCCCATGTCCGAGTGGGTATAGCCGATGTTGCAAATGGTTTTGCGCACAATGGAGGGCACATCCACAAAGCCCCTCGTTGTTACCTCGCCGGCGACGAAGGCCAGCCCTGTCTTCACCAGCACCTCAATGGCCACCTTGCTTTGCAAGTCCTGGCTCAACATGGCATCCACAATGCCATCGGCAATCTGATCGGCAATTTTGTCGGGGTGGCCTTCGGTGACGGATTCGGAAGTGAATAAAGAGTCTTCAGTCATAGGAACGGCACTAATGCCCAAGGAAAGCCTGTTTGACAAGCCAAAACATGTTAGACCGCTTCCACTTTGACATGATCTCTTCGTTGGGCTCCGGTTTCGCTCAGGTCACGCACTTGAGTGCGCTCCCATCGCAAAATCCTCACCCGCCTCGATCTCATGTCAAATTGGAAGCGGTCTGTTATTTGAAACCATCTAAACGGGAGCGCCATGGCTTCTTTCGAGTCTTTGATTGAGCGGCTGTTTGCCGCACGCAGTGCACACTGCTTTCCTTCGCAGGTACAGCCCCTCGTGCAACAATTTGCCGCAACTGCCATGGGCCTGCTTTTTCCGCACTTCTCTGGCCACATTGTCTGCTCCAAGGCCGCCCTCGAAGAAGAGCTTTTGTCGCTGATGCAGCTTCTAGGAAGGCTTTCGCGCGCTGTGAGCCCGCTGGAGACGCCTAGCCGGGCTGCTGACTTTCCGGAGCGTTTTGCCCAAGAGCTCGAAGGGCTCTACCAGCGCATGCAGGCGGACGCCGAGGCCATTTTCGAGGGAGACCCTGCGGCCCAAAGCTTGGATGAAGTCATCCTCACTTACCCAGGCTTTTATGCCATTTCTCTTTATCGCCTTGCCCACGCCCTCCATGTACACGGCATGCCTCTGGTGCCGCGCATGCTGACGGAGTTTGCCAAGCAAAAAACGGGCATTGACATTCACCCCGGCGCCACCATTGGAAACCGCTTCTTCGTCGATCATGGCACCGGCATTGTTATTGGTGGGACTGCGCATATTGGTGACAACGTCAAACTCTACCAGGGTGTTACGCTGGGGGCCTTGACGGTGGAGAAGCATATGGCCAACCAAAAGCGCCACCCCACCCTCGAGGAGGGGGTGGTTGTCTACGCCAATGCCACCATCCTCGGGGGCTCCACCACCATTGGGAAAAACAGCATCGTCGCTGGAAACGCCTTTGTCACCCAAAGCACCCCTCCCAACTCTTTTGTGGACCGCAAAAGCGACATCCGCTCAAAGAGTGAGCTGCCCAGGCTTTGAAAGGGGAGAAGGCGAGCTTTCGCTCGCCTCCATTGAAACTGGAATCCACTCCACCTCAAAGCGCTAGGCAGGCTCAAGCTCCAAAAGTTGGCGCTTCTCTTTGACGTTTTTAAATTCATCCGCCTCGGGCAAGGGCTGCTTCTTCTCCACAATGTTTGGCCACTGTGTGGCATATTCGGCATTCAGCTGCTTATATTCAGCCCACTTCGCCGGCAAATCCAACTCCGAAAAAATGGCTTGCGCAGGACAAGCCGGCTCGCAAGAGCCACAGTCAATGCACTCGTCCGGGTGGATGACCAGAAAATTCTTTCCCTCATAAAAACAGTTGACGGGGCACACTTCCACGCAGTCTGTGAATTTGCATTTGATGCAGGGTTCTGCGACGACATAAGCCATATGGGAACCACTCCTCTTGTTTTTGGGACTTCTTATCAGCTCCGAAGCATATAGCAAAGAAGGCACCGTTTGCAGCCCCCATTTTGCGTTCCTTTTTGTGCTGGTGAGGCCACACCCTCTTTCAACAGACAACCTCTATGGCTTCATCATTGGCGGCGTTTTTGGCAGTCAGTTTGAGAATGCCGTTGGAATCCATCTCAAATCGAATTTTGATTTTGACAGTGCCCACGCTTCCTGGAGGAATGCCGACAAAGGAATATTCACCTATTTTTTCGCCTGTGTTGTTGCCTTGGAAAAGCCGCAACGTCAGCTCGGATTGATTTTCAAAGCTTGTGGTTGCGACGACTTCTTTTGTTATGGGCAGCCGTGAGCAACGAGGAATGACAACATGGAGCGAGCTGTCCGCTTTTTCAAAGCTGATGTCCTGTGAAGTGAGATGGCTTAGCTGAAAATGGACTCCGGAATTTTCCTGCAGGGAATAGCTCAGGGCGGCTGCCCCCATGGCTGGATAGTCCGTTGCAGGCTCTGCAAGTTGTGCTGAGCATTGAAGCCGTTTGCTCAAAAGCGTCCTGAAAGCAGGCATACGAGATTGGCCTCCGACGAGAACAACACGGCTGAGGTGTTGTTTGTCCGTATGCGTTTCATTCAGCAGAGATTCTACAAGTTGAACGGCGCGCTCCAGCGAAGGCGTTCCGAGCTCCTCCAGCATTTCTTGGCTTAGGCGAAAATTTAAATCCAAAGGCAAGGAACGCTCGTCTGTGGCGATGAATGGAATGTTGAAATTCGTTTCTTGCTGAACATCCAAATCTTTTTTGGAGATTTCAGAGAGGTTATAAATCCGTTGCAGCGCGAGGGGTTGTTGCGAAAGGTTGATGCCTGTCTGAGAGTAGAAGAGGTTCATGGCATAATTCGCAATGGCCTTATTAAAGTCGTTCCCGCCCAAAAAATGGTCTGTTTTGCTTGCAACCACTTCCACGTTGTTGCCATGAATGTCGACGAGAGCGGCTTCAAAAGAGGAGCCGCCAAAGTCACACACCAACAAAAGCTCCCGAGAAGCCTGCGCGTCTTTTGAGGACAAGGCAATGGCAAGAGAGGTGTTGAGCAGTTGCTTGCAGTGAATTCCAGAAAGCGTCAAGGCCTCCATGAGTGCTTGGCGTTGCAGGTGCGAGAAGTCAGAGGGGACGACGACGACAGCATTCAAAGGCTCGCCGGAAGGGGGGGGGGGGGGAAGCCCTTGCTTAAAATGCAGCAGAACCCTGGAGAGAATGTGTGTTGGCGTCAGCTCCTGGTTGCCCAGACGCAACACAAGCCCCTTGGGGGTTGGGTGAATGCCAAAGCGAATGGGGCTATAATTGCGCAAAAACTCCACCGGCAACAGCTTGCGGCCAAGCAGATGGTGATAATGAGACAGCGTGAGGGCAGGCCTCAAAAAGAGCCTTTGCAAAGCCATGTTGCCTGGCAGCTCTTGCCCTTTGTCGTCAATGCCATAAGCATTGGCATAACTCTCCCCTTGCTTTTGGAAGCTCCATGCTTCCTCCAGAGGCTGCGCAGAAAACGCCACAATCTTCGTTGCGCCTATATCAATGCCGATAGGGGGGGGGAGTCCACGCGCCAAATCCAAAAGTCCTATTGTTCACGGCCATATTCAAAGTACTTCTTCCCATAAAAAAAACAGAAGTCTATTCTTTTCAATTGATGTAAGAGAGTGTATCCCGTCAGGGCACCTCAGGTGATTTTGGCTTGTTTTTTTCCTTCATCTGAGCATAATTGAGAGTTTAATTTCATCCTTATTTGTCTTTATGCGGGTTTAAGTTGCTTTACGCTTATATTGACCGCTTATTTCTGTCCCAAGGCTTAGCTTAAGCTACTTTGAGAAGGCGATGCAAACATGAAAGATGGACAACTTCTGCATTTCTTTTGTGGCAAGGGGGGCTCAAGCAAGACGCTGTTGTCATCTGCTTTTGCCTTGCGCGAGTCCTTGGCTGCGACGAAGCAAAAGTGGCTCCTTGTTTCTTGGGAGAACAGGGGAAGTTTGTCAGAGCTTCTTCAAACGAAGCTTTCGCATCAGCCGAAGAAACTGGAGGGGAAGAACCTCTATGCTGCGGAGTGTAACAGCACAAAGCTTGCGGAGAAATGGGCAGGAGACTGGAAGGCCTCGTTGGACAAATATGCTCAAAAAGCGGGGATATTGACCAAAGATGAAGTTTTGAAACTCATTATACCGGCCACAGAGTCTCTCAAGGATGTTGCAGGTTTATTTTGGCTATGGGAGCTTTTGGAGAGCCAGCGTTTTGATGGGATTGTGGTGGATGGCCCTTCTGTAGGCGCAAGCATTCGGTTGCTTGGAGCCGTTCCTCGTTTGCGCGCCTACCTGTCATTGCTGAGAAACGAAAAAGCAACCAAGGCCTCCAAGACAGCGGCGAAACCGTCGTTGCCTTTGGGAGAATGGACAGAGCTTTGCGAGAAGCTGTCGGCTTGGATGAAAACACCGGAGAGTTTTGCATGGCGTGTTGTTGCATTGGCGGAGCCTTTGGCGGAGGCGCAAACCAAGGCTTTGCTTGCGGAGATGAAGACACAAGGCGTGACGCCCGCGGAGCTTTTGGTGGCACAGGTGGAAGCCAAGGATGAGGGCCCGGCCGTTTTTGCTCGCCGCGGCCTGCAGGCGCCTTCTGTCCGCAAATATGGCAGTTGGTGTTCGCAAGTCTCTTTGGTGAAGCGCCGGGAGCAAGCCCCCATAGGGCTGGAAGGGCTGTTGGCTTTTGTGAAGAGTTGGGAGCCTGCCACTGAGACGAAGGCTTTGGCGTTTGCTGCGCATGAAGGCCCTCCTCCTTTGGTGAAGACGCCTTCGATGCCGGACATTGCTGCGCCCCCTTTGCCTCCGACGCGGTTTTTGTTTTTTGGGGGCCCTGGTGGTGGCGGAAAAAGCACCTGCGCTGTGGCCGCAGCGGTAGCGCTCACTGAAAAAGAGGGCCCTGTGCTTCTTTTGTCAACGGACGCGGTACATTCGCTTTCGGATGTTTTGCAAAACCGTTTAATGGACACCGAATCTCAGGTGAGGGGCACCAAGGGCTTATATGCGCGAGAATTGGATGCACAAGTTTGGTTGAATGGTTTGAGAAAGCGTTTCCGGGAGAAATTGAATTGGGTATGGGCGGCGGATTCCTCCGGAGCAGATTTGGGGTGGGCGAAGGATTTAATAAAGAACCTTTTGGAGTTAAGCCCACCTGAGTTGGAAGATTTTGCCATCATCCATATATTGACAGATGCTTTGGTGCAAGAGCGCTTCAAGCGCATTGTCGTTGATTTGCCGGACGATCTAACAGCGTTTCGGTTTTTGGATGCGATAGCGCCCATGCGCGCTTGGTTGCAAGGGTTGCGGGGGGCATTTTCCAGGCACCGCGCCAAAGGTTTTGCTGCATTTTTGGAAGAGGTGGCTTTTTTGGAGAAGCGGCTTGATCGGTTTGAGGCAGCGTTGTCAAACCCTACCGAGTCGCGGTTTATTCTGGTTGGACGCGCGGAGGCCTCGGTGGTGCCCGCGCTTCAGCGCTCCATTGCTTTTTTGAAAGCGCACAAATTCCCGTTGGAGCGCGTTATTCTCAATCGTGTTTTTCCAAAATCAACCTGTGCCGTGACGGAAGGGCGACGCGTGCAAGAGTTGGAGGTTGCCAAGCTGATGGAGAAGAAGCTTCAGGCGCCTTTGACAGTTGCTCCTGCACTGGGGCGTTTTCCGACAGGGCTTCGAGAGCTCAAAGCATTTCGCACAGCATGGTATGCTTTGTCTTTGGCACCACGCAGCAAAGCAGCCTGAGAGGTTTCCAACAATGGCCTTAAAAATGGCATACGTCTTAGATTTTGAGCGACCGTTGGTTGAGCTTGAAAACAAAATAGCAGAGCTCAAGCTTTTAAGTGAAACGGGAGCAGAAGACTTCAACTCGGAGATTCGCCGCCTGGAGAAGCAAGCGAAGAAGCTTCAGGAAAAGATTTTTGGTGGGCTGACGCGTTGGCAGACGGTGCAACTTTCCAGGCACAATGCGCGTCCTTATTTTCTGGACTACTTGCAATATTTGTTTACGGATTTTTGTGAGTTGTCAGGAGATCGCTGTTTTGCGGATGACATGGCAATTCTCGGAGGCCTTGCGAAATTCGACGGGCAGCCTGTTGTGGTAATTGGGCACCAGAAGGGGCGGAACACCAAAGAGAACATGGCCCGGAATTTTGGCATGCCCAGGCCTGAAGGCTATCGCAAAGCGCGTCGGTTGATGGAGCTTGCTGCTCGGTTTTCCCGCCCCATTTTCACCTTCATTGACACGCCGGGGGCATATCCAGGCATTGACGCGGAGGAGCGTGGCCAGGCAGAAGCCATTGCGGTGAATTTGGAGCAAATGGCCGCATTGCCTGTGCCAGTCCTTTCGACAGTCATTGGCGAAGGCGGCTCTGGCGGTGCTTTGGCGATAGGTGTGGCGAACCGGATGTTGATGCTGGAGCACAGCATTTACTCCGTCATCAGCCCGGAGGCCTGCAGCTCCATTCTCTATCGCGATGCGACCAAAGCCTCCAAGGCAGCTGAAGCTTTGAAGTTGACGGCGAAGGACATTTTGAAGCTGAAGATTATTGACGAGGTAGTCCCTGAGCCCGTAGGAGGCGCCCACCGCGACAAGGCGAAGGCGGCTGAGCTTTTGGGTGAGGTGCTGAAAAAGCATTATCAACAACTCACCAAAATGACGCCCAAACAGCTGATTGCAGATCGCTATGAACGTTTTCGGGCGATGGGAGCTTTTTCGGACTCATGAAAAAGCGACCCTTCATTATTGCGTTGGATGGGCCGTCAGGAGCAGGCAAATCAACGCTGGCCAGAGAGTTGGCAAAGCGTTTTCATTTTCTTTGGATAGACACAGGAGCCCTCTATCGTTGTTTTGGCCTGGCTGTATTGCGAGCGCACGGCGGATTGCCAGCTCAGCGCGAAGATGTTTTAAGTCTTTTGTCCAAGCTCAACATTCGTTTTCAGAGGGAAGATAACCGCATTTTTTTGAATGAGGAAGATGTCAGCGAAGCCATTCGGAGGCCTGAAATTTCTCTGCTGACGAGTGAGTTGTCCGCTTGGCCGGAGGTACGTGCTGCTTTGTTGGAATGCCAAAAAGCATTGGCACTGGCTGCCCCACAAGGAGCCATTTTGGATGGTCGCGACATAGGCACGGTGGTTTTTCCGGATGCCGACATCAAGTTTTTTATAACGGCGGCTCCCGAAGAGCGTGCTCGACGTCGTCAACAAGAATGGGCTGCTCAAGGCGTGCTCAAAACTTTTGAAGAAGTTTTTTTGGAGCAAAGCAGGAGAGACTTGGCCGACAGCCAACGAGCGGTTGCACCTTTGAAGCAAGCGGAGGATGCCCGGTGGGTGGACACCAGTGGCCAAAGTTTAGAGCAAGCCATGGAAGGGCTGGAGAGAGAGATAAGGCGCTGTTGGGAAGATGGAGGATAATGTTGTCTAAAGTCGATAGTGTCCTCTTATTTGTGTTAGTTATTGCCAGGCAAAGGAGGTGGAGAACATGTCGTTTCAGCCAGACGAGCATACAGGACATCGCCTAGGGAAGTATGAATTGCTTTGTCGCATGGCCGTTGGAGGGATGGCTGAAATATTTCTTGGTTTTGGGGTGTGGACAGGAAAGGCCGTCGCGCTGAAGCGTATGCTGGCAGAGAATGAGGATGACAAGGAAGCCTTGGAGCTTTTGCTTCGAGAGGCCAGGCTCATGGCACGTCTCAACCATCCGAATGCGGTCCGGGTTTTGGATTTGGAGGTGACGGAACAAAATGTATGTTTGGTGATGGAGTTTATTCCAGGATTGAATTTGGAAGAACTCGTGGAGCATTTTGAAGAGCCCTTGCCGCTGGAGCTAACGCTGGCGGTGATTCGCGGGGCAGCCTTGGGGCTCAACCATGCCCACAACTATTGTGGAGAGAAGGGGCAACCTGCGCCCATTATTCACAGGGATGTGACGCCAAGAAACATCATTTTAGGCTTTGATGGTCGAGTCAAAGTTTTGGATTTTGGCATTGCTCGAATTGTCGGAGAACAACGCAGAACGGCAGCAGGGATGGTGCGAGGCACTTCTTCCTATATGTCACCGGAACAAGCGACCGATCAGCCTCTTGACATTAGGACAGATATTTTTTCGTTGGGTGTTATTTTTCACGAGCTTTTGACGGGCGAGCGTTTGTTTGCACGCGGGAAACCCTTGCAAGACATGATGGCTGTTTTCCAAGGGGCGATTTCTGTGCCCTCACAGGTGAACCGAAAACTTCCTCGCAACATTGACAATTTGGTGCTTCGCATGTTGGAGCGTTCTTTGGAGAAGCGCTTTCAAACCATGGGAAGTTTTGTAGCAGAATTAGACAAAGCTTTTGCAACAGTTGTGTGTACAGAAGCAGACTGTGCAAAGTTTATGCAGCAGCATTTTTCAAAGAGAAGAAGTGAGATTGAGGCCCTGCTTTCAAGGATTGATGTTTCTGAGGAGCCTTCCACGTTAATTCAGCATCGTCCTTTTGAGGATGCTCAGACGGTTATTAACAGCCGCTCTTCGAACAAGCAAGCGACTTTAAATACAGAATGTGATTCGGATCTCACGGCTTTAATCAACACATGGGAGTTTTCTTCAAACACGGATTCTGCGGTTTCCTCCTCATCTCGCGCCGCATTGCCGTCTCGAGCAGATGATTTTGAGGCAGAGGAAACATTTTGTTCTCGCCCCCACCAGGCCATGGAGCTGGAGGTAGCAGCACCCAAAGCAAAAGACGAGGTGGAGACCATCCGAAACAAAACGGCATTTATTGTTGGGTTTTGGGAGGTTTTGAAAAAAGAAGGCTCTTTGTCGGTTCGTTGGCTTATTCCAGGAATCCTTCTAATGGGTTTGGCCTTAGGTGTGGGCTGGTGGTTTGGAAACAAAGGCTATATTCGGCAAACTATGGAAGATAGGAAAACGGATGTGCTGCACGCGCAGGAAGACAAACATTTTCAGAAAGATAAGAGTTTTCAAGAAGATAAGCATTCTGATGAAAAAGCAGATGGCGAGGAAGTGTTGATTCAAGCTCCATAGTTTTCATGTTACTCTTTTGTCGTATCTGTGTGCGAAATAAAAAACTTGTGGCAAGACAGTGAATGAGAGCAGCATGCAGATAAGAATGCCTCCCACAATCATAATGGCCAGAGGTTTTTGAATTTCTGAACCCATGCCTTGAGACAGGGCGGCAGGAAGGAGTCCAACAGAACCCATGAAAGCTATCATCAACACAGGCCTCACTCTTTGCCGCACGGCATTATCAATGGCTATTCTCAAATTGCGGCTGCGCTGCATGGTGCGTCTCATTAAAGTAATCAGCAATATGCTGTCTATGGCTGTTATTCCAAATAAAATAATGAAACCAATGCCAGCGGATATGCCAAAAACAGTATTCGTCATCCACAAGGATATAAACCCGCCAATAAGAGCATAGGGCATGGCGCTGGCCGCTATCAATGTGTCTTTTAGGTTGCCGAAATTCAGATAGAGCAATAGCAATATAATAATAATTACAGCAGGAATGATGACCATTAAGCGCTCTGTTGCTCGTTGTTGGCTTTCAAACTCTCCTGCCCAAACCATTTTATTTTCCGATTTTAACTGAACATGTTCCGCCACTTTTTTCTTCGCTTCTGCAATGGTTGAGCCTAAGTCTCTGTTGCGCACACTAAAGCCAACACCTATATAGCGGTTGCTGCCTTCGCGATATATAAACGTTGGACCCGTAATAAAATGGATGTCTGCTATTTCTTTCAGTGGGACATATTTGTCATCCATTGTGGGGATGAGGATATTTCCAATTTTGTCTTCGTTGTCTCGAAATTCTTTTTTGAAGCGCACTTTGATGTCGAAGGTTCTTTCCCCTTCATAAAATTTTGAGACCGCTTTTCCTCCTATAGCCATTTCAATAACAGCTTGGGCATCCGCCATAGAGACTGCATATTGAGCCATGCGTGACTCTTCGAGTTTTATTTGCAATTCCGGCAACCCTATACTGCGAAAAACATTGATGTCTTCGACGCCTCGCACATCAGAAATGGCCGTGGCTGTTTGAGTTGCGAGCTCTTCCAGTTGATGAAGGTTGTCTCCAAATATTTTAATGACAAGAGCACTTTTAACGCCAGCAACATATTCTTCGACGTTATCTTGGATAGGCTGGCTGAAGCCGAATGTAATTCCAGGATAGATGTCTAAAACATTTTGCATTTCGCTAATGAGGTTGTCTTTTTTTATTTTTCGGTTCCATTCTTTTTTTGGTTTCAATTGCACATGGAATTCTATGTTGAAAAAACCTGTAGGGTCTGTTCCATCATTAGGGCGACCTGTTTGTGACAGCACAAATTGAACCTCATTAAAGGTGCGAAGCTTTTGTTTCATTTGCCTTGTGAGTTTTACAGATTCATCCAAATTCACACTGTTTGGCAATGTAGCTCTAATATAAATAGCACCTTCATTCATGCTTGGAATAAATTCCGTTCCCCAAAAACTAAAACGCAAAGTGCAAACAACAATGAGCGCAAGAAAGACAAAAATGGTTCCTTTTCTATATTTTGAACTCAACGAGTATATTTTATAAAGCATGGAGATAAATGCCCGGCTGATAAAATTGCTTTTCTCTTTAATGGGTTTTGTCAAAAGCAATTTGCACATGACGGGGACGTAGGTGAGGGCCAAAATGAGGGAGCCCAACAATGCATAACCCAGGGTAAAGGCCAAGGGGGCAAACATTTTCCCTTCTACTTTTTGAAAAGAGAGGATGGGGAATAAAGCCACAACGAGGATAAGCTGAGCAAAGAAAATATTGGAAGCCACCGTGCCGGCGCTTTTTTTAATGAGTCCACCTTTCAGAACTTCAGAAAAACGTTCACCAAGCTCATGAGAACGCTTTTCCATTGCAACAAATATAATTTCAGTAATGACAAGTGTTCCTTCGAGCAAAAGTCCGAAGTCTAAGGCCCCCATGGAGATTAAGTTGGCAGGCAACCCCTGTATTCGCAACATGATGATAGCGAATAAAAATGACAAGGGGATGACAGAGGCAACAATGAGCGAAGTTCTCCAATTATAAAGGAAAATAAAGACAACTAAAGAAACCAACAGAATGCCTTCCAACAGGTTTCTTAGCACAGTGCGCACAGTTGTGTTGACCAGAGTCGTTCTATCTAAAAAAGGTTTTATTTGAACATTCTCGGGCAATATTCTATCATTTAATTCCGATATTTTTTCTTTTAAGCGAGCAATGACTTCCCCGGGGTTTTGTCCTCGCAGCATGATGACGATTCCTTGAACAACATCATCATCATTATCGATTCCGACTTGGCCTAAACGTGGGTTAGATGAAACACTCACAGAAGCAACTTGTTTGACGCGAATGGGTGTTCCACCTTTCACTTCAATTAATATGTTTTCAATATCCTCTATGCTTTCGAGCAAACCAATGCCTCTGACGACAAAAGCTTGGCTCCCTTTTTGAATGACGTCACCCCCTACGTTGATGTTGCTGTTGGAGACAGCTTCATAAACTTTTAAGGGTGACAAATTATAATTCATCAGTTCAATTGGGTTAATTCTAATTTCGAATATTTTTTCTTCACCGCCGAAGCTGACAATGCTTGCCACTCCAGGGACGGATAACAATTCTCTCTCTATGACCCATTCGTTGATGGCTGACTGTTCACGAATGGGCAAATTACTCTCTAAGACATAACGATAAATTTCCCCGGTGGCGCCAGAGGGCGGCTCAATAGAGGGCTCAGCTCCGTCAGGCAATGCAATGCCTTGCATTCGGTTTGAAGCATATTGTTGGGCAAAAAAATCATCTACATGGTCTTCAAATATGACGGTGACGACAGATAATCCAAACAGAGATGTTGAACGCACATCCGTTTTATTCGGAATGGTGTTCATTTCGCGCATGATGGGCAGAGTGACGAATTTTTCTACTTCTTCGGCACTGCGTCCGGGCCATTGAGTAATAATCCTTGCCCGGGTATTGGTAACGTCTGGATAAGCTTCAATGGGAGTGTTTTTCCAGCAAACCAGTCCTGTGACAAACAAGACACCTGTCAGGAACAGGACGAGCACATGATTTCGAAGCGAGAGCGCAATAATATTTTCTACGAATTTATGCATGAGGTTAGTCTTTGTTTAACTCAGAATAAAGGAGCAGTTGATTTTTGATAACAATTTCCTCGCCTTCAGAGAGTCCTCCGGAGAGATAGGAGGTTTCTCTATGGTGTCCTTCCAAAAAAACTTCTTTAATTAAAAAGTTTTTTGAGGAATCCCTAACAACAACAAAATAACGGTTTTTATCGAAAATAAGAGCATCCGACGGAATAGAAACAAATTGTTTGCTTGTCTCGTTTTTTAATTTTACGGCCACAAACATTTCAGGTTTGAACTTTAGCTCTGAATTTTTCATCACAATCCGCGCTTTGAGCACTTTTTCTTCAGGATCAAAAACTTGTGACAATGAATTGATTTTTCCATGAAATATTTCACCTGGATAGGACAAGGTAGTTATTTCTGCATCCATGCCTTCTCGGACAAAAAGAAGACTGCTTGCATAAATATTGGCATGAATCCAAACAGTTTCTAAATCAGAAATAGAAAACAAAGGCTCACTGTCTGCAGAAATGGTGGTTCCTGAAGAGACTCTTCTATGGACAATATGCCCTGCCATGGGGGCTTTGATGGAGAAAGAGCCGTTGCTATTGTTGGCTCCAAATACAGCCATATCCGTTTTGATTTTTGTTAAAGCGGCTTGGACTTGCCTCAGTTTGCCTTGAGCTTCTATGAGTTCTATTTCAGACAACATATTGTCGTCATACATTGCTTGAGTAGCCCTCAACCCACGCTGCGCTATTTTTTCTTCTGTTTCGAGGGAGATCAGTTCTGATTGCAATGCACTCAGCTCAGTGCTTCGAAGATCGATCAATTTTTGCCCTTGTTTCACTTTGTCTCCAAGAGAAAAATATACCCTGTCAACAATACCGCTGATTAAAGGCACATAATGAATGGTTCTGTCAGGATTGAACTCCACTTTTCCTGTCAAAATCAGTTCTTCTTCCTGATTGCTCAGTGTGGCCTTTGTTGTTTTCACATTTTGAAGAAAGGATGGGCTTACCGTTTCTTTTGTGGTGGTTTTTGGGGCCACATTCTGTGAGCAAGCGAATAAGAATATGGCAACCAGAATGAGAATTGTCTTGCTTCTTGTGGTTTTCATTGTTTAATATCCAAGCCGATTTTATGTTGCAATTCTTCAAATTGAACATTTAGGTTTTTTTGGGCTGACAAGAATATTTGTTTGTTGGATTTATAAGCATCCATGAAGTCAATGTATTCAAGCATGCTGATGTTTCTATTTAGAAAGTTTCTTGCATAGACTTCCAGCATATTGTCAAACTCTGCCGACAAGTGGCTGTTATATATTTTGTTATAAAACTCATAGGCTTGAGAATAGTTGTTGAAAAATTCTGCCACCTCATGTCGAACTTGGTTTTGTTGTTGCCGCGCCATATGTTGGCTTCGTTGTTGGTTTATTTGGGCTATTTTTATATTGCCTTGATTTCGGTCGAAGATGGGCAAGTCAATGCTGAGGCCGAACCCCCAGAAGTCTTTCCAGGTGCTGCCATAACGGTCATAAACAAGACTGAGAGTTAAATCTGGAATGCGTTGCGCTTTTTCATAACTCAACGACTTTTCAAAATATTGTGTCTGCAATTTTGACAATTTTATGTCGGGTCGATTGTCTAAAGCGGTTTCGATTAAATGATTTAAACTCATGTCCTGAGGAGAAGGAAGTGCCCGAAGTCTATCTTCTATTTCAACGAGGGAGGATGTTTCAAGTCCCAGCAACACCTTGAGGGTTTTCAGTTGTTCGTTGAAGTCTCTTTGGTTTTCCTGGAATTCGTTCTCAAGCTCGAAGAGGGATGCTTGAAGTCTGAGCAGTTCATGTTTTGCAAGATTTTTTTGAATCACTTGATGTTTATATTTTTCTACAAGCTGAGAGAAAATCTCTATTTGTTTGTCCAAAGTTTTTTGATATGATTGGATATAAATAATTTCATGGATGGATTTTCTCAGCTCTGCTTTTAAGTCTCGAAGCAGCTCTTCAAATTCTTGCGTGGCGATGTCTTTTGAGACTTTTTCACGCTGGACGAGTTTTCGTCTTTTTCCTGAAATTTGAATCAGTTGGCTAAGTTCCATGCTCACTTGTGTGTTTCTGCCAAAAGAGCCAGAAACAGGAGGGACCACCTCTCTTTCTCCTTCGCGTTGCCCTCTTGTGCTCCAAGCACTGAATTCACCAATAGAAAAAGTGGGATTGTCCCATAATTTTGCCTGGATAATTTCTGCATCCACAAGCGCAATATTCATGTGCTCAGCAATGAGTTGCAGATTTTGTTTCAGAAAGAGGGCTTCAATGTCATTTGAAGTGAGTGTCAATTTTGGAGGTTCTTTTGCCAAAGCAACATGCAGAAGGAAAACACTCAACACCAGCACCATACATTTTTTCATTGTTTATCCTTCAAAATAACGGCCCGCTTCTATCTTGCTTGTTATGCTAAGCAAAGGTTATGCCAGAGATAAAAACCAAAAAATTCAGCCCATTCTTGCCAGAAAAGTCGTTTTTTACGACATTGGAGTCCTAAACGGCGACTATGAAACTTGCCACGCGAATGACGCTTGCGTTGGGCAGCTGTGCCCTTGTGCTGTTTGGCGGGGCAGGATGGCTACAGCTCTATAACGAGGAGAAGGACCTAAGGGCGGTCGCCCAAAATGAAGCCCTTCTTTTGGGGCGGAGTTTGCAGACCGCCTTTGAGAATGCCCTGAGAGATCAGCAGCTGGAGGATGTGAGAGAAACCCTGGAGGACTTGGCGCTGGTAGACTCTTCGGTGGCGGTGTTTGTCTATGGCGCGGATGGCCAGCTGATGGGGGCTTCAGCGCATGCCAAGCCCTCGCAAGCTGGCCTTCACGTGGCAAAGCAGGCCAGAGCCAGCCATGAGCCTGTCATTGAATTCCTGCCGGAGCATAAGCCAGAAACATTGCGCTTGAGTCTTGGCCTGGCAGTGGAAAGCGCGCTTGGCACGCCCTTTGTGGTGTTAGAAAAAACGCTCGTCGAATTACAAAGAGACTTGTCGGTGACGCGGCGCAACATTTGGCTGACCACCCTGTTGTATGTGCTGGCGACAGCCTCGCTCACCTTTGTTTTGATGCGTCATTATGTGGGGCTGCCGTTATGGCGCATGGTTTCCAACATGAAGCGCGTACGTGCCGGGGATTTAAGCATCAGCCCGGAAGTCTCCCAAGGAGACGAGGTGGGAGAGGCGAAAAAAGAGTTTGAATATTTGGTGAAGGACTTGGAGGCCGCCCGAGCAAGTGCAGATAAAGAATTCGAAGCCCGCCGCCATATGGAACGTGCTTTGCAAAATGCTGAAAAACTCATTACCCTGGGCCACCTCTCCGCGGTTATGGCGCATGAAATTGGCTCGCCCTTGCAAATTCTCGAAGGCCGCGCCCGCGCCCTGGAGAAACATGCTGATGATGCTGCGGCGACGCGCCGCATTGCCGCCATGCTTGTGACGCAAACCGAGCGCATTACGCGGCTTGTCTCGCAGATGCGCTCCATCACCAAGCGTCCGCCCACCATGCGAGCCCTGGTGGATGCCCACACTTCTGTGCTCGCGGTTGTCGCCCTATTGGAACTAGAGGCGCGCCGTCGGCAAGTGGAGATTCGTGTGACGTGTCGTGGGAGAATTCAAGTGTTTGTCGACGCAGATCAACTCCAACAAATTTCGCTCAACCTCATTCGCAATGCGCTGGATGCTTCGCCGCCTCAGTCCACCGTGCATGTCAACTTAGGGGGCGACGAGGAACTCTTTTTGTTAGAAATCAGCGATGAAGGCCCTGGCATTCCCGAGGCTGACCGCCCCCATTTGTTTGAGGCATTTTTCACCACCAAGGCCGATAGAGGTGTCAGTGGCCTCGGGCTTTCCGTCGTCAAGTCCTTGGTACAGGAAAACGGTGGCAAAGTGGCATTTGTCGAGGGCACGTCCTCAGGCTGTGTGGTGCGTGTCACTTTGCCGCGGCAGGAGAGCTGAACATGCAAAGGCGCTGTCCAAAGCAAGTGCAGCAAGAAGTGAAGGAAGGAGCGTTCTATGAGTCCTTCACCTAAGCTGCTGGTGATTGATGACGATCCAGGCATTGTCTCCTGGCTGGTCGACGCGCTTTCCGAGGAAGGCTTTGCCGTGGTGGGTGAAACCTCCGCCCAACGCGCGCTGCACCTTTTGCAGGAGAAAACCTTTGAGCTCATTGTTTCTGACATTGAAATGCCGGAGATGCGGGGCTTGGAGCTTTTGCGCGCTATTTTGAAAAAACACCCGGGCCAGATGGTGTTGTTGATTACGGCCTTTGGTTCTATCGACTTAGCCATGGAAGCTGTACGCGCTGGCGCCGTTGATTTTTTAGCCAAACCTTTTCGAATTGAAGTCCTGGTGCTTGCCATTCAGCGGGCTTTGCGTGAACGGCAGATGCGTCGGGAAATTGTCCGCCTGCGCACAGTGGCGGTGCGCGAGGCACCCGAGGGCATGGCTGTGCAAAGCAGCGCCATGCAGCGGGTGTTGGAGTTGGCGTGTCGCGTGGCCAAAAGCCATTTGCCTGTGCTGCTTACAGGCGAGAGCGGGGTTGGAAAAGGCGCCTTGGCTCGTTTCATTCACCAAACCAGTGAGCGCAAAGCCGGCAGCTTTGTGCAACTGAATTGTGCTGCGCTCCCCGTCGGCATAGCGGAAGCCGAGTTGTTTGGCGTACGCCGAGGTGCTTTTACCGATGCCAAAGAGGACAGGGCCGGTGTTTTTGAGCAAGCCCATGGTGGCACTTTATTTCTCGACGAAATAGGGGAGCTGTCCATGGAGCTTCAGCCAAAACTCCTTCAAGCCCTGGAGTCCAACCATGTGCGCCCGCTTGGAAGCGCTGTCGAGCTTGGTGTGGATGTACGGATAGTGGCTGCCACCAATCGCCCCTTGGAAGATGCGTTGCGCGAGCGCCGTTTTCGTGCGGATTTATATCACCGCTTGAATGTGGTGCGTCTTGAAATTCCGCCCTTGCGTGAGCGTGTCGATGATGTTGAGCTGATAGTCGATCAGGTGCTGCATACCATGGCGAAACGCTCGCAAAGTGCGCCCTTAGGTGTTTCTCTCGACGCCATCCGTTGGTTGCGCAGCCAGCAGTGGCCTGGCAATGTGCGAGAGTTGATTAATGCCATTGAGCGTGCCGCTGCGCTCACCGAGAATGATGTGCTGACACTGGAGGATTTTGCCTTGCAGCATGGCCAAGGTGAAGGCAGCGTAGTTGAGCAGGCCGCGGGAGAAGAGTTGTCGCTTGCGGAGCTTGAACGTGCTTATATTCGGCGGATTTTGCAAAAAACCACGGGGCATAAAGGCAAAGCCGCCAAAATTCTAGGCGTCGATCGCCGCACCCTCTATCGCAAAGTGGCGGAGCTGGAGGGTGAAGTCCCCAAAGAGGAGGAGGAACCCTAGGGGGCCCCTTCACATAGGAAAATAATGTTGGCAGTTCAAATTAATCCTAGACAGCCTGCGGCAACCATGCAAAACTCCTCCTGCCCCAAAATGGGGCGTGTTAACCAATAAGTAAAAGGATGTTAAGCAGACATGGCAACAGGTACCGTAAAGTGGTTTAATGATGCAAAAGGTTTTGGATTTTTGACACAAGATGGTGGTGGAGAAGACGTATTTTGTCACCACACCGCAATTGATATGGGGGGATTTCGCACTCTGTCTGAAGGCCAAAGGGTTGAATTTGAAGTAACGCGTGGAGCGAAAGGACTGCAAGCCATTAATGTGCGTGCCGTTGGTTAAGCAAAGCTGAAGCCTTGAGTTTCAACCTCCAAGGTTTTAGCGAGGACTTTCGAGGATCGCCGTCACTTTGAAAGCAAGGTGATGGCGGTTTTTTTTATAGGCTCGCCGTGTCAATTTTTTCGTCGACCGAAGGCTTCTTTGACCGTTTTCTTGACCTCCTGTGACTTGCGTTTAGGCTGCATTGCAACGTGCATGTAGCAAGTCGACATGCTTTGCGATGGAGGTTTTTATGAGTGACAATCGAAATGGCAAGAGAGCACCTGTTGATATTTTCATGAACAAATACGTGAAGGGCGTTCCTTATATGGCGCATGTTTCGGATATTTCCCGAAACGGCGTTTCGCTTTCGACGCTGATTGAACCGCAGCTGGGTGGAAAACGCGTAGGGTTGCAATTCCAACTTCCAGGAAGCGAAGAGGTTATTTATGCTGAAGGCGAGGTTGTCCGAGAATGGTTGGACGTAGAAGACAGAGAGGGCTCGGGAATCCGCTTTACATTGTTGGCTGAACGTCATCGAAAGATGATTGACGACTATGTGGAACAAAACCACGCAGATTCACCATGGCGTTAGCAGGTTTTTCCCGCGGTTGCTCCTTCGAGTGGGCGTGGTGGGTGTGGTTTTGTTGAGTGAAGGTGTATGGGCCGACAGGTGGCCCATAGAGCCTCCCCTGGAGGCAGCGTATGTGGACTGGGAAAACTTGAGCATGGGGGTGAGCGGAAAAGCTCCCCCGCACTTTCTGGTGTCAAGTGTTGCTCAGTCCCATTCCAACTCGGAGCGTCTTGCAAGACTGGATGCGGCAGAGCGCTTGTCGGTGCTGGTGCGTGGACTGCGCTTAAGCAGCACGCTTACCTTGGGAGAGTGTGCTCCGGAGGGCAAGTTGAAAGAAGCGCTTGCCAGCGGGTTGCTCTCTTGGGCGCCAACGGCACATTGGCGATTTTCGGATGGGGGCCAGAGTTTTTTTTTCAAACAGCCCCTGGCTTGGTTGGCCCCCCTTTGCCCTAAGTTGGCGAAGGCCATGGCGCAACTTCCTTCTTTGCCTGCGCAGGAGGTTTTGGCTGCACAAAGCGAGGCGAAAGTCCTGTGGGTGGTGTCTCCTCCAGAGGCCAAGGCAGAGCCTTGTTTGTTTCCAGTCTTGGTTTCTGAGGACTCCAAGTGGTTTTTGGATACGGCAGAGGCAGGTTATGTTGTTGTTTGGAGCGCCCATGCGCCTGCTTGGGCACGCAAGGCAGCGCCCTCAAAAGCAGCGCCCTCAAAGGCAACGCTTTCAAAAGCAGCGCCTTCCAAAAGCCAGGCAGTGGCACCTCAAAACGCTGCCTGGTGGGCCATTTCGGCCAAGAGCCGAGAGGATTGTGGCATTGAGCTTAGCAATGAAGTGGCCGCCAGGTTGGACTCGAAGATGGATGCCAAGCAGCTTGAGCAACGCATTGTTGTCAGAATGCAGGGGAAAGCACCGTGAGGCTTGTCCTGTTGAGCTTGGCTTCTTGGGCTTGCATATCCACTTCGTCCACTTCGCCGTCTCCGGAGCAGGCTTCCTTGGCGTCATGGGAGAAAACATGGGAGCAGAAAGCGGAGAAAAAGAAGGCAGCCAAGAGAGGCAACCTCTTCATTCTGTGCGAGCCCGAGCATGCGGAAATTTTGTTGGACGGAATTCCTCAGGGGAGTTGTTTGGATTATGCTACCCAAGGTTTGCAGATACAGGAGTCGCCTGTTTTGCGAAAAATTGTTGTCACCCAGACAGGCTATTGGCCCTATGAAGCGATGGTGGCGATCGATCGCAGCAAGGTGAATTTGCGCGTACAGCTCCACCCCATGCAGACTTCTCTTCCTCCTTGAGGTTGCAACAAAATGCCCAGCGGAAAAAACATGTCTTCTCCAACTCCCCCAGCAGATGAAGAGAAACCGCAGGTGCCTGCCTCATGCGCGCTGCCCAAAGCCCCTTGTGCAGCTTCGGCTGTTGTTTCTGAGGAAGCGCTCGCAAGGCGCGCAGACTGGCTGTGGGCTTTTGGAATTATCGGCATTTTGGTGATTGTTTTTGCTTTGATGGTGTATGTCAAAGTGGTTGCCATTCCTGCGCTTTTGGCTTTTATCCTCGCTTATGCGCTCAACCCGCTTGTGGCCTCCATGTGCAAAGCAGGGTTTTCGAGGTTTTTTTCCGTTGTTATTGTTTTTGCAGGGCTTTTAGGCCTTTTGCTGGGTTTCATTTTTTATCTCATCCCTGTGCTCAAAGCGCAGTTTTTAAGGATCCCAGAGTCTTTTTATCGTGCCAGAGATGTCATTTTGCCATGGTTAGGGAGGCTTGAAACTTCAATCCCTGAAACCTTGCATAGTTCCGTTGCAAGTTTAAGGGAAGGCGTGGCCTCTTTTCTCAACGAATTGGGGCCTGCGCTTGCTCAGCTGGTAGGCTCTATCGCCAGCAGCACCCCCGGCATCATCAACGTGTTGATAGGCATTTGTTTGGTGCCTATTTTAAGCGTCAGCTTTTTGCTGCGCTGGAATGGCTTGGTGCAAAAGTCCATGCGATGGATTCCGGCATGGTCCAGGGTTCAAATTACCCACCGCTTTCGTGAGTTGAATGAAGTCCTCTCAGGCTTTGTGCGGGGCCAACTGTTGGTAGGGTGCATTTTAACCGTTTGCTATGCCACAGGTTTTTGGTTTTCAGGCATTGAGATGGCCATCCTCATCGCCTTGGTGGCCGGCTTCGGAAACATTTTGCCCTATGTAGGCACCGCATCCGGCATTGTCCTTGCAAGCGTTGCGCTTTTGCTGTCTCCGGCCACCGGTTGGGGAGAATTCTTTGGAGTTGTGGCAACATTCGTAGTTACGCAAGCTCTAGAAAGCTTTTTAATTACTCCGAAAATTGTTGGAAATCGAGTTGGGTTGCCGGCGATTGTCGTCATTGTTGCTGTATTTACGTTTGGAGCGCTTTTTGGGTTTATGGGGATTTTGTTGGCAGTGCCTGTGACTGCAGTTCTCAAAGTCGTTTTGAAAGTAATGTTGCTTCGTTATCGTCAGCTCTCCTGGTATGCCAAAGGATGAGAATGGCGTATGGCTACGACACGTGGCTTTTTTCGTTGGTTAACCTCTGTGGACGAATGCTCTATGAATGGGCTTTATATGCAGGTGCCGTTATGCAGGTGCCGTGCGGTGAAGATGCATGGCATTGCTTTGGGAATGGATGAGGAGGCGCTGGGGTGAATAAAATTTTCAGAAAGATGGCTATGCGAAGATTTTTGTTCTTGTGGACGATAACGCTGGTGGGTTTGGCGTTTGCACAAACGCCCGATACGCAGGGAGTGGGGTTAAGAAGGACAGTTTCTGCGGCTCCGGATGTTGCTTTGGCGGGAGATGTGACGCGCAAGCAAGAGGAGAAGGCGCCGACAGCACCGGTGTTTCAATACGATCAATTTCGCTTGGACGTGGAGCTGCAGGTAGCCAGCAAGCGTCGCGAGCAGATTGCTGGCCTGGGCCGAATT
>Ga0209737_10000955_pt1 | contig 21761 bp, 19 predicted proteins | sample TergutCu122P3_FD_187284 | JGI IMG/M metagenome (GOLD analysis project Ga0209737, IMG submission 187284) | Cubitermes ugandensis P3 segment gut microbial communities from Kakamega Forest, Kenya - Cu122 P3 (SPAdes) (version 2) | ecosystem: Host-associated > Arthropoda: Insects > Digestive system...
CAATTGATTTTTGATCCTCTTGTCGGATTCGAACCAACGACCCCGAGATTACAAATCACGTGCTCTGGCCAACTGAGCTAAAGAGGCAAAATAGCGTGTTAATACACCCAAAAGCCGTCTAAGCAGAAACATTGCTCAAACGGCTTGCAAAGGTACGGATTTATTTTTGAACTGCAAAATATATCGAACTAATTTTTTTCTGAAAGTTGAATTCGCTGAAAAAGATAAAAATCAATCATTTGCTGCATTTATCAAAATATCTGTTATATGAATTCCTCTGATTGGCAATTTTTGCTTTTCGCAATAGCCGTTGATATTCATGAGGCACGATACTTCGGTGCTGACAATATACGCGGCTTGGGTGTTGAGAGCGTTTTGCACTTTCTTCTCGACCATAGCACTCGAAATGGCATTGAATTTCACAGAAAAACTTCCACCAAAGCCGCAGCAGGTTTCACTTTCATTCATTTCTATCAGCTCTAATCCCTTGACTTTCGATAATAATTTTCTTGGTTCAGCTTTTATGCCGTAGTGCCGCAGCGCCGAGCAAGCGTCATGAAAAGTTACTTTGTGAGGGAATTTTGCTCCTAAATCATCCACTTTCAATTGATTTACAAGAAAATCAGATAGTTCAAAAATTTTCATGTTTGCATACTGTTTGAAGTCTTCTGATTCTTTATCAAGCAATTTTTCATAATGCTGGATGATATAGGCAACACAGGAAGCAGAAGGCGACACAATTGGTATTTCGGCATTGAAATCTGCGAGGAATTTCTTTGCTAAAACCGCCGCTTCATTCCAATAGCCTCCATTAAAAACCGCTTGTCCGCAACAGGTTTGCTTCGGATTGTAATGAACTTGACAACCGGCTTTGTTCAAAATCTCAATCGTATTGAAAGCTATCTGCGGATGAAATTGGTCGATGAAACAAGGAATAAATAACTGAACATCCATCTTATATAGGTGCGTTTGTTGACAAGTAGATTTTATTATGACTTGAAAGAGCTGAGTTTAAACTCTTCATCCACCCCGTATTTTCCATTAACGCTTTTCACCGTGCAACATTCTGTGTAGTTATCGTGAACAAATACCAGAATTTGCTTTTGTTCGGCGGCTTCTTTCAGCAACTTTTCTTTGTCTTCCATCGATCTGATTGGGCGTGTATCATAGGCTGAAATCCACGCTACAGGAATATTCGCTGCTATTGGAATCACATCGCCGGTAAACACAAAAGTATGCTTGTCTGTGTTGATATATACACAGAGTTGCCCGATGGTATGTCCGTGATACAGTCGCAACTCCACTTCCGGACAAATCCATTGATTTTCGCAAACAAGCTGAAGCTTTCCTGCTTTTTCAACCGGCATCATATTCTCGGGAAAATACGAATCACCTTCGCGCACATTCGGATGTAAATAATTTTCCCATTGCGCCTCGCCTACCCAATGCTTTGCATTCGGGAAAGTGAGAGCCAACTCGCCGGTTTCTTTATTTGTATAATAGGTGCAAGCTCCGCAATGATCGAAATGTAAATGTGTAAGAACTACATCGGTAACGTCTTCGCAACGATAGCCAAGTTTTTTCAATTCTTCGTCAAAACTGATTAGGTCTTGCAAATTAAAATAGCGAAGATAATCCAAATGTTTATCTCCGCAACCGGTATCAATCAATATCAATCGACTGCCGGTATCAACGAGCAAACAGCGCATAGTCATAGCGCAAGTATTGTCTTTATTGGACGGATAGCGTTTCTGCCATACTTTTTTGGGCACAACTCCAAATACTGCACCACCATCGCAATGAAAAACTCCGGATTCAATTTTGTGTAACTTCATATTTTTTACTTTTGATAAAAATTTCTCGAAAACAATAAAAAAAGGGTGTCGATTTCTTCAAAATCATTCTTCAAACACATTTTTTTTGTATGTGCTAATTTATTCTTACCTTTGCGAATCATTCGATTTCACGTTCCGCATTTAAGCATCGGTACAGAATATCATTTTTCTTAACATCGGAAATCGACAACAAAAGTAATCAAATTTTTAATCTTTTCCAATCATGACACAAATTCATTTTATTTCTATTGGTGGTGCGGCGATGCATAGCTTGGCGATTGCGCTGAGCAAAGACTTCGGATACAAGGTAACGGGTTCTGACGATGAGATTTTCGAACCCTCACGTAGCCGTTTAGAAAAAGCCGGATTACTGCCAAAAGAAATTGGCTGGTTTCCTGAAAAAATCACAAAAAAACTCGATGCCGTAATTATTGGTATGCATGCAAAAGCCGATAATCCGGAATTATTGCGTGCAAAAGAACTTGGTGTGCGCGTCTTTTCATTTCCCGAATATTTGTATGAAAAAACGCGGGGAAAAACTCGTGTTGTAATTGGCGGAAGTCATGGAAAAACCACCACTACCGCTATGATATTGTTTGTAATGAACAAATTAAATATTCCTGTAAATTATATGGTAGGTGCTCAGATTGATGGTTTTGAAAATATGGTGAAACTATCGTATGATGCAAAAATCGCCGTTTTTGAGGGAGACGAATACCTGACTTCGCCCATCGACAGACGTCCGAAATTCCATCTTTACAAACCACATATCGCTGTTCTTACCGGCATCGCTTGGGATCATATCAATGTTTTTCCAACTTTTGAGAATTATGTAGAACAGTTTAAAAAATTTACCGATTTAATGGAGCATGAAGGACGCTTGATTTATTTTGATGGAGATGAAAATTTGTGCTACATCGCAAAAAAATTACGAAGAGACCTCATTGCTTTTCCCTATAACACGCCAAAATACGAAATGAGAAATGGGAAAACCTATCTGCAAACCCCAAAAGGCGAGATTGAATTAAAGGTATTTGGCGAACACAACCTGCAAAATTTAGAAGCGGCGCGCATTGTGTGCAAGCAGTTGGGCATTCAGGAAAAATGTTTTTATGGCGCTATTTCGCAATTTACCGGCGCAAGCAACCGATTGGAAAAGATATGTGAAACCAACAACTCGGTGGCTTTCAAAGATTTTGCTCATTCGCCTTCGAAACTGCGTGCCACCGTACAAGCAGTACGCAAGCAATATCCCGACAAAAAATTGATTGCTTGCATGGAGCTTCATACTTTTAGCAGCCTGAGAGATGATTTTTTGCTGCAGTATGCTGATACAATGGCTGTTGCCGATACTGCATTTGTATATTTCAATCCCGAAGTGGCGCAACGTAAGCGAGGAAGTGAGTTGAACCCCGAAGTAGTAAAAGAAGCCTTCGGTGGCGAAAATTTGACTGTTTTTGATGATTCGGAAAAAATGCAAAACGAACTACGCAAAATAAACATGGACAATACCGCGTTATTATTAATGACTTCGGGCAATTTTTCGGGTGTGGATTTAAAGAAATTTGCGGAAGAATTATTAAGTTGAAAAATGAAAATTGAAAATTGAAAATTGAGCACCAAGAGTTCAATTTTCAATTTTGAATTTTCAATTTTGAAAAATATGACTAAACAACAACAATTGGACGAGCGTTATATGCGCATGGCTCAGATCTGGTCTGAAAACTCATACTGTAAACGACGAAAAGTGGGCGCATTGCTTGTAAAAGACAAAATGATAATATCTGATGGTTACAATGGCACACCATCGGGCTTTGAAAACAACTGCGAAGACGAAAATGATATGTCGAAAGCTTATGTTCTTCATGCTGAAGCAAATGCCATTACAAAAATCGCACGCTCAAACAACAGCAGCAATGGCGCAACGCTTTACGTTACCGCATCGCCCTGTATCGAATGTGCAAAACTAATTATCCAATCGGGGATAATACGGGTAGTTTACGGCGAAAAATACCGAATAATGGATGGTGTCGATTTGCTTGAACAAGCCGGAATTGAGGTAAAATATTTAGAGATACAAGAAAAATGAGAAAAACCTATATTGCACTTGTTATTTTCCTGTGCGTAGTAGCCGGCATATTGCTGGGCAATATGATGGCACGCCGAGCTAATTTAGAGAATAGTGTCAATACAATTCAGATGCTTTTCCGCCAACTCGGACAAGGAAATGTGGTAGATGAATTGCTTCATGTTATTAATGCGCATTATTTTGAAGAAGTAGATATCAATCAACTAACGGAAGATGCCTTGATATTTATTCTTTCAGAGCTCGACCCACATTCTACGCTTATTCCTGCTCGCGACCTTGCCGATGTCAATAGCGAATTGGAAGGAAGTTTCAGTGGCATTGGCGTTCAGTTTAATATTCACAACGATACGGTTTTGATTATAAGTGTGATAAATGGCGGACCTTCGCAACGCATTGGCTTGCTTGCCGGCGACCGCATCGTGGAAGTTGAAGACAGTGTTTTCGTTGGACCCGATTTAACCAACGAGCGTGTATTCAGAACTTTACGCGGAAAAAGAAACACGCAAATCAGACTTGGTATCAAAAGACGCGGCGTGCCTGAAATTTTGCATTACACCATCACGCGCGGCGATATTCCAACTCATTCGATAGATATTGCTTATATGATTGAACCCGATGTTGGTTACATTCGCATGAGCCGGTTTTCGGCAACCACTTACAGCGAAATGCTTACTGCAATTGCAAGTCTTCGCAACCAAGGCATGCGAAAATTGATTCTCGATTTGCGCGAAAATACCGGCGGATTACTCGACCAAGCCATTATGATTACCAACGAATTTCTGCCTCGCGGACAACTGATTGTTTCTTCCGAAGGCAGAGCAGTTCGTCGCTTGGAAGCACGCGCCGATGGAAGCGGGAATTTTGTTCAACAGCCGCTTGTGATTTTGATTGACGAATTTTCGGCTTCGGCAAGCGAGATTTTGGCAGGTGCGGTGCAAGACAATGACAGAGGACTGATTATTGGTCGTCGCTCGGCAGGAAAAGGCTTGGTGCAGCAACAAATAACACTTTCTAATGGCTCGGCGGTGCGTCTTACGGTTTCGCAGTACTTCACACCATCCGGACGCAGTATTCAACGCCCATTTGAAAGAGGTGGCGGCTTTGCTTATGAAATGGAAATGTGGGAGCGGCTTTTGCACGATGATGATACTGAGGCTGAAGTAAACACGCAGTTTCCTGATTCAGCAGTCTATCACACACTAAAAGGAAGAGAAGTGCATGGCGGCGGCGGAATTATGCCCGATATTCTGATGCCGAGAGATATGAGCAACCATACGCCCTACCTCAACCGAGTAGTTGGTTTATTGCATCAGTTCGCAATTCAATATTCCGACCAGCATCGAGAGCAGCTCAACGCCTTCAATACTTGGCAAGCGATGGAACGGCATTTGTTAGGTCAAAACCTGCTGCATAAATTTGTTGCCTTTGCCGAAAGTAGAAACGTGCCACCAAATTGGGATGAAATAAATCAATCGCGTCAATTCATTGAACAACGTCTTATTGCGTCTATTACAAGAAACATGTTGGGTGAAGAAGGTTTTTTCCCGTTGCTTAACTACCATGATCCGGTAGTTAATCGCGCGTTGAAAGAATTGAGAACGAATGAGATGTTTAGATAGAAAATGGAAAATGAATACAACCAACAAAACGAAATTCTATTTTTTGAAATTTTATTTTGAAATTCAAAACAAAACCGCTATCTTTGCAAACTGAAAACACAAACAAATATGAGAATCTTTACCGAACAGCGATTGAAAGAATATGCAGATGAACATCCTGAATCGAAAACTGCACTCCAAGATTGGGTTTCTATCGTAAAAAAAAGCGAATGGACGTGTTTTGCAGACATTAAAAAAACTTTCAATAGTGTGGATAGTATAGGAAATCAACGTTATGTATTTAATATAAAAGGAAATAACTATCGGTTAGTTGTTGTAATTAAGTTCGCAATTGGATTTGTGTATATTCGCTTTATAGGCACGCACGCCGAATATGATAAAATAAATTGTTTGACAATCTGAAAAATAATGAGATGGCAATAATTGAAAATCAAACACAATACAATTGGGCTGTAAACAGAGTTGAGGAATTACTTCCTTTGGTAGATGAAAATACACCGCTGACTGACCCAAACAGCATCGAACTTGAATTGCTGTCGAATTTAGTAGCCGATTATTCCGAAAAGCATTTTTCGCTTGGCGAGCCTTCGTTGTCGGATGTTATCAAACTTCGTATGTACGAAATGGGAATCAATCAAGTGAAGCTATCCGAACTTTTAGGCGTAAGTCCTTCGCGTGTAAGTGAATATCTCACCGGAAAAAGCGAACCGACGCTTCCTGTTGCTCGAAACATTCATCATAAACTAAACATTAATCCATCGATTATTTTGGGAGTTTGAGTTTGTATAAATAAAAAAATCCGCAAAAAAATTCTGCGGATTTTATTGTCGGGATACCAGGATTCGAACCTGGGACCCCCTGCTCCCAAAGCAGGTACGCTAGCCGGACTGCGCCACATCCCGTTGCTTTTTAGAAAAGCGGTGCAAAGATACAAACTATTTTCAAGTATCCAAAATTATTTTATTATTTTTGCCAAAAAAACATGTCCGGCATATACATCCACATACCATTTTGCAAAAAACGTTGCAATTACTGCGATTTTTACAGCGACACCAATCTTCAGCTTCGCGAACTTTTGGTGAAGAGCTTGATGAAAGAAATAGAATTGCGAAAAAATTATTTGTCCGACAAAAAAATAAATACTATTTATTTTGGTGGAGGCACACCAAGCTTGTTGCAAGCGCAAGATTTTGAAAATATTTTTACTGCAATCTTCAAACATTATTCGGTTTCGCCGGATGCAGAAATTACCTTTGAGGCAAATTCGGACGATTTAACGTCCGAATATCTGTCGAACCTTTCTGCTCTTCCATTCAATCGAATTAGCATTGGTATTCAGTCTTTTAACGATTTTTTTCTTCAGCTTTTGAACCGTCGTCATTCGCGCGAACAAGCCTTTCGCTCAATCGAAAATGCGCAAAAGGCAGGATTCAATAGCATTAATATCGACCTGATTTATGGACTGCCTTTTCAAACCCTAAAAAATTGGGAAGAAGAGTTAAATACCGCACTCAATACCGGCATACAACATATCTCTGCCTACGGCTTGACTTATGAAGCGGGAACTGAATTTCGCAACATGCTCGATAATGGAAACATCGAAGCTCTAAGCGACGAAACAATGAACGAAATGTATAAAATGCTGCTCGATAAAACAAAAGTAGCTGGTTTTGAAGCATACGAAATATCGAATTTCGCACTTCCGGGCTTTCATTCGCGCCACAATTCTGCCTATTGGAACTACAAACCTTACATTGGAATCGGTCCCTCAGCACATTCGTATAATGGCAATTCACGACAATGGAACTGCCATTCGATAACCGACTACATTCAAGCAATTTCGGAAAACAGAATTTCTGCCGAAGAAGAAAACTTATCCCTTTACAACCGTTACAATGACTTTGTGATGGTTTCGCTTCGCACAGCTAAAGGCATTGATTTGACAAGATTGGAAGCGCAATTTGGCACAGAATTGAAAAACTATTGTTTTGAAAACATCAATTCATTTATCGAAACCGGTCATGTAAAGTACTCGGACAACACACTGCGCTTAAGCATTGACGGCGTCTTGATTTCAGACAGTATTTTGACGAAAATAATGAGGGTTTGATTTAAAATATCTCTGCAAAACCTGCGTTAATTTTTTTTGACACACAAAAATCAAAAAAAAGTAGTATTTTTGTGAGTTAAAATATTGTATGTTTTTATGGAAAAGAAAAGCAACTTGCGAAGAAATTTTTTGATTATTTTTTGGTCAATTTTTGTGGTAGGGATTTTGTCATTTGTAATGCTCTTTGTTGCGATTAACAAAGGCTGGTTTGGTTATTTGCCACCACTCGACGAATTGCAAAATCCTCGAAACAACTACGCAACCGAGATAATTTCCGCCGATGGTCAGTTATTGGGGCGTTTTTTTATTGGTGCCGACAACCGCGTGGGCGTTTCGTTCAACCAGATTTCGCCCTATGTAGTCAATGCGCTGATAGCCACCGAAGATGAGCGTTTTTTCAATCATTCGGGAATTGACGGACGTGCATTGGCACGTGCCATTATTCTTACCGGAATTTTGCGACAACCGGGTGCCGGAGGTGGAAGTACCATATCACAACAGCTTGCAAAACTGCTTTATTCGCCGCCATCGCGCACTTTTTGGAATAGAATGATGCAAAAACCGATTGAATGGGTGATTGCCACACAGCTTGAACGGCTTTACAGCAAAGAGGAAATTATCACGATGTACCTCAACCAATTCGATTTTTTGCACAATGCAGTTGGAATACAATCGGCGGCACATGTTTATTTCAACACCACGCCCGACAAACTTAACATTCAGCAAGCAGCCATGTTGATCGGGATGTTGCAAAATCCGGCACTTTTCAATCCGGTACGACGTCCCGAACGGACACTAAGCAGAAGAAACACCGTACTCGGACAAATGTACCGAAACGACTTTATCAACAGAGCCGAATTAGACTCGTTGAGACAACTTCCACTTGATTTGAATTTTCGCCGAATCGATCACAACGAAGGCTTGGCACCTTACTTTCGCGAATACCTCAGGCGTGTATTAACTGCAAGAGAGCCGCGTTTGCCCAATAATGCGAATGCGTGGCAACGAGCTAATTATGATGAATCGCGCCGTCAGTGGGACAACAATCCGCTTTACGGATTCGTGCATAAAAACCCACGCAATGGTCGTCCGCTCAATATTTACACTAGCGGACTGCGAATTTATACCACCATCGATTCGCGTATGCAACAGCATGCCGAAGAAGCGGTGAAAGAGCACATGACACAGTTGCAAGATGTTTTTTTCAGAGATCAGCGAGCCAATCCGAACGCACCTTTTTCGCGCAATGTAACGCAAGAACAAATAAACAACAGTTTGAATCGCGCCATGCGAAATTCAGATCGCTTTCGCCGACTGCGCAACGCCCGATTCAGCGATGAAGAAATAGCGCGTATTTTTGCAACCCCTATCGAGATGAGTGTGTTTTCGCATCACGGACGCATCGACACCATCATGTCGCCCATGGACTCAATCCGATGGGATAAATTCTTTTTGCGTACTGCATTTATGGCTATGGATCCGCGAAACGGACATGTGAAAGCATACGTTGGCGGACCAAATTACAATCAGTTCCGATTCGACATGGTGTCGCAAGGACGCAGGCAAGTTGGTTCGACGATTAAACCATTTTTATACACACTCGCAATGGAAGAGCTTGGCATGTCGCCCTGCGACCAAGTGAGAAATGAACAAGTTACCATTATCGATGAACTTGGCAGAGCATGGTCGCCCCGAAATGCAAGCTCGTCGCGTCTGGGCGAAATGGTTACGCTTCGCTGGGCTTTGGCAGCCTCAAATAACTGGATAACCGCCTATATTATGAGCCAAACCACACCGCAGGCTTTCGTAAACTTGCTTCGTTCGTTTGGATTTTCGGGCGAAATTGACCCTGTTTATTCCATTTCATTGGGAGCAAATGAAGTTTCGCTCATGGAAATGGTTGCAGCTTATACCGCATTTCCCGGCATGGGCATCCGTTTTGAGCCGATTTTTGTTACCCGGATTGATGATTCAAACGGCAATACCATCGCCACTTTCGTGCCGCAATCTACCGAAGTTTTTAGCGAAAACACTGCATATAAATTGATTTCAATGATGCAAGATGGTGTTGATGCCGGAACCGGAGTTCGATTGCGCGGTCCGGCTTTCAGATTAAGAGGCGATATGGCAGGTAAAACAGGAACAACGCAGAACAATTCGGACGGCTGGTTCATTGGTTTCACGCCAAACCTTGTAGCCGGCGTGTGGACAGGTGGCGAAGACCGTTCCATACACTTCCGTCATCTTCAGCAAGGTCAGGGAGCAAATACAGCATTGCCAATTTGGGGACGATTTATGCAACGTGTACAAAACGATCCAAGGCTTGAACCTTCGCCAAACGACCGTTTTGAGTTCCCTGATTGGTTTGACCCGCGTGCGTGCAGAGAATAAAATTTTTAGAGATGAGTATGAAAAAAAATATTTTAATCCTGTTTCTTCTTGTTGGCTCTGTTAGTATTTATGCCCAAAGCGGCATTACAATCAGAGGCAAAGTAGTGGATCATCACTCAAATATTGGAATTGAGGGAGTAAGCATTGTTCCTCACTTCAATCGAATCGCTGTGCAGCAATTTTTTTCTGACGAGAACGGCAATTTTGAATTCACGCTGAACGAATCTTTTAATGCAATTTTTATCGCACACAAAGATTATTTAGTCATGGTTATCAGATGGATTGATGTGAGTAACAAAACCGAAATTGATTTTTGTTTCCCCATTCCTTTGTTTGAAAATCCGTTCATACCCTTTTCAGACAGAAGACTGACGCGGGCAGAACAGCGAGAATACAGAGAATTACAATCTATCATGGCACGACGATTGGGTTCAAACCAAACCATCAGATATTCAAGAAGAGGTCAGTTCCAATACATTCGATTTGCTGATTTAATAAATTGTACGCCATAATTTGAAAAAAATTATCTTCATATTCATTTCATTTCTTATTGCCGGAAATCTTTTCGCGCAATGGAACACCGACCGACTGATGACAATTGGTCGGAACGCGATGTTTTTTGAAGATTATGTAGTTGCAATTCAGTACTTCAATCAAGTAATTACCGTCAAACCTCATTTACCGGAGCCTTTCATGTTTCGCGGAATGGCGAAGGCACAACTTGGCGATTTTATCGGAGCTGATCGCGATCTGACCGAAGCTCTCAATCGAAACCCATTCGTGCCGCAGGCATTTTATGCACGTGGCTTTGCCCGACACCGACTTGGTTTTTTTCAAGAAGCTGCCGATGATTTTTCGCGTGCCTTGGATTTCAGTCCCAATAGTTCGTTTATCTTACTCAACCGAATGGCTGCGCTGGCAAATCTCGGAAACTACGAAAAAGCACTCACCGATTTAGAGCGATTTATGCGTATGAACCCACGCATGACTGAAATATTGCACGACAAAGGACGCTTATTAATGGCAATGAACGATACCGTTGGCGCAATTCAAGTTTTCGATCAATTTATCGAAGCCGAACCATACAACAGCATGGCATGGAGTGCTCGCGCTTTGCTTTTTTTGCAAGATGATGATTTAGAAAATGCGCTGATTCACTACAACCGAGCCATTGAGTTGGGTTCGCGATTTGCGGGTGATTTTATCAATCGAGGCATTATTCACGTGCGCCAATATAATTTTATGCAAGCATTGAGCGATTATGATGCCGCCATCCGAATAGATGGTACTAATTTATTGGCATTTTACAATCGTGCACTGCTTCGCGCAAACTTGGGCGATACGAATAATGCATTAGAAGATTTGAACACCGTGCTTCGACTTGACGACACGCAAATGGAAGCGCGTTTACGCAAGGCAATGCTCGAATTTGAACTCGGAAATTTTCAAGAGGCGATAAACGATTATCGAATAATCATTGACCGACATCCAAATTTTATCCCTGCCTATATCGGCATTGCTCATTCGTTCAGATCAATGGGAAATATCACCGAATCTCAGCGATACGCAGTGATGGCTATGGATATTGAGGAGAAATTGGCGCAAGCGCGAGCAAATGCAACTGACGACGACTATGAAGAACAAGATATTGTTGCCGAAAATCTCATTTCTCAACAAGGCAGACAAAGCAATCCGAGTCGCCGTGCCGAAGTATTCAACCGCTTTGTAACACAAGATATGGAACGTGCCGAACGCGAATCGCGCTTTGCAAGCCATACACGCGGAACCATACAATACCAATATACTGATTTGGTTACCGAACGTAATTTCGTACTCACTTTTTATGCTCGAGCTGATGTTTTCAGACGCACCAATCTGTTTCACCCACTTATTGAAATGCAAAACCGCGAACGAAATTTGAGTTCCACTTTGCGCATCACAAACAATGAAATTCCACTAACCGAAGAAGCAACACGCTTGCATTTTAGCACCATCGAGCAACTTTCTCGCCAAATACAGAACGAACCAAACAATGCCGTTCTGCTTTTTAGCCGCGCAATGGAATATGCAACCGTCCATGATTTTGCGGCTTCAATTACAGATTTGGACAGAACCATATCGCTTCAACCAGATTTTGCGCTTGCCTACTTTATGCGTGCCAATATTCGCTACCGGCAGGCGGAATTTGAAAATCTTACCACCGAAACACCAAGTTTTGAACTTGGCTCATTGCTTTCACTCGACCGGCATAGCAATTTTGTTATCGAATTGGTTTTGAGCGATTACAACCGTGTAATTGCGCTTGCGCCCGACTTCTCATTCGCCTATTTCAACAAAGCGAATGTGCTGGCAGGCATGCACAATTTTTCGGAAGCCATTCGCTATTACACACGCGCTATTGAAATCGACCCGAATTTTGCCGAAGCCTATTTCAATCGCGGCTTATTGCGTCTTTTCATTGGCGAAGATAACGATGGCATGAGCGACCTGAGCATTGCCGGCGAACTTGGCATGTACACGGTTTACAACCTCATTCAGCGTTTTAGCAGATAAAATCCAAAGATACTATTCAAAAACAAAACAGCGTCCGACTTTTATAGCCTCAAGACGCTGTTTTTTTTGTGTTTATACTCAATACGCCCATTTGCCAAAAAAAATCATTTTTTTTCGTATTTTATTTGGAAGTTCAAAAAATAGCAGTATCTTTGCGCTATCAAAATAATATCATTTTAAATTAAAAATTTATGAAGACAGAAGAAGAAAAATTTGCCGGAATGATGCTGCCCGGTATCCCAATGTTGCTTGTTAATCTATTATTATTGCCTGTGGCTATTTATTTTATAGTCGTTGTTGCCACTTCCGGTTTATCGTGCGGTTTGAAAGGGCTTTTCATTACTTTGAGCAGCCTTGTTATCGTTCTCAATTTTATTTTTTGGTTTGGTTTTATTATGATTAAGCCAAACGAAGCTCGCGTGATGGTTTTTTTCGGAAAATATCACGGAACGGTCAAGCAAAACGGCTTTTTCTGGGTAAATCCGTTTTATTCGGCTGATAAACTGACGCTTCGTGCCCGCAATATGGACGCCGAACCAATAAAAGTGAACGACAAAAACGGAAATCCGATTCTTATTGGGCAAGTAATTGTTTGGAAAGTGGTGGATACCTACAAGGCTTCGTTCGAGGTGGATAATACTTCAAAAACTTCGACAACCAATGTAGATGGAGTGTCCATCGGATTTACGTCGGTAAACGATAAAATGCGTGCCTATGAACATTTTGTGCGCGTACAAGGTTATGCTGCGCTGCGTTTTGTGGCAGGTCAGTATGCTTACGACAATTCGCTCAACGATGATGAAAAAATGACCCTTCGCGCCGGCGGAGAGCACATCAACGAAATACTTACGGCTAAACTCAACGAGCGTTTGGCTTTGGCAGGAATCGAAGTGCTCGAAGCGCGTATTAATCACTTAGCATACGCACCCGAAATTGCGGCTGTGATGCTGCGTCGCCAGCAGGCAGAAGCGATTATTGCCGCACGCGAAAAAATTGTTGACGGTGCTGTCGGGATGGTAAAAATGGCATTGGATAAATTGGAAAAAGAAGGCGTTGTGGATTTAGACAGCGACAAAAAAGCAGCGATGGTTTCCAATCTTTTAGTTGTTTTGTGCAGCGATGAAAATGCACAGCCGATAATTAATTCGGGAACTTTGTATAATTGAAAAAATAATGAGAGACGAAATTTTATTCATTGAAAATCAGCCTTTTTGGCGGAATAGGGCTTTGCTTATCGCGCTTCCACTTACAAACGTGATATTCATTTGGGGATTTGTTCAGCAGGTGATTTTTGGAATCACTTGGGGAAACAATCCGATGTCGGATATAAAATTGTGCATTGTAGCCTGTATTCTGCTTTTGTTTTCTGTCGTTTTTCTTCTGTCGAAACTGCGGACGGTGATAACCGGCGAAGGAATTTATGTGCGTTTTCATCCGGTTGATTTCAAAACCCGCTTTTATGCTTGGGAAGATATTGACGAGGCATACATTCGCAAATACAGTCCGTTGCGCGAATTCGGCGGTTGGGGCGCAAGAGGCAGTTGGAAAAGAGGAATTGCTTACAATGTGTCGGGCAATATCGGTTTGCAGTTGGTACTCGAAAACGGCAGAAAAATTTTAATCGGAACAGGCAGAGCAGAAGAATTAGAATCGGTTTTGAAGAAAATGCGGACTAAGGCTTGAACGTAATTCTTTAGAGACTGTCCTAAAAAGAACGCGCTTGAAAAGCCGAAGGAAAATGACGCAAAAGCCGCAAATTTTTCCTACGGCTTTTTAAGCCAAGTCGCAAAAAACAATATGTTATTTTTTTCAAATCACTCATTTTCAATAAATTAAAATTTGTGATGATTTGCGTTTTTTGCGTCATTTGCGTTCAAAGATACTTTTAGGACAGCCTCATTAGGTAGAGAAATTTTGAAAAAATAAATGGCAAAAGAAAGCAAAAATAAAAGTTTTGTGCTTCGGATAGATGCAGAAATAATGGAGGCAGTCGAAAAATGGGCTGCCGACGAATTTCGTAGCACAAATGGTCAGATACTTTATCTTCTCAGCGAAGCCTTGAAAAAAAGTGGTCGGATGAAGAAGAAATGCGCGAAGGCGTAAAGGCGCGAAAGCGTAAAAGCAAAATGAATTAATAACCCTTTAAAAATTTTGAATTATGGAATTTGCTATGAGTTTAACGACAACGCATTGGATATTATTGAGCGTTGTTATTATTATTGAGGTAATCCTCAAAGGATTCGCTTTGTGGGCTTCGGCTCGACGCAAACAAAAAGCGTGGTTTGTGTGTCTGTTGATTTTGAATACAGCAGGTATTTTGCCGATTATTTATTTATTGATTCATCGGAAAAAATGATTGTTTTGAACGCAAATCTTCGCAAATAACTCGTCATTCTGATACTGAATCAAGTTCAGCATATTCAGAATCCCCTAATTGTGAGATTGCGGGTCAAGCCCGCAATGACGTGAGGAACTTGCGAAGATTTGCGCTTTTTGCGTCATTTGCGTTCCTTTTACCCTTGCGTTTTCAATACAATCCGGAAAGTTGTTCCGCGATTGAGTTCCGACTGTTTAACGAAAATTTTTCCTTTGTGGTATTCTTCCACTATTCGTTTGGCGAGCGAGAGTCCGAGTCCCCAACCGCGACTTTTTGTAGTATAACCGGGCGTAAAAATGGCTTTGAATTGTTTTTTTTCCAAGCCTTTTCCCGTATCGCTAATATCAATAATTACTTCGCGTGCTTTTTTCTCAACATTGAGTTCAATTTGCCCGACACCGTCCATTGCATCAATCGCATTTTTGTAAATATTTTCAATTACCCATTCAAATAGTTGCGTGTTGAGTGCCACAAATATCGGTTCTTTGCTCGATGCATTATAGATCATTTCTACCTTATCAGATGTGCGTTTATTCACATACTGAATCGCATTTTTCAAAACTTCGTGCAAATCAACAATGTCTAAATCGGGAGCTGAGCCGATTTTTGAAAAACGCTCGGCAATAATGCGCAACCGGTTAATGTCGTTTCCCATTTCCACAATCAAATTATCGTCCGGATATTTCGCCTTAAGCAATTCAGACCATGCCAAAAGCGACGAAATGGGCGTGCCGAGCTGATGAGCCGTTTCTTTTGACAATCCGACCCACACTTGATTTTGTTCCGACCGCTTTGCACTTCGGAGCGCGAACAAAGCCACCAAAACAAAGCCAAGCATTACCGAAAGCAGCACATAAGGCAGATAATACAAACGTCTCAACAAAAGCGATTCATCATAAAAAATCAGCATTTGTTCATCGTCGGGTAGTTGCAATACGATTGGTTCATGCCTTTCGCTGAAGCGCGCTATGAGTCTTGCATAATGCTCTTCTTCCTGTCCCGGAGGCGCAGGTTTTACGTTCCGGCTTTGAGTCATTCCATTGAAATATGAAATTACCGGAATGTTCTCATTACCGATTATGATTTTAAAAACCAAGTCGCTCACAGCCGTATCTTCAATATCGGTAAACGACATCAATTTCATTGCTTCAGCCCAAAGTTGAATTTTATTCTTTTCTTCGTTTGCTAAAGCATTGGCGAGCTGGTTGGTGTATAGTATGGATATAACAGCAATGAGCAGTGCCACCAGCACAAACACAATTTTTATTCTTTGCTTTGATTGATATAAATTATTGTATTTCTTCATAATCCTCAAACCCACAGTGGAAGTTTCCGGTAATTGATATATGAGTAAGTAAATCTAAAACGCAGAGTTTTGGATTATATTTGGAATTTGCAAAATTTATTTTGTCTGATCCGCGATTTTACATCAAATTCCGCCTTAAAAAATCAACCTTCATCCGAAACAAATGCCGGCGCGTCTGCAGTCCGCGTATGCTGTGGCATCGGTCGGTGTAAATGTGCATATCGAATTGTATGCCGGCTTCTACCAAGCGGTCGGTGTACAAAAAAGTGTTTTGCGCGTGCACATTATCGTCGGCAGTGCCGTGGATAATGAGCAGCCGTCCTTGCAGATTTTGCGCCTGCAAAAGCGGCGACGTAATTTCGTAGCCTCTGAAATTTTCTTGCGGACGGCGCATAAAACGCTCGGTATAAATGGTATTGTACAATCGCCAATCGGTAACGGGCGCAATAGAAATGCCTGCCGCGAAAACTTTTTCTCTTGTGCTCATACTCAAAAGTGTAACCGTGCCACCAAAACTCCAGCCCCAAATTCCGATGCGCGATGCATCAACGTATGATTTTCTTCCAAGAAAACGTGCGGCTTCAATCTGGTCGCGTGCCTCGAGAACGCCGAGTTGCAGATAGGTGCTGTTGCGAAATTCGCGTCCGCGTGCACCTGTTCCGCGACCATCAACCGCAGCAACGATAAATCCGTTTTCAGCCAGATAATATTCCCAGCCGATATTCCAGCGGTCGCGCACTTCCTGTGTATCGGGACCGCTGTATTGTATCATCACAACCGGATATTGTAAGTTCGGATTGAAATTTCGCGGACGCAAAATCCAGCCGTTCAACTCAATATTTTCGGAAGTGGTAAAGCTGAAAAACTCTTTTCTCGGTAGATTCAAAGCATTAAATCGCTGCGCCAATGCTGCATTATCTTCCAATACGCGGATTTGCGCACCTCTGTTGTTGTGCAAACTAAACTGATTGGGCACACCGAGTGCTGAAAAATTATTGATAAAAAAGGTGAATGTGCTGTTGAACATCGCATCATTTGTGCCGTCTTGCGGACTTAAACGCGTTTTTCGTCCACGTGCATCGAGCGCATATACATTTCGGCGAAGCGGCGAGGTGGTTGCCGCTTGAAAATAAAGTATGTTGTTCCGTTCGTCAAAACCATATACAGCCGTTACATCCCAATTTCCGGATGTGAGTTGGCGGTCTAAAATGCCGTTAATCCGGTAGCGGTACACGTGGCGGAAGCCATCGCGCTCGCTCACGAAAAGAAATCCGCTGTTGTCGCGAAAAAAGTGGATTTTGTCCAGCAATCGGTAATCGAAAAATTCGGGTGCATTTTCGGTCAAAATCAGCCTCGAAACGGTTGATGCCGGATTTGCGAAAAACATTTCCAAGCGGTTTTGGTTGCGGTTGAGGCGGAAAATAGCGAGTTGGTCGGGCGAATTTGTCCAGCGGATGCGCGGAATATAAAAATCGGTATCATCGCCCGGAAGCACTATTTCGCGCGTGCTTCGGTTAAAATCTTCAAACACAAAAACGCGCACCTTCGAGTTCTGTTTACCTGCTTTCGGGTATTTGAATCGAAAATCGGTAGGATAAAGCGTTATGCCATCGCGGTCGGGATTTCGGTTGAAAAATTGGAACGAAAATTCGGGCACTTCGCTCTCGTCGAAACGAACGAACGCCAAAAACCGCCCATCGGGACTCCAATCGAACATCCGTCGCGTCGAAAAATCTTCTTCGTAAACCCAATCGGGAATGCCGTTTATGATTTTTCCTTGCTCGCCGTCGCGCGTGATGGCAAGTTCGGTGTTGAAATCGAGGCGGTGCATATACAAATTATTGTCGCGTGCAAAAGCAATATTCCGGCTGTCGGGCGAAAAAAGCGGTGCTTCCTGCCTGCCGTTGTTCGAGAGCGCGCGCATATCGTTGCGCCGGCGGTTGAAAAGAAAATACTCGGCGGTAAACGAACGGCGGTAGCGCGAAACCGGATTCACATACACCAAAATCCACTCCTCGTTCGGACTAAATTCGTAACCCACAATGTGGTCAATCGGTGCATTGCGCAAACGCGGCAAATGCAATAAGGTATCCACCACATTGCCCGTTCGGTAACTAAAGCGCACCACAGATTCGTTGTTCACGAGCACGGTAAAATGTTCGCCATCGTTCATCGACTGCAAGCGCGGCAATGTTTCGGGACGAAAATGACCGTCGGTAATATCAAAAAGCAGGTTGTTTGAAAACGCCGTCAGCGAAATGAAGGCGAAAGTTAGGAAAATCAGTTGTTTCATATCGAATTGGTTATTTGTTGATTTGGTTATTTGGCTGTTAGTTGATTAATTTAGGGGATTGCGGGTCGAGCCCGCAATGACGGAAACAATCGGCATCAGCGCGTCATTGCGGGCTCGACCCGCAATCCCCTTTTCATTTAATAAAAAAATCAACTGCAAAAATAGCGAAAATTTTTGATTTTGCTGTTCGCGGATTAAGAATTGAATTAGTTGGCAGGATTTTTGTCATTTTTCTGTATCTTTGCAAACGAAAACAGAACCAAGAGCCAAGAATCAAGAGCCAAGACTGCACAGTCTTGACTCTTGGCTCTTGATTCTTGGCTCTAAAAAGAAAAATTATGAAACTGCTTTACACTTTGCTGATTTTTGCAGCATTTTCAAATCAACTTTTCGCTCAATCCGACAGGCAAGCCGAGCGAGTGATTGCCGATTTTATTCGGTCGGTAGAACAAACCAGCGTGCAAGCCAAGTTTGAACTGACTACTTTGGACGAAAACAATCGTCCGATGCAGGTTCAAAGCGGAACATTCCGAATGAGAGGCGATAGATTTTCGCTTTTGACAGACGATTTCGATGTGTTTTTCGATGGAAAAACGCAATGGACCTATATGGATGCTGTGGGCGAAGTGATGATTACCGAGCCTACGGGCGATGATTTGGCGGAAATTAATCCGATTTTTTTGCTGCGCCAATACCAAAACAAAAGCACGATACGATTTGCTGTTGGCAATGCCGGTGCAAATTATTCTATCGACTTGACGCCTAATGCGCAGGCAGATTTCAGCCGAATTTTTGTGCAGATAAACCGTTCTACGCGAAATTTGGTTTCGGTGCATTTGTTTACCCGGCAAGGCTTTTCGATGCAAATAAATTTCACCCAATTTCAACGAGGCGTGAATATTCCCGACAGTTATTTTGTGTTCGACAAAAGTAAATACGATGACGATATATTTATAAATGATTTGAGATAGAAGCCCCCTCTAACTCCCCCGAAGGGGGAGAACTTTGGGAAGTGCAAAAAATAAAAGTCTGTAAAAAAACAAAAACTGAAAAATATTTTATGATAGAAAATTCAACAAATGACCTTAGTTTGGATTCTCCCCCTTCGGGGGAGTTAGAGGGGGCTCGATGCTTAATCATAGGCTCGGGACCGGCAGGTTACACAGCGGCGATTTATGCCTCGCGAGCCAATTTATCGCCTGTTTTGTATGCAGGCATCCAACCCGGCGGACAACTCACAACCACCACCGAAGTAGAAAATTTTCCCGGCTACCCGAACGGAATTGACGGCTTTCAAATGATGGAAGATTTCCGTCTGCAAGCCGTAAATTGCGGTGCCGATATTCGCGCCGGCATTATTACGAAAGTCGATTTTTCGGCATCGCCCTACAAAATCACGATTGACGGAAAAGATACCATCGAAGCCGAAACCGTGATTATTGCCACCGGCGCAACGGCAAAATATCTCGGCTTGGCTGACGAGCAAAAATACGCCGGCGCAGGCGTTTCGGCTTGTGCTACCTGCGATGGATTTTTCTACCGACGGAAAAAAGTTGCCGTTGTTGGCGGCGGCGATACGGCTTGCGAAGATGCAATTTACCTATCTAATTTAGCAGAAAAAGTGTATATGGTTGTCCGCAAAGACCATTTGCGCGCCTCGAAAGTGATGCAAAAACGTGTTGCGGAAATTCCGAATATCGAAATTCTTTTCGAGCATCAAGTGCGCGGACTTTTCGGCAATGAAGTGGTAGAAGGCGCAAATTTAGTGAAAACCACCGGCGGCACAGAAGAAAATGTGCAGATTGCGATTGACGGACTTTTTCTCGCTATCGGGCATCATCCGAATACCGAAATTTTCAAAGATTGGTTGGAAACGGATGAAAACGGCTACCTCATTACCGAAACCGGCAATCCGAAAACAAAAATCGCAGGCATTTTCGCCGCAGGCGATGTTGCCGACCCGCATTACCGCCAAGCCATCACCGCCGCCGCAAGCGGATGCAAAGCCGCGATTGAGGCGGAAAGGTATTTGGCAATGAAGTAATATCGTGCATGTAGGGGCGACCCTTGCGGTTGCCCGAAATTCCACAGGTTAAAACCTGCGGTTAATCACATATCGCTCTCCGAGCGAAAAACGCAGAAAACAACAAACCGTCCGTAGGACGATATATGAATAACAATGGGTTTTAACCCGTTGAAAAACAGACAAAATGCTCTCAAACTTCATATCCTCCAAAATAAAACAGCATTTCGCTTTTGAACCGACTGCCGAGCAGGCGGAATTAATCGGTTTGCTGGGCGGATTTTTGGTTTCGACCGAGCCCGAAAAAGTATTTTTGCTCAAAGGATATGCCGGAACGGGCAAAACGAGCGTTGTTGGTGCGTTAGTCCGTGCGCTGAACGAACTCGAGCAAAAAACCGTTCTGCTCGCACCAACCGGTCGCGCATCGAAGGTGTTTTCGTCTTACGCGGGCACGCCGGCTTTTACCATTCACAAGAAAATTTACCGTCAAAAATCAATGACCGAATTTCAGTTCGGACTGGCTGATAATCTGCACAAAAATACGCTTTTTATTGTTGATGAGGCTTCGATGATTTCAAACACCGGCTTCGATTCGGCTTTCGGTTCGGGGCGGTTGCTCGATGATTTGATTCAGTATGTTTACGCGGGCGAGGCGTGTTCGCTTCTGCTTTTGGGCGATACGGCTCAACTTCCGCCGGTGATGCAACCCACGAGTCCGGCACTCGAAGCCAATGTATTGCGCACTTACGGACTTCGCATACAGGAATTTACGCTCACGCAAGTGGTGCGACAGGCTCTTGAAAGCGGAATTTTGCACAATGCAACCTTGCTTCGCGAAGCAATTTCGGAAGAGAACACTCGGAAATTTCCGCGCTTTGAAATCGCTGATTTTTCGGATATTGTGCGTTTGAGCGGTGCCGATTTGGTGGAAGAAAATCAGCGTGCGTACAGCGAAGTGGGCGAAGAGGAAACGATTGTGGTTACGCGCTCGAACAAACGCGCAAATTTGTACAACAACGGCATCAGAAACCGCGTGCTTTTTCGCGAAGAAGAATTGGGAAACGGTGATTTGCTGATGGTTACGAAAAATAATTATTTTTGGAATAAGCCGTATAAAGAGATTGATTTTATTGCCAACGGCGATATTTTGGAAGTGGTGCGCGTG
>Ga0209737_10000956_pt1 | contig 21742 bp, 20 predicted proteins | sample TergutCu122P3_FD_187284 | JGI IMG/M metagenome (GOLD analysis project Ga0209737, IMG submission 187284) | Cubitermes ugandensis P3 segment gut microbial communities from Kakamega Forest, Kenya - Cu122 P3 (SPAdes) (version 2) | ecosystem: Host-associated > Arthropoda: Insects > Digestive system...
AGGGGAAGAGGAGAGAGCTTGCTCTCTCCTCTTCCCTGGAGCGGAGTGCAGGCGAACGAAGTGAGCCTCATCTGCACGAAAACTGTGAGGCTCGCCAGGCTCACTTCAACTGGAAACCGGTCTAGTTGCCTACCCCGGGGCGCCGGGGGCCACCCCATAAGCAACCTCCCCCACCAACATAAGCAAGCATTCGCCGGCGGCCCAATGCAAAAACGAATATGGCCAAGCAAGCGTTTGTCAGCAGCCTGAGACAGAAACCAGGCAATGCATGGAGTTTGGTGTTGGGCGCCTTGGGCATTGTGTTTGGCGACATTGGCACAAGCCCTCTGTATGCCCTCAATGAATGCTTCGCGGGGAAGAAGGCCATTTCCACCGCGGAGCCGGTGGTGTTGGGGGTTTTGTCTGTGCTGTTTTGGTCCCTCATGGGGGTGGTGACGTTTAAATACCTGCTGTTTGTTATGCGGGCCCACAACAAGGGCGAGGGGGGCATTTTTTCCCTGTGGGCCCTGGTGTCCAAGCATATAGGCCCCCGGCTTCAGCCCCTGGTGGTGGCAGGGGCCCTGTTTGGGGCGGCATTGCTGTTTGGCGACGGCGTCATTACGCCGGCCATTTCCGTGCTGTCGGCCATGGAGGGGCTGAAGGTGGTTTCTCCGGCGGCCGGCCCCTGGGTAGTGCCGTTAACAATAGGCGTTTTGCTGGCGCTGTTTTGGGTGCAAAAGCGCGGCACCGGCGGCATCGGCAAAATATTCGGCCCCATTATGCTGTTGTGGTTTGCGGTGTTGGCGGTGTTGGGCCTCATTCACCTGGTACAGACGCCGGGGGTTTTGCGCGCCATCAGCCCGCACCATGCGGTGTTGTTTTTCGTGGAATACAAAACACGGGCCTTCGTTTTGCTGGGGGCGGTGGTGCTGTGCATAACGGGCGGCGAGGCCCTCTATGCGGACATGGGGCATTTTGGTGCAAAGCCCATTCGCGCAGGCTGGCTGTGGGTGGTGTTGCCCTCTTTGCTGCTGAACTATTTTGGGCAGGGCGCCCATTTGCTGAGAGAGGGCATTACCCCCGGGGTGAGCCCCTTTTATGCTGTGGTGCCCCCGGCCGTTTTGCTCCCCGTTGTTGTTTTGGCCACGGTGGCCGCCGTCACCGCCTCCCAGGCCCTCATTTCAGGCGCCTTCTCTGTAACGCGGCAGGCCATTCAGCTGGGCTATTGCCCGCGCCTGAAAATAGTGCACACCTCCGCCGAGCACGAGGGGCAAATTTATGTCCCCTTCGTCAACCGCGCCCTCATGGTGGCCTGCATTGCCCTGGTGCTGGTTTTCCGCGAGTCCTCCCAACTGGCCTTGGCCTATGGCGTGGCCGTGACGGGCTCCATGATGATAAGTTCCCTCGTCTACTTCCTCGTCGTGGTTTTCCATTGGAAGTGGAAGCTGTGGAAGGCCCTCCCGCTGGTGGCTGTGTTTTTGTGTTTTGACGTGGGCTATTTTGCTGCCAACCTTCTCAAACTCCCCGAGGGAGGGTGGGTGCCCATTGCGGTAGCGGCGGTGGTGTTTATATTGATGACCACCTGGAAGCGCGGGCGCGCCGAGTTGGCCAAGGCCTATGGGAAGTGGGCATTGCCCTTGGAGCAGTTTGTTGGGGACATGGCGGCGGCGGCGCCGCTGCGCGTGAGGGGGACAGCGGTGTTTATGTCCAGCACCAAGGAGGGGACGCCGCCGGTGTTGTTGCACCACTTGAAGCACAACCAGGTATTGCACCGCCAGGTGGTGGTGCTGTCCATTGCTGCAGCGGATGAGCCCTGGGTAGCCGTGGAGGAGCAAGTGAAAGTGGAAGCCTTCGGCCATGGTTTTTTCAGGGTGGAGGCTTCTTCGGGGTTTATGCAGACGCCGAATGTACCGGCTTTGCTATTGCAAGCGCGCACCCAAGGTTTGGTGTGTGAGCCGTCCACCACCAGCTATTATTTGGGGAGGGAAACCTTGCTTTTGGAAGGCACCTCTCAACTCATGCGTTGGCGCAAGGTTTTGTTCTCCTTCATCTCCAAAAACGCACAGTCCGCCACCGCCTATTTTGGCATTCCCCCCGGGCGCGTGGTGGAGTTGGGCATGCAACTCAACTTTTAGGCCCTTCAGGGGTTAAGCAATTTGAGCAGGCGCAAGCCATAGTGTCGAAAGCGTTTGTTTCCAAAATAAGGGAAGCGAAGCAAGGCCTCGGGGGTTGTTGGGGGGCATTCCGCCAGGTGCTCAATGAGGGCATTGCTCAGCACTTGAGAGGGCGAAAGCGGGTGGGCAGACAATTCCTTTTCGCGGAATTTGTGCAGGGCCTCGGCGCGTTTGCGTATTTGTTTTTCCAACGCTTTCGAGGAAGCCTCTTGGAAGGAGGAAGCCTCCCCCCAAGTGTCAGCGGGGGCTTGCCGGGCCTCTTCTATGTATTGCAAGGTGCAAGCGCCCCATTGGGTGACGAAGCTTTTTTGAATGCCCGGGAGTTTTTGAAGGGCTTCCAGGCTTGTTGGCATGGCATGGGCGATGGCATGGAGGGATTGGTTGGAGAGGATTTGGCCAAAGGGTTTGTTTTTTCCTTTGGCCCATTGCAAGCGTGCCGTGTGCAGGCGGTGGGCAATGTTTTTGGCAAGGCGCTGTTGCGTGGCGGACAAGCGGGCTGCTTGGCGAAAAACAAACCCTTCGCCTGGCTCTGGAGGCACGGTGGCTTCGTCTTCAAGGCGCAGACAGTCCAGCAGCACTTCTTCAAGGAGGTTTTTTTGCAGGCATTCGGCTTTTAAGAGGCGGCCTAACTGCAAGAGGAAGCGCACGTCGCTGGCTGCATAACTCAAGGCTTTGTCCGGCAAAGGCCGTCTGGCAAAATTGGCGCGCTGTTGTGTTTTGTCGAGTGAAATGCCCAAATAATTTTCGGTAAGCCAGGCCAGCCCCAGCTTGGGTTTTTGCAAATAGAGGGCGGCCCTCTGTGTGTCAAACAGGCCCTGGACACGGAGTTTTTTTGTCAGGAGGAAAGACAAGTCGCTGCTGGCTGAGTGAAAATATTTGGTGGTTTGGAGGTTTTCAAAAATGGGCGCGAGGACTTGAAAGTCGAGTTTTTTGCTCAGTCCATCCACAAGAAAAATTTCGTTGTCGGTTGCAATTTGAATGAGACAAAGCTGCGCGTGGAAGGCATGGAGGTTGTCTGTTTCTGTATCCACCGCAAGCTCTTTGGCGGTGCCAAGCTCATCAGCGACACGCTTAAGCTCCGCTTGTGTATGAATCCAACGGAAGAGATTTGGTGAAAGCATGGAGTGCCTGGAGTATAGGGCGTTTTGTGAGGGAAGCGAAGCAGCTCGAAAAAACATTGCTGTCATATATCGGCAAAGCCATCAACGACTTCAAACTGATTTCGGAAGGGGACAAAATCCTCGTCGGCGTTTCGGGTGGGAAGGACTCGTATACGCTGCTTTATTGTTTGCGAAAGCTGCAGCAGCGCGCGCCGGTGAGGTTTGAGTTTGTGGCGGTGAAGTTAGAGCAGGGCCAACCAGGCCACTCGGTGGAATTGCTGGAAAAATACCTCCAGGAAGAAAAATATGCCTACCGCATTTTGCGCGAAAACACTTTTGAGGTTGTGCAGCAGAAACTCAAGGAAGCGCAGAACAAGTGTTTTTTATGCGCAAGGCTCAGGCGAGGCATTCTCTATAGCGCCGCCCAGGAAATGGGGTTTAACAAAATTGCCTTGGGGCACCACCTGGATGACTTGATGGAGACGTTTTTGATGAATGTCTTTTTTGCGGGGACAACAGCCACCATGCCTCCTCGCTTGCATGCCAAGGATGGGCGAAATGTTGTCATTCGTCCCCTGTGCTATGTGCCAGAAGCCCTCATTGTGGAGTTTGCCCAACAGAAACAATTCCCCGTCGTCTCCTGTGGGGATTGTGGCGAGCAAAACAACCACCGCCGCAAATGGGCCAAAGCACTGGTTAACACGCTGGCCGAAGAAATTCCCAATGTACGCCAAAGCCTTCTGGCGGCCATGGGCAACATAAAGCCCGAGCACCTCTTGGACAGACGGCTGACAAAAACCCCCTTCAAGGGTGACTTCTAGCGGCTTCCGCCTTTTTTGAGCTCGCGCAACACGAGGCGGGCGACGGACTTGAGGGTGTCAAAAACGCCGACGCCTTGGGGGGCAATGGCATTCCACTCGGGGACATTGCGGTAGTTGAGCTCGCGCCTTAACTCTTCCACGGGCACAGCATTGGGCAAGTCCCGCTTGTTATATTGGATGACGAAGGGGATGCGGTCCAAGTCATAACCTTGCTCGGCGAGGTTGACGCGCAAGTTGTCGAGGGACTCAATGTTGGCTTCCATGCGCTCCAGCTGGGAGTCGGCGACGAAGACGACGCCGTCGACGCCTTTGAGAATCAGCTTTCGCGAGGCATCATAAAAAACTTGGCCCGGCACGGTGTAGAGGTGGAAGCGTGTTCGAAATCCGCGAATTTCCCCCAGAGAGAGCGGCAAAAAGTCGAAAAACAAGGTGCGCTCTGTTTCTGTTGACAGAGAAATCAGCTTGCCCTTCATATTAGGGCCCACTTTTTTGTGGATGTAGTGCAAGTTGGTCGTCTTCCCACATAACCCCGGCCCGTAGTAGACGATCTTGCAATTAATCTCACGACTTGAGTAGTTGATAAAGGACATAATTCGTGGACTTATTCGCTAAAGAGGTTTTCAATATCAGCATCGGAAATTTCAGCGAACGGCGAAGCCGCCCCTGAGTATTCTGCCCGCATAGTTACAGATTCCAAAATGCGCATCAATTCATCAGAAGCTTTTTTAATTCTCAAACGCACCAACCCCAGAGATGTTCTGCTGTCGAAGATTACCACAAGGACGACACGGCCCCCTACCACTGTCATGTACAAAGACTCTTTGGTACCCTCATGGAACTGGTGAGGGAATTCACTTTCTCCAATCAGCTTGGCTAATCCTCCCATGGCCGCGACATTGCCTGCCGTCAGCGAAGCGAGAGAGGTGGTGTCCACATGCTGCGTCAAGCCAGCTGCCGTAATCAACTGGCCATTCTTGTCCACGAGAAACACCACCTTCGAGTGGGTCTCGCGAATAAGCCGCTCACAAACGGTGTGGATGCGGCTGAATTCTTCTTCGTACATCACCAACGAGGTGGCCATGAATGCCGAACGCTCCCTTTTGTGCAAAGTTAAAGCAGGCAGCTTAAACCCTGCATTTACCTGTGAAACATATTCTCAAACTTGATGAGGTTGAAGAGGATATTTCAAAACCGTTCATGCGTTAAGTTTTATATCTGAAATAAAAATCCACAACCGCTTAGCAAAAAACATCTAACCACAAAAGAGGGAGAATGGGAAATTTTGGGCACTTAAAGATGATTGCGGGCTGTTAACGCGTGTGCCAGTGTGGCTTTGTCTACATATTCCAAGTCTCCCCCCATGGGCAGGCCTTGGGCGAGCCTCGTCAGTTTAAGCCCCAGAGGGCGCAAAAGTTTTGTCAAATAAAGGGCGGTGGTGTCCCCTTCCACATTGGGGTTGGTGGCAATAATAATTTCCCGGGTGGCGCAGTCATTTAAGCGGGAGAGCAATTCGCGGATGCGCAATTTTTCGGGGCCAATGCCCTCGAGGGGGGAGAGGGCGCCATGCAAGACGTGGTAGCGGCCGTTAAACTCGAGGGTCCGCTCAATGGCCAGCTGGTCGCTGATGCTTTCGACGATGCACAGCAGCTGATCATCGCGTCGGCTGTCTTCGCAAAACCTGCACAAGGTGTTGTCGGTGGTTTCCGTCAGGCTGAAGCAGCGCGAGCACAAATGCACGCGTTGGAGGGTTTCCTCAATGGCTTTGGCCAAAGCCTGTCCATAGTCCGGCGGGGAGCGCAGGAGGAAGAAGGCCATGCGTTGCGCTGTCTTTTCTCCAATGCTGGGCAGGCGCGCAAGGAGCGCGACGAGTTGGTTAAATGTTTTGGGTGTCACAACAGTCCAGGGAGTTTAATGCCGCCTGTAAGTTTGCCAAGCTCTTCTTGCATATGCGTACGGCTGGCGTCCAAGGCGTTGTTGACGGCCGCCACCAGCAAGTCCTCCAGCATGCTCAGGTCGTTCAGCTCAACCGCCTCGGGGCTAATTTTAATGCTTTTAATTTCCTGCGTACCGCTGGCCATCACCACCACCAGCCCCTCCCCGGCTTTGCCCTCCACCGTCTCTTCGGCCAACTCTGTTTTTCGCTGCTCAATTTTTTCCGTCATTTTGTTGGCTTGGCGGATGAAATAATTCATGTCTAAACCTGGCATAGGGGCTCCTTAAGAGAAGGTGGGGAATGGGGAAATTCAGTCATTGTTTTCGTCGGTATTGGCAAGGGAAGCCCAAGGGGCAGGTGCAGAAGCTTCCAAGGTGCGGATAGAGTCAATATGTCCTTCCAGGAGAGACAAAGCGGATTGAATGAGGGGGTGTGCGTGGACTTTGGCTTCCATTTTGCGGCAGAGGGACTCTCGGAGCATGGTTTGCTGCTCCACAAGGCTGGGTTGGGACGAGGCATAAGCCTGCTGTGCCTTGGCTTCAACCAGTTGGATGGGGCTTCCAAAAAACTCGCTGAGCACTTTTTCAATGGTAGCGCGGCCGGAGCCAAAAACGCTGTGTTTGTGAAAGCTGGCCTGGGGAGAAAAGGCCAAGGAAGCCATGGGGGGAAGAAGCTCCACCAGGCGGGCATGGCTTAGGGCGGTGCCATAGCGGCTGGAGGCCTGGGTGACGGCACTCACAGCTTTGGCCCACTCTTGGGTTTTGGGAAGGCCCGGAGGTGGCGGCGCACCACGCGTTTCAGGCACGGGAGGCGGCAGGGCGAAAGGGGCCCTCACCGGAGCGACCTCCAGGCGCTCCGGCAGCAGCAGAAGGGGAGAGGTTTTCCAGTCGCCCAATAAGCGCAGGAATGCTTAAGGAGGGCGCCAAATAAATGGCCTTTAACAGCTGCATTTCCAAAGTCAGCTTTGGGAAGGCGGAGCGCCCCACGGCCCAGAGGGTGCTGTGCACCGCGTCAAACAAATAGGCCAGCTGGGCGTCATTGGCGTTGTGCGCCAGGCTTTCAATGAAGCGTTGCTCTTCTTCCGACAAAGCCTCCGGCAGCTTGCCTGTGGTTTTGGCGACAAAGAGGTGACGCAACTCAAAGGCAAGCTCCTCCATGAGGTTTTTAAACTCGACGCCATTCTCATAGGCCGTTTGTATGCTGCCTAAGAGTGCCTCCGCCTGGCCTTCCACCAAAGCGCGGGCCATGTTTTGCACCAGGGAACGATCCACCGTCCCCAGGGTTTGCAGGACTTCCTCGTCCGTAGGTTGTTTGCCGTGGGCGGAAACCAGCTGGTCCAAGGTGGACAGGGCGTCTCTCATGCCGCCCTTGGAGAGGTTGCTTAAGGCCAGCAAGGCCTTGTCGCTCAAGGAAATGGCTTCATTGTGGCAAATGGTTTTGAGCCTTCCCAACATGGCCTGGGTGGAAATATGTCTGAAGTTGTGCCTTTGGCAGCGCGACACAATGGTGTCCGGCAGTTTTTGTGCTTCCGTGGTGGCGAAGATGAATTTGACATGCGCGGGAGGCTCCTCCAGGGTTTTGAGCAAGGCGTTGAAGGCGGCCTGGGAGAGCATGTGGACTTCGTCGATGATGTAAATTTTATAGCGGGCGCTTTGGGGCAAATATTTCACGTTTTCGCGGATTTCTCTCACATTCTCAACGCCGTTGTTGGAGGCCCCGTCAATTTCAATGACGTCGGTTGAAATGCCGTCGCGGATTTCGGTGCAAACTTGGCATGTGCCGCAGGGAGTGGAGGTGGGGCCCTGGGCGCAGTTGAGGGCGCGCGCCAGCAAGCGTGCGGCGGTGGTTTTGCCGACGCCGCGGGAGCCGCAAAAGAGGTAAGCATGCGCGACGCGGTTTTGTGACAACTCGTTGCGCAGGGTTTTGACGACGGGCTCTTGCCCAACCATGTCTTCAAAGGTTTGAGGGCGGTATTTTCTGGCGAGAACGGTATAGGCCATTGCAGGCTGACTCTTAACAAGGATGAAGTGAGTTTGGGTAGGGTTTCTTTTGCTGGGGGGACATACGTGGGTGGCTCCGCCCCCCGCTATCCCTGGACGGGTCTCTCCTGTCCACCTCTTCTTTAAATGTTCAGCAACATGCGCGTAGGTGCTTCAATGCATTCCTTAATGCGCACCAAAAACAACACGGCCTCGCGGCCGTCGATGACGCGGTGATCGTAAGAAAGCGCCAGGTACATGACGGGCCGTGCCACCACCTGCCCGTTGCGGACCACCGCCCGCTCCACAATGTTGTGCATGCCGAGGATGGCGGTTTGAGGCGGGTTTAAAATGGGCGTCGAAAGCATGGAGCCGAAAATGCCGCCATTGGAGATGGTGAAGGTGCCACCTTGCAACTCAGGGAGGGTGAGCTTGTCATTGTTGGCGCGTACACCAAAGTCCGCAATGGTTTTTTCAAGCTCCGCCATGCTTTTCTGGTCCGCGTCCCGCACCACGGGCACCACCAGGCCGCGGGAGCCGGAGACGGCGACGCCAATGTCATAATAGCGCTTGAAGACGAGCTCCTCGCCCTCCATGGAGGCATTCACCTGCGGGAAGGCACTCAAGGCCTCCACGGCGGCTTTGACGAAGAAACTCATGTAGCCGAGTTTGACGCCGTGTTTTTTCTGGAAGGTTTCGCCGTAGGTTTTGCGCAAGGCCATGAGCTCGCCCATGTCCACCTCGTTGAAGGTGGTGAGGATGGCGGCCTGGGCCTGGGCCTGCAGGAGGCGCTCGGCGACGCGCTTGCGCAGCGGCGTAAGCTTGACGCGCTCCTCTCTTTGCACAGAAGGTGTTGGGGCAAGCATGGCAGAAGGCGGTGGAGCCTCAGCGCCGACGCTGGGGCCGGCAGCGGGGGTGGCGGTGGCCGCGGCCACATCCGCTTTGGTAACGCGGCCCTGAGCGCCAGAGCCGTGGAGGCGGGAGGTATCAACGCCTTTGTCCTCGGCCATGCGTTTGGCCACCGGCGTCACCGGGGGAAGGCGTTGCATGTCAGCAGAAGGCGCAGCGGGAGCAGGCGCAGAAGGCGCAGGGGCGGAAGGCGCAGGCACCGCAGCGACAGCCCCCTCCGAAATGCTGCCTACCACATCCCCAATTTTCACCTTGGCCCCCTCCGGGAAAGCAATGGACACCAACACCCCCGCCACGGGAGCGACGACGTCAATGCTGATTTTGTCGGTTTCCAGAGAGACGACAGCCTCGTCCACGGCGACGGCCTCGCCAACTTGTTTGTTCCACTTGGCGACAACAGCTTCAGAAATGGATTCTCCCAGGGTGGGGACTTTCAATTCAACGGGCATGGCTTCCTCTCAATGGCATGGTCTCTCAATGACATGGTTTCTCAATGAACAGAGTGTCTCTCAATGGACAGGCTCCCTCAACGGACATGGTCCCTCTTCAGGGCTTCTTCAACCAACAGCTTCTGCTCCAACTCGTGGGTTTGCGCATAGCCGGTGGACGGGCTGGCGCTGGCCTCGCGGCCCACATAGCGAAGCTTGGCCTTGCTGCCGGCATTCGCCAAAACCTCGGGCAACACCCTCTGCATATAATACCAGGCCCCCATGTTTTGGGGCTCCTCCTGCACCCACAGCACCTCCTTCGCGTTGGGCATGCTTTGGAACACAGCCTGCAGCGCCTCGGCGTCCAGAGGATAGAATTGCTCCACGCGCACCAGCGCCACCTGGCTGTCCTTGGCGGCTTTGCGGGCATTGGCCAACTCATAATAGACTTTGCCGCTGCACAGAAGGAGGCGGTCCACCTTGTCAAGCGCAATGCTGTCGTCGGCTTCGGGAATGACTCTGTGGAAGCCGCCTGAAGTGAAGTCCGCCATGGGCGAAGTGGCATCCGCCAGGCGCAGAAGGCTTTTGGGGGACATGAGGAAGAGGGGTTTTCTCCACGGAAGCAAAAACTGCTCGCGCAGGAGGTGAAAAAACTGTGCGGCGGTGCTGGGCATGCAGACGCGGATGTTGTTTTCCGCCGCAAGCAGCAAAAAGCGCTCCACGCGCCCTGAAGAATGCTCCGGGCCTACGCCCTCATAGCCGTGCGGCAGAATGAGGACAATGCCCGTCATGCGCTTCCACTTGTCCTCTCCGGAACTAATAAACTGGTCAATGAAGACTTGGGCGACGTTTGCAAAGTCGCCAAACTGGGCTTCCCAAATAACCAACTCGTCAGGCGCATCCAGGCTATAGCCATATTCAAAACCCAGGCAGGCAGACTCAGAGAGGGGAGTGTTGGCAAGCACATAAGGGGTGAGGCCGGCAATGTTGTCCAACAAGTGGTGGGAGGCGCCGGTGGAGGTGCAGTGGACAACAGCCTGGCGGTGGGCGAAGGTGCCTCTCTCGGTGTCCTGCCCCGTAAGGCGGATGCGGTAGCCTTCCGCAAGCAAGCTGGCATAGGCAAGCATTTCAGCGGCGCCCCAGTCGAGGTTTTCCTGCCCGAGCGCCATTTTTTTGCGCCGCTCCAAGAGGCGGGCGATGCCAGGGTGGGGGACAAACCCCGAAGGCAGTTGGGTGAGGGCCTCCAACCAGGAGGCGAGTTGTTTTTTCTTCACAGTGGTAGGGACGCGAAGCTTCAAGTCAAAGGGGGCGGAATAATTTTCCCAAAGCCCTCCCCCCGAGGGAATGTCGGGGAGCCTCCGGTTGGCCATGGCATGTGCATAGGCCTTTGCAAAATGCGCCTGGGCTTTGGCCCACAGCGCGTCGGCCTCCTCCTGGCTGATGCGGCCTTGCTGAATGAGGCTTTGGGCATAGACGGCCCTGGGGCTTGGGTGCTTGCGGATGAGCTCATACATTTTGGGCTGGGTGAAGGCCGGCTCATCCCCCTCGTTGTGCCCATATTTTCGATAGCACAACATGTCAATGACGACATCGCAATTGAAGCGCTGCCGATATTCCATGGCCAGCTGCGCCGCATAGACGCAAGCCTCCGGGTCATCGCCGTTGACATGAAAAATGGGAATGTCGACGACGCGCGCCATGTCCGTGCAATAAGGCGAAGAGCGCCCCTGCGCCGGCTCCGTCGTATAGCCCAGCTGGTTGTTAATAACAATGTGCAGCGTCCCGCCGTTGGCATAGTGTTTGAGCTCGCTCAAGTTGAAGACTTCAATGACGAGGCCCTGGGCGGAGAAGGCGCCATCGCCGTTGATGCAGATGGGAAGGACAGCGCCTTTGCCGCCAATGCCCAAGCGTTGCTGCTTGGCATAGACGCGACCTTCAACGACGGGGTGGACGAAGCCCAGGTGGCTGGGGTTATAGCAGAGGGTTAAGTGGAGTTTATGGTTTCCAAAGCGAGCGTCGCAGGAGGCCCCCAAGTGGTATTTGACGTCGCCCGTGTGGAAGAAGTCCTCCGGGTTAGGGGGCCCAGCAAACTCATTATAAATGTCCTCAGCGGGTTTTTGGAGGACATTGGTCAGCACATTCAAGCGGCCGCGGTGCGTCATGCCGAAGACGGCCTCGCGCACACCGAGGGTGGCGCCGAGGGAGAGGGCCGCATCCAACATGGGGATGAGGCTTTCACCGCCTTCAATGGAGAAGCGTTTGACGGCCTGGAATTTGGTGTTGGCGAGGGTTTCAAAGGCCTCGGCCATGCCAAGTCTTTCGAGGATGTGGAGTTGCTGGGTGCGGGTAGGGTTGATGGCGGCTTTGGTTTGCTCAATGCGCATTTGGAGCCATTGGCGGCGCTCCGTATTGCGGATGTGTCTGAACTCGAAGCCGACGCGGTTTGTCCAGACTTTGCGAAGCCAGGCGAGGGCGTCTTTGAGTTTGACAGGCTTTTGGAGGAGGAGGACTTCGGTTTCCAACTCAGCAGAAGTGAATTGGGAGGTTTTGGCAAGCTCCAACTCCGTGACGCCGGGGATAGGGGTTTTCCAGACGCCCAGCGGGTCCAGTTTGACTTCGAAGTGTCCATAGCGGCGCAGCGCATTGGTGGCCGAGTCAAATTTGGTTTGAAGAGGCGTGGAAGGCGTGCGCGTATAACCAACCCCGGTGTACCCAGTATAACTGGTATACCCAGCATAACCGCTGGTAATTTTTTGTGGAGGAGGCGTCTGGTGGTTGATGCAGGCAAGGGGGACGCCTTCGCGGCCCATGGAAGCAAAAAGCTCCACCCAGGAAGCATCCACCTTCGCCGGGTCCTCCAAATATTGCGCATAGAGGGATTCGATGAACTCAATGTTGGAGCCGCAAAAGAGAGAGTCAAAAGCCTTGGGTGTGGACATGACGAAGTCTCGGGAGACAGTTGTGCAGGTGTGGGGCAGAATGTGGAGCAGGTTTTGAGTTTTCTAGAAATGGGGACGTTCCAGAAGCGAGAGTGTATACCTCAAGCATTAAAAGCCAACGCCGCAGATTGCTGCCAAACTGGATTATTTATATAGCACGCAAAGCCTAAAGTCTGTGCTAATGGCCTTGCGCAAGTGCCCTAATGTGCAACATGTGCAACATGCGTCACATGTACGACGGAGGAAGAAATGTTATTGAAAGAAAAGAAGCTGTTGTTGACGGGGGTATTGACGCCGCAGTCCATTGCCTATGCAGTGGCACAGTTGGCACAAAAAGAGGGGGCGGAAGTGGTGTTGACAGGTTTTGGGAAGGCGCTTGCGTTGACGCAGCGGGCGGCAGGCAGGCTCTCTCCGGTGCCAGAGGTTTTGGAGTTGGATGTGGCGGAGCCTGCACACTATGAGGCCTTGGCCAAGGCGGTGGCCTCCCGCTGGGGGCGCGTGGACGGGGTGTTGCATGCGGTGGGTTTTGCGCCCGCGGACGCTTTGGGCGGAAAGTTTTTGTCAACGCCATGGGAGAGTGTGCAGCGTGCCTTTCAGGTTTCAACGTTTTCACTGAAGGCCTTGGCGGTGGCCATGGCGCCGTTGATGACACAGGGTGGCAGCATTGTGGCTTTGGGTTTTGACAACAGCACGCAGGCCTGGCCCCTCTATGACTGGATGGGCGTATGCAAAGCGGGCCTGGACGCGGTGGTGCGTTATTTGGCCAGAGACTTGGGCAGGCAAAACATTCGGGTGAATGCCTTGGCGGCAGGGCCCTTGGCCACCATAGCGGCGAAGGGCATTCCCGGGTTTGACAAGCTGGAGAGCCAGTGGAGCAAGCGAGCGCCGCTGCCATGGGAGGCCAGAGACAGCCAATGCATGGAGGCGGTGGCGCGCACCGCGGTGGCCATGCTGTCGGATTGGATGCCGAAGACGACAGGAGAGGTGATTCGCGTGGATGGCGGCTACCACGCCATGGGCGCCGACTTGGAGCCCTGAAGGTTTAAGCCTTCACAAACACATGCCGCGCCGCCTCAAACAGCAAAGCCTCCAGGCCCTCTCCTGTTTGGGCGCTGATGGCTACCCCGCCATAACTGAGGCTTAAGTGCTCCGCCGCCGCCCCTGCTTTGTCCGCCTTATTCCATACCAGAAGGCGCGGCTTGGCTATGAGCCCCAACTCCTCCAAAATTCTCTCGACGGCCTCCAGGCGCTGGGGGGCCGCCTCCTCGCTGGCGTCCACCACGTGCAACAACAAGTCCGCGCTGTCCAACTCCTCCAAAGTGGCCCGAAACGCCGCCAGCAAGTCCTTGGGCAAGTCTCGAATGAAGCCTACCGTGTCTGAAAGAATGACGTCCCTCTCCTTTGGAAAGCGCAGACGGCGACTCAAAGGCTCCAAAGTGGCAAACAACTTGTCCTCCGCCAAAGCCGAGGCATGCGTCAGCGCGTTGAGCAGCGTGCTTTTGCCCGCGTTGGTGTAGCCTACAATGGAAATGAGCGGCAACTCGCGCTTTTGGCGCAAGGTGCGGCGCGTTTTGCGGCTTTGGGAAATGTTGTCAATGCTGCGCTCCAGCTGGCCAATGCGCTCTTTGACGCGGCGCCTGTCCACCTCCAGCTTGGTTTCGCCGGGGCCGCGCGTGCCTATGCCGCCAGCCAGGCGCGAAAACGAAGTGTCCGACTGCGAAAGCCTGGGCAGCAAATATTTGAGTTGGGCCAACTCCACCTGCAGCTTGCCTTCGGCACTCTGGGCGCGCTGCGCGAAAATGTCCAAAATGAGTTGCGTCCTGTCGATGACATTGAGCGAGGTGGCCTTGGAAATATGGTGGGCCTGGCTGGGGGAGAGGTTTTGGTCCACAATGGCCACTTCGGCCATTTTTTGCATGGCCAGCAAGTTAAGCTCCAAAAGCTTGCCCTTGCCCAGCAGCGTTTTGGCCTCGTGGGTTTTGCGCAGCTGCACCAGGGTGCCTGCCACCTCCACGCCGGCGGTTTTGGCCAACTCCTCCAACTCGGCAAGCGAGTCCTGGGCCTCCTTGCGGGACTTGCCCACGTGCACGGAAACCAGCAAAGCCCTCTCCCGGTTGCTGTGCCACTGCTTGGAAAAACGCCCAAACTCCTCCTCGAGGGCCTCCACCAGGGCCTTCGCGTCAGGTTGCTTGGCTAGGCTTGACGCTTGCGTCTGCCACAACAGGCCGCCTTCTTCTCTGGGCACCACCAGGTGGCCCCAAAACAATTTCTCCAACTCCCCCTTCTTGTCCATGGCCAAGGCCGCCACCATGTCCAGGCGCAGCAAGGCCAAGTCCGTCAAGTCATCCTCGGAGAGGGGCTCCCCCTTCAAGTGGGTGTGCACCAGGCGTAGCCCCCGCAGGCGGTGGCTGCCTGCCCTCATGCGGCCAATGTCCGGCAACTCCAGGCCGTGGGCGTCGCCTACAAACACCCATTCTACCTCGCCCTTCCTCGAGAGGAGCACCCCCACTTGCCTGGCCGTTTGCCGCGAAAACTCCACCAGGTGCTGGGCCAGGCTTGCCGACACCACCTCCGCGGGCAGGCACCTGCGTTGGTAGGTTTTGCGCAGCTTCTCCAATTCGCTGGGCTTAAGCCCCAGCAGGTTGCCTTTGGGTGCTTTCATTTGGAGAAGGTTTATTATTTAAACGTTGTTTTATGTGGAAATTTCTCAAATTCGGCTTCAAAGCCGCGCTGGGCCTGGGCTGCGCGGGGGCGGGGACCTTGGCCTGGGTGTACCTCTATGGGCGGTGGAGCGAAGCAAGCCCCAAGGAGAAGGCGGACGCCATTGTCGTCATGGGGGCGAGGGTGCTGCCTCGGGGCCAGCCTTCCAGGGCCCTGCAGGCGAGGGCCCAGCGCGCGGCGGGGCTTTTCCACGAGGGCATTGCGCCGCTGTTGCTTGTCAGCGGCGGCCGCGTGGACATGCCCAAGTCCGAGGCGCAGGCCGGCTGCGAGGTGGCCATGGGGCACCGCGTGCCGCCCGAGGCCTGCTTGCTGGAAGAGCAAAGCCGCTCCACGGCACAAAACGCGGCCTTTTCCGCGCCCTTGCTGAAAGAGCGCGGCGTACGCCATGTGGTGCTGGTTTCGGACGGCTACCACCTGTTGCGCGCGGCCGCCTACTTCCGCAAGCAGGGCTTTCGGGTAAGCCCCGTCGCCTCCGGGCGCGCGCTGCCTTGGCGTGACGAGCTTTATTGGACAGCGCGAGAGGTGGGTGCGCTGTTTGCCCGCCCGTGGTTGCTGTGGTGGGCCTGGGGCCGGTCTAGGGGGAAGCCGCACGGCACAGAAGGCTTTGTTGGTCGCTGATGACCCAGTCCATGCGCTGATCGCCCTCCTCCTCGGGGAGGCTTTCTCGGAGGCATTCGTCAAAACACAACCCCACGCGAAGTGCCCTCATTTCCGGGTGGGCCAAAAGTCTGTCATAAAAGCCGCCGCCCCTGCCGAGGCGGGCTCCGTTTTTGGCGAAGGCAACCCCTGGTACAACCACCAGCTCCACCTCTGCCATGGAAACCGGCGGGCAGTAGGCCTTGGGGCAGAGGATGCCATAGCTGTCCGCCTCCAAGTCATCCCAGGCGTGCACCAGGGCCAAGGAGGGGAAAGAGGAAAAAGAAGAGGGAAAGCAAAGGCGTTTTTTCAGTTGCAGGAGGGCCTGGAGAGGCTGGGCCGTGGGCACTTCAAAGGTTTGGGCGGCATAGAGGGCCACGCAGCGGGCGGCATGCCAGGAGGGCAGGCTTTGGAGTCGCTCAAAAACCTGGTGGCCTTTGGCGGCCACTTGCTCCAATGAAAGAGCCCTCCGCCAGCGTTCATAGTGCTGACGAAGGGCTTTTTTTGAAGAAAAATCCCCGCTGAAAGCCGTGTGCGAAGTGTTCATTGAACCCACAAGATTCAATGAGGAAACTTGAATTCCGATGTTTTAGGCTTCCCACTCTGTTGCTGCAGGCTTGCACACGGCATCGAGAACAGTCTCCGTTTTATAGCTATCGGTTCAAAGACACACCACCCATCACGCACCCAGCAGGGAACAACTCTAAAAAATGCTTTACATCTATCATAGGAAGCGAGAATCAACAGGTCAAGCGAGGTTTCATGTCGGAAGGGAAAATATTGCCTGAGCGATTGCCGGCACGGGTGCCAAAAGGTACGCGAATTGGCAATTATGAAGTGATGGGCCTCCTCGGACGCGGCGGCATGGCCGAGGTATACCGTGCGCGTGCGCTCAGTGGTGCACGTGTAGGCCAGGAGTTGGCCATCAAGCGCCAGTTGCCCGAGTTGGAGTCTAACTTGGAGCAGCAGACTTTCTTTGCGGGGGAAGCGGACTTGGCGCGTTTTTTGGACCATCCCAACATTGTCAAGCTGTATGAGGTAGGCATTTTGGGAGAGTCTTTTTTCCTCGTCATGGAGTTGGTGGATGGTTGCGATGTGGGGCAAATTCTCAAGGTGTGCCGTCAGCTGAATGTGCACTGGCCTGTGGATTTTGCCGTTTGCCTCGTGCGGGAGCTTTTGTTGGCTTTGGATTATGCGCACAATGCTTGTGGCCCCACGGGAAAGCCGCTGGGGGCGGTGCACTGTGACGTGTCGCCGTCGAATTTTTTTGTTTCGAGGACAGGGGACTTAAAACTGGGCGACTTTGGTGTAGCGCGTGTGCGCCTGGATGGGGCGGCCAACGAAATTTTGGGCAAGCCCTTTTATTTGTCCCCGGAGGCTTTGCGTGGGCACATTTCCCCGGCGGTGGACTTGTGGGCCATGACGGTGGCCTTCTACCAACTGTTGACATTGCGCAGGCCTTTTGGCGGCAAGGACACCAAGCAGGTTTTTCAGGCCATTCGCAATGTCCGCTATGAGGGCATACGCAACCTTCGCCCGGAGCTGCCCAAAGCCCTCTCGGACATTATTGACAAGGCTTTTTCTGCCCGCCTTGAAAACCGCTTCGCCTCCGCCAAGGAGTATGCCGAAGCCCTCACCCCGCATTTTAATGCACATATTGGCACCCACCTCGGCTTGGCCTCCATGGTAGAAAACCTCGTCCTGGCCAACCGCCCTAAGCAAAAAACTTGAGGGCACTTTTTTGGCCATTGACAATGGCTTCCACCAGCAAGCTGCGCAAGTTGGCCGCCGTCCCGCGAAAGGCCTCATAGTATTTTTGGCGGTCTGTCATGTGGATGATGGCCGGGAAGAGGCCCGCGCGCAGGAGGGTGAGGTTGGAGAGCATTCTCCCGACGGAGCCCGAGTGCTCCGCGAAGGGAAAAATTTGAATGAGTTGGAATTGAAGCTGCGCGGCTTGGGCGATGGGGTGCAAGTCGAAGAATTCGGTTTCAGCGGCATACTCCATGAGTTTTTCGAGGCGTGCCGGAATTTTGGAGGGCTGAGCAATTTCGTGAGAGTAGGTGCGGTGCAAAGGCATGTCTTTGCGAAACCCTGTTTTTTCTTTTGAGGTTTCGCGCTCTTTGCGCTCGCGTCGCTCTGTCGCCAAGCGGGCAGCCTGCGCTTGTGGCGTATTGCCGGACAACAAGTCGTGGATATGTCGAACGAGAGGCAGCGCAATGAAGGCCCCTGACTTTGCAGGCTCTGCCTTGGCTGTTTGGTGGATGAAGTCAATGCAGGCCATGTGGTTTCGGATTCCCAGAATGGCGGACATGAGGGTTGCCTCATGGGGCGCGGTGCCGCTGGGTTTGGAAGCGGCTTCCAATTCTGCGGGCGAATAGACGACGCCGTCAATGGCACTGTCATGGTAAACCCACGAGAGCCGCAAACGCTGCATGAAAGTCCAAGCTTTTTCGGCATAGCGCTCTTGCAGCCGCTTCAATTCTTCGCTGCGTTGCTCAATCTCTTTGTAGAGTTCCTTCACAACTTTTTAGTTTAAAGATTTTGCAAGGATTTCGCCATGGAAATGTGTCTAATCCTCTGACTTTCAAAAACAATAAAGCGTTTTTTTGAGGGCGGCACCCGGGTTTTGGCAGGCGGCAGCAAAGCAAGAGTTGAATATTCGGAGGTGTTGTGCCCAGGTGAGTGGAGCAGAAGTTTGCACAGGGCGGTTGAGGGAGCTCAATTCATTGTGAAATTTCCTGTTGTGGGTTAGAGCCCATAGAGTGGAGAGGCTAGCAGCCAAAATACTTGTTGTGGATGACGATCAGACGCAAGCTTTGTTGGTTTCGAGTTATTTGACGAAACACGGCTATGCGGTGGTGACGGCGTTTGACCCGGTAGAAGGCATGAAGCAGCTGCTGGCGAATGACTTTGAGCTTGTCATTACGGATTTGATGATGCCGCACATTGATGGCATTTCTTTCGCCGAAAAAATCCACGCCATTGAGCGCATGAAAGACTTGCCCATTATTATGATGACGGCCTATGCCTCGGAGGAGCTGTCTGAAAAAAGCATGCGCAGAGGCGTTGCCCTCATGCTTTCCAAGCCGTTGAACCTGGCGAAGCTGAGGGACTTGGTGGGTTTTTCAACAGGCCGGTGAGGCGCCCCCGGAGGTTGTTTTACATTCGGCGTTTGCCGGTTTTGCGCAAGTGGGCGGCTGCGGGTGGGAATTGAGAGGCTTTGCGTTGGTCCGGCGTTGCAGGTGGGAATTCAACCAAGTCACACACATGGCAGATTCTGCTGAAAATGCGCTCCCCAATGCGCTCAACCAGCAAGTGAGGCTCCTTGCCTTTTTCCAACAACTCGCCGCTGGTGACATAGGGGCTGGGGCGGTTTGGGGTGTTGGCAAGCGTGCCGAGGGAGTAGTTGGTGGCAAACAAGGTGGGTTTTTTTTCATTATAGCGGCGTGAAATAAGCTCATCCAAGGTTTCAAGCTCAAAGGGGCTTAGGCGGCCTTTGCCCAACTCGTCAATGGCCAGCAACTGGGCGTTGACGAGGGGGTTAATAATTTCTCCGCCGCTTTTTCCTTCCTGAAAGCCGCGGCGGATGGCGGCATAAAGCAAAGAAATTTCCACATAGGAAGCCCTGACGCCAAACTCTAAAATGAGTTGCCGCAAGGTTGCTGCCAGCAGGTGTGTTTTGCCGGTACCGACGGGGCCGGACAACAAAAACCCCCGGGGGACAGGCGGCTGGGAGGCGTACATTTTGGCCATTTCCAAGGCGCGGGTTTGCTCGTCGTTTTTGGGCATATAGTCGCCAAAAGAGACGCTTTGGAAGAGGGGAGGAATTTTGGCGGCAGCCAGCAAGGAAGCCCTGTGCAACAGTCGACGTTTTTTGCAAGGCCTGGCCTCCTCATAGTGTCGCCCGTGGAGGTTTTGTGTCACCACCAACAAGCCGGAGCCTTGGCAATGCCGACATTGCGCAATGGCTTCTTTGAGGCGAAGGACGTCGGCCTCTTTGTCAACGGAAAAGCCATGGGTGCTGCAAAGTGTTTGCGACATGGTCCTCAACTAACCCCAGTTGCGAATTCCAAAACGCTGTTTGAAAACGAATGCCAAAAAAAAGCGCCATTGCTCTTTGGCTGCCTCCGGGGAAAAAGCTTCCCGTGTTTTGGCAAGCCGGAGTGTTTCTTCCAAGAGTTTTTTCTTCTCTTCAGCTGGAAGCGCTCGGGCCAGTACAAAAATGGCCAGCATTTCCTGGCGCATGGCCTGTTGAATGTCGGCGGGTTTTTTGAAGCGCTGAAGGAGGGTGGCCACAGGCCTGGAGGCCCAGGGGTATTTTTTTGAAAAGCTACGGAGTTGTTTTTGGAGGCGCCGGTGCTTGGTATGCGCATAAGGCTGTGCTTCTTCCACAGCCTCGGGGGCGGCCGTTGGCACATGGACGCGCAGGAAGCGTGCCATTTCGCTTTCCACATGGCGGCGGCAGCTGCGGAGCGAGGGCAACCCGAGGGTTTCGTCTTGCGCAAGCCCCGTCAGGCGCGCTTCAAAGGAGCGCCGCATGCCGCGAGCCACCACCTCGAAGGGGACTTGGGCCAAAGCCCAACGCTCCAACAATTCAGCGTCCAAGGGAGAGAGGGCGGCCCCATGGCCGCGCAAAAAACAAAAGAGGGTTTGGACACGTTCGTGGAAGCTGGCACTATTAGGCAGTTGACTCATGGAAGGGGCTTGACAGCGTACGGGTTTGGGGTTTAGTAACGCGGCATTTAACGGGTCCTTAGCTCAGGGGTAGAGCGCTACCTTGACACGGTAGAGGTCGGTGGTTCAAAGCCACCAGGACCCACAAAGCCACCTTGCTGAAGCAAACATATCAAGCAAGAGTGTGGAAGGTTTTGCGGCGCTTGTCCAAGACTTTCTGTTTTCCCCGGGCGGCCCACCCCCTGGGTTGTGTTGTTGCCCCAGGCCTGGCATTCAAAAAAAATTTCAACTCCGTGTAACATTCCTGTTGGCGCATCGTCTTGGTTTAGGCAGCACCCAAGAGGACAGTGGGTAAGTCTAAGCCCCAACGCCTCGAGGGGTTTGGATGTAGTTGTTGGACATCAACCAGGAGGCAGCAATGACGAATAACGCAGTGGATGAACAGAGCTCAGAAGCTCAGGGCTCAGGGCTCAGGGCTCAGGGCTCAGGGCTCAGGGCTCAGGGCTCAGGGCTCAGGGCTCAGGGCTCAGCTTAGAGCATTTTAGCCAAAAACGCCTAAAAAAACTAGCAAAATTTCAATTTATTCCCGTTTGGGTTCTGCTGGCGCTGATTTTTTCGGGGTGGAGCGGAGGCAAAGTTGGTTTTGTCGACAACAAAGAAAATGTTGGAAAACCAGCACCTGTTTCTGCAAACGCGACGGAACCTGAGTTGTGGGTGGCATTGGCAGACGGCAACTCGGAAGAGAAAAAATCTAACAATTTAAACGAAAACAGCCTGTTGGGAGAATCGGCGCCCGGACAAGTGTCTGGTGAGAGATATACCCGTTTGGCGGGATATTTCAATATTCAGGTGCCCCCGACAGGGCAGCCGCCGTACCCGCCGTACCCGCCGCCACCGCTGCCGCCACCTCCCCCTCCTCCTCCTGACTACACCTGGCTTCCTTCTATTCTGGAATTCCTCCTCGACTAGCTTGACGAGCATGTGAGCGTCAGTCGACGAATGAGGCCCCATCATCATTTACAAAAAATCAATTTTAACACGCAACCAAAGCTTCACAAACAAGCTGTTTGTATCACCCAATTGTACTTCATTTTTGTCATTCAATGTTTAACAACAAAAGGAGAACACCATGTTTTATAAAAAAATGATTTCTGTGGCAGCAGCATTGGCGGTTTTTGGAATGATTGCGACAACTTCGACGGCGCAGGCGCAAACCACTGAAAGCCGCGGAACTGTTACAACAGTCTATAACGACCCGGGCAACGAGTTTCTTTTTGCCTTATCTGTAAATGGAAGGTGTGGCTCCGCTATCTTTCACATTAGTCGCACAGGCACAAACTATAAAGAGATGGTGGCGATGGTGCTCACAGCGCTTGCAACCAACAAAACGCTGGGTGCGTGGGTGACAAGTTGCAGAGGCGATCGAAACATCATTAGTCACGGATATCT
>Ga0209737_10000957_pt1 | contig 21728 bp, 18 predicted proteins | sample TergutCu122P3_FD_187284 | JGI IMG/M metagenome (GOLD analysis project Ga0209737, IMG submission 187284) | Cubitermes ugandensis P3 segment gut microbial communities from Kakamega Forest, Kenya - Cu122 P3 (SPAdes) (version 2) | ecosystem: Host-associated > Arthropoda: Insects > Digestive system...
GGCAGCGTAGAGGCGGTGTGTTGCCCCGGAAAAAACGCGGGTGCAGGAGAGCAAGACAGGAATGGCCGGTGGGGAAAGTCCGCCGGGAGGCCCGGCTATGAGGACTGGGAGCAGCTGCTCAAAAGCGACGAAGCTTTGCTGTTTAAGGGGACAGTGCAATGGGACGAGAGCGACGAGGAGGCCCCCGTCCCCGAAATTCTGGTGGAAGAAGTGAAAGCCCTCAGGGAGGTGCAGGCGGACCGCCTCAACTGTTTGGAGTTGAATGTGGAGGCGCACATGCTGGTGGAGGAGAAGTTGCGAGGCCTTCAGCGACTCATTGAGAGCAACCCGGGGAAGACGCCTTTGCGTCTTAGCATTTGTGTAGACGGAGAAGCCGAGGTTTCCATGAGGCCCGGGAGGGACTGTGTTGCGGTGAATGAGGCCTTCCTAGAGAGTGTGAAGGGTTTATTCGGCCCAAGGGCAGTGAATTGGAATTAAGTCCCTAAATGGTCTTTTTGTCCTCTGGCGGCTGAAGCCTGCGGTTTCGCTCAGGTCATGCACCTGGGGTGCACTCCCATCGCGAAATCCTCGCCTTCAACCACCAGAGAACAAAAATCCTCATTAAGGGACAGCTTCTGGGCTGGTTCCTCTTTCCACCCGCCTTCAGAAACGGGAAGGCATTCCCATAGCCCTTTGCTTCAAAGCCGTTTTTTGCTTTGGTTCCCCCGTACGCATTTTGAGAAAGGAAAATCTCTTTTATGAGCCCCGCACTCTTCTTTTGGGCAATGCTGCAGCTGCAAACAACAACCCTGCCCGCGGAAACAACGCCAACAGAAAACGTACCAACGCAGGAAGGACAAGCAAGCCAGGACGGACAAATGCCTGCGGACGTGGCTCAAGGCCCCCGCGAGGACGACGCGCAACCCCTCGAAGGCTGGACACCTGAGGATGACAAGGCCCCCGGCTTTTTTCCTGACGCTTCAAGCGAAGAATTCGACTTGCCGCTGCCTGCGGCGCAGACGCCGGAAACGGCCCCGCTGCCTCCGGCTTTTTTGTTGCCTTTGCCTCCTTCGGTACCTTCCGCGGACATGACGCGCTTTTACTTCAAAATGGGGGACGGGTTTTTTATTTCAACTCAGGACAAGTCCTCGGAGTTGAGGATAAGAAGCATGGCGCAAATGCGCGGTACCTTTTCTTTTGGAGGAGACGAGGCCGCCGAGTTTTCCGCGCGGGGGGTACGCATTTTGCTGGAAGGGAAGACTTTGGACAGGCGCCTGGTTTTTGTCGTGCATACCAGTTTGGGGCCCGACGAGTTTGACGGGGGAAGCGGGCTTTTGGACGCCTGGGTTTCATGGAGGTTTGGAAGGGACGCCACGCTGAGGGTGGGCCAGCAGCGCATTCTCTTTGACAAGGCCAGCGCCATTCGACGCCTCGGGCTTTTGGGTGTGACGCGCGAAAATTTTTCTCACGAGTTTGGCCTTCTGCGCGACGTCGGCGTCTCGCTTTTCTCGGATGACTTGTTTGGGCAAAATGAGTTGCTTGCCTACCGCATTGGCCTTTATGGCGGGCAGGGCCGAAACCGCTTTAGCTTAAGCCGCGCTGGCTTTCTCGCCATGGCGCGCCTGACGCTGCGCCCTTTTGGGTTTTTTGACGACACCGTAGACGGCGATGTGGAAAGGCTCGACAGACACCGCCTCGCCGTGGGCATTTCGGCCGCCTATGACAACAACCTCTCCCGCACCGGCGGACACTTGAGTCCGCATTTTAACAACCGCGCCTTCCCCACCACCATGGACGCCTATTATTGGAATGTGGACGCCATGTACAAATGGAAGGGGCTTTATTTGGCCGGGCAATATACCCGCCGCACCACCTCCAGGGCTTTTGTAGAAAACAACACCGAGAGGGTGTGGGGGCGCGCCGGCCATGGTTATGTCCTCAAAGCCAGCGGCATGTTGACAAACCACTGGGAGTTGCTGGGGCGCTTCAGTCAGCAATTTGGCATTGGCCAGACGGACCCTGCGTTGCTCAATGAGCCCAGAAGTGAATTTGCCGTGGGCCTCAATTGTTATTTCATCGGCCACGCTTTGAAAGCCCAAGCCGAATATGCCGCGCGTTTTACAGACGCCAAAGTCCGCTATGAGCATTGGCTGCGCCTGCAACTTCAGGTGGTTTTCTAGACCAGTTTCCAGTTGATTGAGCTGCTCTTAACGTCGCCCCTGCCCCTCTTCCCGTCGCCCCCGCGAAAGCAGGGGTCCAGAACTGCAGTCGGAATCCTACTGACTTTATTGAACTTAACCACGCAGCTCTGGACCCCCGCTTTCGCGGGGGCGACGGGAAAAAAGACTCACTTCAACCTGAAACCGGCCTAGACCGCCCCCGCCAACCAGTGGATGGCCTGGCCCAACTGCTCCTCTAGGCTTTGCATATGGTTTAAGAAAAGATGTGAAGCCTTGGGGACCACAAAGAGTTTGTTGGGCGCTTGTATTTGGCTTGCAAGCTTTTGCAGGTTTTCGAGCTTTCCAAATTCGTCGTTTTCTGCGTGAACGAAGGCAACAGGCTTTTGCAGGTGGGCAACAAAGCGCATGTCAAAGAAGTCAACGCCCACGCCCACGGCAAGCACGCGCTGGATGCGCGGCTCACTCAAAGCCAAAGCCAAAGCCGTTCTTGCGCCGAAAGAGAAGCCACTGGCAAACAAGGCAAGCCCGGGCTGTTGCTTTGCAAGAAAGTCCAAGGCAGCTTGAGCGTCTTCAAGCTCTCCGGGCCCGCCGCTGTGGCTTCCCGTAGAGTTTCCGACGCCTCGAAAATTGAAGCGCAAAGAAGAAACCTGGGCCTTTGTCCATGCCTTGGCGATGCGGTAGATGGTTTTGTTGTGCATGTTGCCGCCATACAGAGGGTGAAGGTGGCAAACAACCGCAGAAGCCAGAGGCTTTGGGGGGGAGTCCAAAAGCGCCTCCAGGTGGCCATGCGTTGTAGGAATGGCAAGGGGTGTTGTGTGCATGAAGTTTGTCAGGAGCGCAGTTTTTCGCGCAAGCGCGCAGCTTGCGCTTGAAGCTCATCATCCAAAGAGCCCAGCTCAATGGCCTTGAGTCTTTGCTCCAGGCTGGGCGGACATTTGGGGAGAGGCTTCCCATTATCGAGCCACTGCTCCAGGTGGTCCAAAGCCCTGGAGACAATTTTTTCTTTGGGGTGGTCCAGCAGCGAGTCCAGAAAATAAATGTCGTCAGGCAATTCGTTGTATTGCTCTATAAATTGACTCACGCCCTTTATCCACGAGGCCCTGTCTTCAGGCTGCATGAGTTTTTTAATGCTTTCTCTGAAGGCCTTGCGGGTGCCCTGGGCGTCAAATTGTTCAGCCAAAGCCGGGGGAAGCTCTCCCTGGGTGAAGATGGCGTCGGCGGCCTTTTTGTATTTTTCATAAGAGTGGCTGCGAGCTGTTTTGGAGGACTCCTTGGACTCTTGCCTGGAGGCATGGGGGCTTTTGTTTCGGTTGGCATCAATTTCTCGCCAGGTTTTTTTTCGCTTTCCTGAAAATCCGCTGTCGTTGTTGTCGTCGTCGTATCGGCTCATGAGGGAGGCTTCTCTTTCAGCATTGTGCGGCAGCATTGAGAACCGGTCCAGGGGGTGTCCCTAGAGGGAAGATGCAGCCTTTTGAGAGGGGGGCTCATTTTCATTGGACAACTTTTTTGCTTCCTGGGGATAATAAATTTCCAGGCACTCACTGCAAAGCGCATGGCTGAAAGTAGCGTTTGAGCGTTGTTCAATATAGGTTTCAATGCGCTCCCAAATTTGCTGGTCATTCCGAACACGTTTGCAGTGCATGCAAATAGGCAACATCCCCTGCAACTGTTTAACATGTTCCAGCGCCGCGCAGAGCTGATTAATTTTAGAGCCCAATGTTTCTTCGAGCTCCAAGAGACGCTGGCCGACGCGCAGGCGAGCATGAAGCTCTCCGCCGTGCACAGGTTTGGTCAAAAAATCATCCGCGCCTGCATTTAGGCCTGAAACGATGTCTTCTTTGCGAGCGCGCGCCGTCACCATGAGGACATAGCGGTATGTTTTTTGCTCGCGGATGAGGCCACAAAGGGTTGGGCCGTCAATGCCGGGCATGCTCCAATCCAGGATAACCAGCCTGGGTGCCTCTTCGGGTTGCAAAGCTTCCCAGGCTTGGGTTCCATCTTCCACAGCGACGACGGAGAAGCCCATTTTTTGCAACTGGGAAACAAGCAAGGTCCGTGTGACACGGTCATCCTCCGCCACGAGAATGTTTTGCATGGTATTGGGTAAATTGGGGTACATACATTCTCTCTAACGCGCAAGAAGGCCAGAAAAAGCAAGAAAAAGGCAGAGCGCATGAAGGTTAAATAGGGCCACTTTGCCCCACATTTTGCAGCCCGTTGCTGGAACCGGTCTAGAGCTCAAAGCTGGGGTTTTGCGCCACAAACTGTCGCCAGCGGTTGACAGCAGGCATGCGCTCTTCTTCAGAAGCGTCCGCCACAAAATGGAAGTTGTCTCCAATGGCGCCGGCAAGCTCGTCAATGGCTTGTTTGCGCTGTTCAAAGCTTTCGGATTCAAGAGCCAGGACAAGCCATTGGGCCCTTCGCTCATGTTGGGCGCGCGTCCACCACCTTTTCCAGAGGTTGGGTGAAGGGCCCAGCTGAACGCAGGAGAGCTGTTGCAAAGCCCAGGCAGCCGTTTCTGCCACCCATGCATCCGAATCCGCAGTCCATTCAATGAGTGTTTCAATGCTGCCTCTGTCTTTGGCCGCGACAACGGCTTTGGCAGCGAGGGTGCGACGCAGGGGGTCCTTCACGTGCAAAGACTGTTGGATATGGTGGAGTGCTTCGGGCCACTCATGGAGTGTTTTAAAGTGAGGCAGGACTGCGCGCGCAATGGAGGCGATTTTGGGGTCCGTATCCGACAAAGCCAGCAGCACAGGCTTCAAGTGTTCCGCGCAGGCGAATACCCCTGAGAGTTTCAGTGCGGCAGAGCGCAAGGGTTTGTCTTCTGAAGAGAGCAGAGGCGTCAAAACCTGGGCGCCTGCATTTCTCAACTGCAGCAAGGCATGCGCAATAGGCCCCAGTGTATGCAGGGAGGCGGAGGATTCCCCCTCATCCAAAAGCTTGGATTGGGGGCCAGGAAAGAAAGGAATGAGGGCTTTGGCAGAAGCCTCCGGCGTTTGCCCGAGGATTTCGAGGGCGGCATTTTGAGTAGCCACATCTGCTTCCAGAAGCTGGGTAATGGCATGCGCAATGCGCTCTTGCTGGGCTGTTTCGTCAAGCTCCAGAGGCGGGGCGTGCTTGCGGCGTGTCCACAACAACTCATGGAAGGCGGCGGGGAGTTGTTGGCAAAACAAGGTGAAGTCGGCGAATTGTTTTTGCCTCAAAGCACTTTGCCCGGAATCCCCATAGAAGATGGCGACGAGTTTGTCTCCCACAGCAATGGGGGAGATGAAGATAGAGCGAGGCCGACGGTGGATGTCCAGGAGAAAGCGTTGAAAGCTAGGCTCATTGGGAGGAGGCCCAAAATAGGCGGACAAGGTTTGCGCGATGGAGTGAAAGAGGCCAGGGGAGGCAAGCTCAATCCGCGTACGCAAAAAGCCTTCCTGAGCGCCTTTCCCCGCACAAGAGAAGCCCTGAGCCTTTCCATGGATGACAGAAAACAGGCCGACAAACTCAAAAGCGCAAAGCCCGAAGCGAAGGAGAACGGTGGTGAGTTTGTCGCGGTCCTTTTGCGCAAGCCGCAGGTGCTCAATGGCCTCATGGAGCGTCCAGTTGGCAGGCTCAGCAGCGCTGCCGCTCCTGAAGGAGATGACCCAGGGAAGCTCGCTTTGCTTCAGGCTTTCTTCTTCAAGCAGGCTTGTAGGCAAAGGCGGCGGGAGAGGCTCCCTGTCCAGCAGAGGCTCTCTATAGAGAGGAGGCTCCCTATGCGGGAGAGCAGGTTTTGCAGGTTTTGGGTGAGGGTACGCAAAGCGTTTGTTTTCAAGGAGCTCTTCGAGCAAGGCTTCCACATGAAGCCCCTCATCCACGGCCGAAAAAGAGCCTTCAGAGAAAGGCGCATTGTCCGCTGCTTGGGCAGAGGTTTCCTGGGAAGGCCCTTGGTTTTCCAGCTCAGCAGTTTCCGACTCAACGGCTTCTGGCTCAGCGGTTTCCAGCTCAGCCTGCGGAGTGCGTTTAGGAAAAAACTGTTGCTTTATTTTGACAAAAAAATTTCTAAAGACACCAGAAGGTTTGGTCGGGCTTTCAGGAGGAGGCAAAGAAGAAGAACCCTGCGCAGCCGGAGGCGGTGTTGTTGTCGACAGCGCCGTCGGCGTAGGAACAGAAGGCGTCATTTCCAGGGGCTCCGTCCCCGAGGCGGCAGGGGGCTGAAAAGAGGGCGAAGAAGAAGCGTCCTTGGAAGGCAAAGGAGGAAGTTTCGACTGGGAGAGTTTTCCCAGAAGCTCCGTCATGTGGGGAGAAAGAGGCAACCCATACAGTGTAGAGAGCCATTGTTGGATGCGGCATTCAATGGCTATCCACGGCAGCAGTTTGCGTCCGACGCGCAGGCTGAATTCCTCCAGGGCTTCCAGTTTGGGTGGGTAACCGACGGCGACATGCAATGCCTCGTCCTCTTCACACAGGGGGACGCAGCAGTGTTGTTGGCACCATTCCAGGAGGAGCAATTTTGCCAAAGAGAAGTCAGGATAGAAGTGGTTGAGGTTGACGGGTTTTAAGCCGGTGGCTGCAGACAAAGCTTCCAGCATGTCCTCTTCGCTCAGCAAGGCTTTGTCCAGCACAGACGAGTCCACCCCCCAGCCCTCGTCTTTAGCCAAGGAAGGCAAGGAGCGCAGGAGGGTGTCTTGAAGCCCTAACTGAGAAAGGGTTTGAAGGAGCTTGGACATGGGCTACGGCTTGGGTTGAATGCGTACAACGAAAGTCGCTGTGCATTTGTCGTGAAATGTTTGTCGGCGTTTGTCGATGAATGCCCACCAGAAGCCCGCAAGCGCCGGGACGAAAGAGAAAAGAGAAAGAAGGCTTCTGAGCAAAGCCTTCAGAAAGCCAATGGAGTGGCCTTCTTTGTTGACAAGCCTCAAGCCAAGAAGTTTCCGCCCCAGCGTAGCGCCATTCCAGAAGACGGCAAAGAATGTGGCATAGGCAGCCGCCAGCAGCGCCAACAAAGCAATGCCTGTGGGCCCCAGCACCTGCCAGGCGGCAACATCGCCAAACCCGGAAGAGGCCTGCGCCGTTGCCTGGCTTGGCTCCGTAAAAGCTTTGGCTGCCCAAAGCATACCCAGCGCAGCCGTACACAAAAGCAAAGCGTCGACAACAAAAGCCCCCACAAGCCGCGACAGGGAGGCGGGAATGGCCTCATGGGTTTTCTCCAGAGGGTGGAAGACAATAGGCGCGACAGGAGCAGGCCGGTTTTCCGGGTCCACAAAACTAGGTCTAAGGCTCACCTGGAAAATGGGTTTCGCCGCGGGAATGGAGGCGGCAGCTTCTTTTTCCGCAAGGGAGAGCTGTTTAGCCGGCGCAGACATTTCCGGCACAGCAACAGCCGGCGCCGCAGTGACCGGCGCTGAAACAACCGGCGCCGAAACAACTGGCGTCGAAATAACCGGCACCGAAGTAGCCGGCACCGAAGTAGCCGGCGCTGAAATAACCGGCGTTGAAATGACCGGCACCGAAGTAACCGGCGTTGGAATAACCGGCGCCGAAGTAACCGGCGTTGGAATAACCGGCGCCGAAGTAACCGGCGTTGGAATAACCGGCGCCGAAGTAACCGGCGTTGGAATAGTCGGCGCCGAAATAACCGGCGTTGGAATAACCGGCGCCGAAGTAGCCGGCGTTGGAATAGTCGGCGCCGAAATAACCGGCGTTGGAATAACCGGCACCGAAGTAGCCGGCGTTGGAATAGTCGGTGCTGAAATAACCGGCGTTGGAATAACCGGCGCCGAAGTAGCCGGCGTTGGAATGACCGGCGGTTTTACAGTTTTGTCGAGTGAAAGCCTCGGCGGAGCCGTAGAAAGCTTTTGTGTGGCAGGCGAATGCGCATCCAGCCGTGTTTGCGCAAGCCCTTCGAAGAGGGAGACAGAAGGCTCAGGAACGGCGTAGCGAGCGCCGGAGGTAGGAGGAGGCAACACAGGAGGAGGCACTGCCTCCGGGGGCGCAACCGGGGGGAATTGGGTTTGTGTTTGTCGGGAAACGAGGGGTACAAAGGGGTCCCACGGAGGCATGTGCGGCGGCGTAGCATCCAGCTCTTTCACAGGCGGAGGAAGAGCCGAAGTCCTAGGAGCCGAAGGAAGAGCCGCAGAGGGGGGGCTTGGCGATTGGAACAGGATATCCAAGTCGTCCAGAGAGTCGTCTGGAAAAACTTCGTGCAGCAGTGTTTTGAGTGCGGAAGAAGGGTCAGAAATTTCGCCACGGTCTTCCGGGGACAAAAAGGTTTCAGAGGGGACGCCCAAAACGTCGGCACCTGGCAGAGCTGTGTTTTTAGAGAGCGAAAACAGCTCCATGTGTTCTTTCTGGGAGAGTTGAGCATTCAGTGCCGCAGGGGTAGGGGTAGGCAAAGAAGCAGGAGGCAGATGTGCAATGGTGGAGATGCGCTGAGAAGGAATGGCAGGAGGCTTGGGGGAGCTGACAGCCTGAATTTCTTTGTCAATGGCGGCAAGCTCGTCTTCTCCGAAAAAAACCGTCTTGCGTTGAGGCATGGGCCAGGTTTTGGCCGGGCGCGGCGGAGCTGTTTTCTCTGGCTCTGTTGAAAGTGCTGAAAAGAAAGGAGTGGCTTTGCTGGAAAGCTCCTGTACGGGTGGCGCTGCTTCCTCTGGGGTAAGCGGCTCCTGAGTATCGTCGTCAAAAGGGTTTAGCTGTTTTTCTTTTTCGTCGGTGTTGCTCACGTTCCGTTCGCTTTCTCATGTAGAAGACGAGTCACTGTTTTATCCCAGCTGTCCGGTTTTACCCCAACTGTCCGGCTAAAAACTGGAGAATGCTTAAGACGGCCAATCCAGCTGTTTCTGATTTTAAAACACACGGTCCCAACCCGACCGAGAGAGCGCCTTGTTGCTTGGCCAACGCCACCTCGCCGGGCGCCCAGCCGCCTTCTGGACCAACCAACACCCTCAACCTACCCTGAAACCCCCCGTGGGCAAAAGCTTCTCTTAAAGGAACTTGTGTTTCCGACTCGTTGAGCAACAACAGCCTACAGTCTTCGGGTTGTTGCTTCAGGGCTTCGTCGAGCGAAAGACAAGCGTGGAGTTTGGGCACATGGCTGCGCGATGACTGGCGGGCAGCTTCTTCGGTAATTTTTTGCCACCTGGCAAAGCGCTTTTCAGAAGCGGCCTGGTTTTGCTGCGTCCGCTCCGTCAACAGGGGCCAAAACTCAGAAACGCCCAACTCCGTGGCTTTTTGCAAAAGCCACTCAAAGCGCGCGGGCTGTCGGAGCATGGCCTGCATTAACCCCAAGGACACACCCTGAGTGTTAAAGCGCTCCTCAAGGAGCGAGAGGTGAGTTTCCCTGGAGTTGAGCGCTTCAATGCGGGCCAAAAAGGTTTTTCCTCCTCCGTCGAATACTTCCACGTGCTCACCGGGGTGGCAGCGCAAGACATGCGCCAAATAATGGTGTGCACTGTTTTCAAGCTGGCATGCACCCAGTTGTGCATGGGGAACATAAATCCGTTTCACAGTATTTTAAGGCCTAAGTGGTTGAAAGCTTAAGCAAACCCATTCCTCAAACGTGCGTTTGAGTGCCAAGCGCATTCCAAATTCAGAAAACCGTGTTTCCAATTCCGCCGATTGGGGGCGGAGGATACCCGAAAGGAGGAGGTGTTTTTGGGTTTTTTTGCACAAAGCTTCGGCCATCTCCCAGAGTGCATTAGCAAAAATATTGGCAACAACAAGCTCAAAGCTTCCTTCGAGCTGGGAGAGCTCAGCGTCAGAAACACGCATGTTGTGAATTTTGTTGAGTGCTATGTTTTCCCGGGCGTAGGCGAGGGCAATGGAGTCATTGTCCGTCCCGAGGGCGTGGAGGGCGCCCAACCTGCAGGCAGCCATTCCCAGAATGCCTGTCCCGGTGCCCACGTCCAGCACGGTGGTGTTGGGGAAGGCGCTGCAAAAGGCGTCTATTTCTTCAAGGCACAGGCGTGTTGTCGGGTGGTCTCCGGTGCCAAAGGCCATTTTGGGCTCAATGTAGAGGGCTTGTTTCCCGGGCGGGGGCTCAAGCCAAGGGGGCCCCACCCAAAGGTGCGGGGTTTCGGTAGCAGAAATCTGCTCTCGCCATGCGGTGGACCAGTCTTTGTTTTCTTCTGAAACCAAGGCAATCAGCCGGACATTCCACTGGGCCTGCGCGGCCTTGAGTGCATGTTCTGCGGCCCTAAGTGTTTCGAAGAAGGAGACTATCTGCATTTTCCCCGGAGGGGGCGCTGCCACCCCCGGCATGGACAGGAGGTGGTTTTCACGCCATTCCTGCCCAAGGCAGCCATGCTCATAAAGCGACTCGCTGAGAAATTCCGCATGGGTTTCAGCGGTTTCCAGTGTGAGATGAAAAAAAGACACGCCTTGGACTATAGCTGATTTCTGAAAGAGGCTTAAGGGAATTCGACTTTTTCTGTGGCTTCCTAAAGCCATTTAAACGCGTTGAGGGCGACAAAAAATCGACAAAGGCCCCCCAATTGTATAAATGCTTGAAAGCGCGGTGGCCCTTTTGGAAGGTTTGGAACACAAAACGCTTTTATGTACCCAGACAGCGAAGATACAGATCCTGGAAGTATATTCCCTCACACCGAGGGTGGGTTTTCATCACCACCACCTCCTTTGTCGAGGCGGACGAGCGGTTCTTTGCTTTCTGTTTCTTCTTCCCCTACTCCTTCTTTGGCTATGTCTTCTTCTCCTTCCGTTGTCAACCCCTTTCAAGAGATGCCAGAACCCCACCTTTCTCCCCATGCGAGTCCCGCAGGCAAGCTGAGTTTTTTTCAAGCGCTTGCCAAACAAAAATCCGAAGCTTTGGAACGTGGCCGCGCACTTTATGTAAATCTCGAAAAAGAGCACCAGGCGCTGCGTGCCAAGTTTATGCAGCTGCAACAATACGCGCAGGCGCAAGGTGTTGCGGAGCATGTCGGACAATTGAAGGCCTTGCAGGAGGTGGTAGAACACGAGTCCATACGCACGCATGAAGCGGAGAACAAGGCAAGCGCCTTCCAAGCGCAGATAGCCGAGCTTGAAGAGGAGCGCAAAGACTTGGCGCGCGCGCTGGCGGAGGTAGAAGGCCAATACTCACACTTCAAGCAGTCCATGGAGGCGGAGCTGGAGTCCCGCAAGCAAATGGAGGAGGAGCTGACAGGCCTTAAGGAGGAGCTGGAGCAGACGCAAGACCAGGCAGCACTTTTGGCGGCGGAGAGGGCAGACATCGCAGGCCAACTGGAGGCGACGACAGAGGGCTATGAGCACTGCGTAAGGGAGATAGAGCAGTTTGCGGCAGAGAACGAAAGCCTGCGCGCCGAAATAGAAGCCTATAGAGCGAATGCAGAAACCTACAAGGCAGAAGCGGAGGCCTGCAAAGCAGAGGCAGAAGCCTGCAAGGCGGAATTGGAAGCCTACAACGCCAGCTTCAGTCAGCACCAAAGCCATGAGCTCCAGTTGATGGCCGCGGAATTGCAGACACTCAAAGAGCGCGTAGAGGCAAGCGAAACCGAGCAAAGGTGGCTTGAACAAAGCCTGGAGCGTGCAGAAACCCGCGCGCAAGAGCTCGAAGCCACCAATGTTTCTCTTATAAAAGCCAAAGCGCAGGTGCCGGAGCAGAAGAATTTGAAAGCGGAGTTGAATGCCGCGCGTGCAGAGCTTGAGAGGCTGCGCGAGGAGCTTGTGTCGGCCACAGAGCGCGCGCATTTGGCGCAACAATCCCAGACAAGAGAGCGGGCGCTGGAAGCACAACTCCTTTCGCTGCGCAGAGAGTTTGAAGCAGCCAAAGCGCAGTCTTCAGCGAGCGCATTGCCGGAGTTGGAGCGTTTGCGCGAAACCGTTGCGCTTTTGAAGAAACGCCTGGTGGTTGCAGAGGCCGCTGTCGAGTCAGCCGCGGGCCTCAAATCCAAAGTAGCGCGCCTTGAAAGCATGCTGCGCCAAAGCGGCCGCTGACATTTCCCCGGGCCGACGCGTGCCAAAACAGCTTGCCGTCTACGTACATTTCCCCTTTTGCCTCTCCAAGTGTCCCTATTGCGACTTTGCTTCCGTCCCTACGCGACACATTCCGCACGAGGAATATGCCAAGGCCCTGTTGACGGAGTTGGAAAGGCGCTGCGAAAGCTGGCCTGGGTTTGAGCCAGGCCGCATGCAGGCAAGCAGCGTCTATTTTGGCGGAGGCACCCCTTCGCTGTGGAAGCCGAAGTGTTTGGCCAAAGTCCTTGAGGCCCTGGAGAAGAAGCTGGGTTTCGCGGAAGGAGTGGAGATAACCCTGGAGGCCAACCCCAACGCGGCGGGGGCGGCGAGGCTGGCGGAATTTCGCTTGGCAGGGGCAAACCGCCTCTCCCTGGGGGTACAAAGTTTTGACGACACCCTCCTTCTCCGCCTTGGGCGCACCCACAACGCGAGGGAGGCGAAGCAAGCCGCCAAGGAAGCGAGGCAGGCGGGTTTTGAAAACCTCTCCTTGGACCTTCTCTATGCTTTGCCGGGGCAAAGCCTGAAGCAGGCCTGCGCGGACGCCCAGCAGGCTTTGGCTTTGGCCCCAGAGCATTTGTCCCTGTATGCATTGACGCTGGAGGAAGAGGCCCTCTCCCAGGCAGTGCCGATGGCCAGGCAGGCCCCCAGGCTCCCTTCCGAGGCCCTGAGTACAGCCATGCGCGCGCAGATGGCGCACATGGCTTTGGAAGCCGGCCTTGGCCGCTATGAGGTTTCGAATTATGCATTGTGCGGCAGAGCCTCCCGGCACAACCTCAGCTACTGGAGGGGCGTCGACTATGTAGGCCTTGGCGCCGGCGCAGTTGGTGCCTTTATGCGCGAAGGAGGGGGCCTGCGCTGGTTTAACCACCGCTCCTGGGAGGGCTACGCCAAAGCCCTGGCGGAAGGGGCCCTCCCGGAGAAGGAGAAGGAGCTTCTGTCCCCGGAGGCCTTGTTTATAGAGAGGGCCATGCTGGGCCTACGCCTGACCGAAGGGGTAGCCTTGGAAGCCTTGTGCGCAGAATTCGGCAAAAACCTTGAGGCCATGAAAGAGCTGGCCCGCACCTGGGAAGAAGGCGGCTGGGCCACCTACGAGGAGGGGCGTTTGCGCCTGAGCGAGCGCGGCATGGAAGTGCACAGTGCTTTGTGCCTGCAGTTGCTATAAACCTCTAACCCGCTCTGCCAGCGCAAGGCAGAAGCAAAGGAAGCCGCATTGGGAGAAAAGCTAATAGAGCACGCAGACAGGTGGGCCGAGTTGCTGGGCCCCTGGGGCTATGTGGCCTTGGTTTTCGCCGCTCTGGTGGAATACATTTTCCCCCCGTTTCCGGGAGACAGCCTCGTGGCATTGGGCGGGGCCTGGGCCTTTCGCACCTCCCGCTCCTGGCTGGCCCTATGGTTAGCCCTCACCGCAGGCAACATGCTGGGCATAGCCCTGCAACACCGCATAGGCCGCGCCCTGGCGCAAAAGGCAGAAGGGGGCTCCAGCTGGGCGGCAAAGAAACTCAAGGCCTGGGGGCTAACCCAGGCGCGGGTTTTGGCCGCAAAAGAGCAAATGCAAAAGCGGGGGGTGGCCTTGCTTTTGCTAAACCGCTTTTTGCCCTCCTTCCGCGCCTTGGTATTTTTGGCGGCAGGGGCCCTGGGCATGTCCTTCAAAAAAACCCTGGTTTGGGGGACATTGGGGAGCCTTGCCTGGAGTGCCTTCATTTTGGGCATAGGCGCATGGCTGGGAGGCAATGCCGAGAGGGTGCTGGAGGTTTTGGAGCGCTACCAGGTGGCAGCAGCCTGGGCAGTGGGGGCAGCCTGCGTGCTGTGGGTGGTGTGGCAATTTATGAAGAAACCTCCAAAGGAGGAGGCGTAAATGTGGCCACATAGCGCGCAAGGCAAAACCAGCCTTCAAGGAGTTGCGCCTGGGTTTGAGCATCCCCCTCTACAAACAGCTGGACAATGGCCTCCAGGAGGCCGGGTTTTTGAGGGAAATATTCCAAAGCCCTCTTTAGGGAGGCCTCGCGCTCTGCCCCTTCCTGGTTGGCTGCCAGCAAAACATACAGCATGGAGAAAAAGGCGCGGGCCATGGGCAGGCTTGAAAAAGTACTTTTTGCCTCGGCAATATAGTTGACAAGCCGCTCCTGGCCCTCCGGAGACTCCGCGCGGAAAGGGCGTGGCCTTCGCAGCATATGCGCATGGGCGGGGACAGGGAAAAGCCCCAGTTGCACCTGGGCATGTCGCCAAAACTCAATGACAAAAGCCGCTTCGCCAGGCTTTACGGCGGGGGCCAAAGCCGCCTTTGTCGCCAGGGAGGAAAGCAAAAACACTTCCTGAGACTTGCTGGCAGGCTGGCTGAAATAGCGCGTCAAAGCGGGCTGTACCTCTTGCCACAGCTGGGCAAGGCCGATGTTGCTCCCCTGGAGTTGAGAAGCCAGGGCAGGGGAGAAGAAGGCCTCCTTAAGGAGCAAAACACGGCGTTGAAACTCACTCTGGGCTTCTTTGACGCCCAGGCGCACCAGCTGCAGGGAGTAGAGGCAAGTGGCAAACTCCACGCGGCGGTGGCCCGGCGGGGACAAAGCGGCCACAGCCGCCTTGAGGCGGGGCAGGTCTGCGCGCGCATCCCAACAGTCGTTGAGTTGTTTGGAAAGGCGTTTGGCTTCAAACAACCTCAAAAGGACAACGGCCTCCTCCCACAGCTTGGTGAGTGTCGGGTCCCCCCTCAGCAGGGCGTTGGGCTTCCCCTTTCGCCAGGTATGCAAAAGCAACTTTGCAGCTTCGGGAATTCGAGCTTTGGACTCCATGGAGCCCCGGCGCGCATGCTCCAAATCCAACAAAGCCACCACCAATTGCGCCCTCTCGGAAGGGTGCCCTCGGAGCTTGTCCAGCGCCGGCATGAGTTTGGGCAAGGACAGGCTTTGTATACACAAGAGAATTTGACGTTCGACGTCCATGTCCTTGTCCATGTCCTTCAAAGTGACACCTCCCGCATGAAAGCGTGCGCTCCTTGTTGTTTTTAGAACAAAACCCTTCCCCTTCCTAGGCCGGTTTTGGGTTGAAGTGAGCCTTTCTTTCTTCGTCGCCCCCGCGAAAGCGGGGGTCCAGGAGTGCAGTCGGAAAACCATTGACTTTATTTCCTTTAACCACGCAACTCTGGACCCCTGCTTCCGCAGGGGCGACGGGGAGAGGTGCAGGGGCAACGTTAAGAGCGGCTCACTTCAACCCAAAACCGGTCTAGCCGGTTTTCAGTGGAATGGACGCGCTCGTCCCCAGTTTTGCGTCTTGCTGCGCTCAGTTCAACTGGAAAACATTCTGCCTTTTGGTTTATAAGACAGCACTCACTCGGAATGTGTCTGCGTGTGAAAGGAGAGGCGACATGGCCCTAAACCCGGAAAAAGAGAAAGCCATTGAGTTGGCGTTGGCGGCAGTTGAGAAGCAGTTTGGCAAGGGCTCCATTATGCGCCTGGGCAAGGACGAGCCCTTGGCCAGAGACATTCAAGCCATTTCTACAGGCTCCATTTCCCTGGACATTGCCCTGGGCGTCGGCGGCGTACCGCGTGGGCGCATTGTCGAAATTTATGGCCCGGAGTCCTCCGGCAAAACCACGCTGTGCCTGCACATTGTCGCCGAAGCCCAGAAGGCCGGCGGCGTCTGCAGCTACATAGACGCAGAGCATGCCATGGACATTGCCTATGCGCGCAAGCTGGGGGTGCGGACGGATGACTTGCTGCTTTCGCAGCCGGACACGGGGGAGCAGGCCCTGGAGATAGCGGACATGCTGGTACGCTCGGGGGCGATGGACGTTTTGGTGGTAGACTCCGTAGCGGCCCTGGTGCCGAAGGCAGAGTTAGAGGGAGAAATGGGCGACGCCCACATGGGGGTGCAGGCGCGGCTGATGAGCCAAGCTTTGCGCAAGCTGACAGGCACCATTGCCAAAAGCCAAACCTGCGTCATTTTCATTAACCAAATCCGCATGAAAATTGGCGTCATGTTTGGAAACCCCGAGACGACGACAGGCGGAAATGCGCTGAAGTTTTATGCCTCGCAGCGCCTGGACATACGCCGCATTGGCGCCATAAAGGCCGGGGAGCAGGTTATAGGCAACCGGACGCGCGTGAAGGTGGTGAAAAACAAAGTGGCCCCCCCGTTTAAAGAGGTGGAGTTTGACATTCTCTATGGCCAAGGCATTTCGCGGGAGGGGGACATTTTGGACTTAGCGGTGGAGGCCGGCCTCATAGAAAAAAGCGGCGCCTGGTACTCCTGCCGCAACGAGCGCATAGGCCAAGGCCGCGACACCGCGAGGGAGCATTTGAAGGAGCACCCGGAGCTGGCGAGAGCCCTTGAGCAGCAACTTTTGGAAAAGCACGGCATTGTACGCCCGGGGGCAGCAGCAGCAGAGCCCCCCGAAGAAGAAAAGAAGGGGCGGGCGAAGCGTTGAGTTTTTCCTCCAGAGAGCCCAGAGGGAAGAGGGGAAACGTCGACGGAGTTTGCACAGCATGAAGCCTACAGCATGAAGCCTTTGGACTGGAAACACGGCCATGTGGAGATGAACCACGGCGCTGGCGGGCGCGCCATGGCCCGGCTTGTGGACGCCTTTGTAGAGGCCTTTGACAACCCCCTGCTTGCGCTGCGGGGGGACCAGGCCACCTTCATGCCTCCCCCGGGGCGTATGGCCATGACAACCGACGCTTTTGTCGTCTCCCCGCTGTTTTTCCCAGGAGGCGACATTGGAAAGCTCGCCGTATGCGGCACCGTCAACGACATAGCCGTGGGCGGCGCGCGCCCCCTCTATATGAGTGCCAGCTTTATTTTGGAAGAAGGCTTTCCGCTGGCACAGCTTCGCAAACTCGTGGACTCCATGGCCCATGAGGCCAAAGAAGCCGGGGTGTGGGTTGTTGCCGGCGACACCAAGGTGGTGGAGCGCCACAAGGCCGACGGGGTTTTCATTGTTACCACGGGCATAGGCCAGGTGCAGACGCCGCTGACATTGGGGGCCGCCGAAATAAAGCCCGGGGACGCGGTGCTGCTTTCTGGCAGCATTGGCGAGCACGGCATTGCGCTGTTGTCCGCGCGCGAGTTGCTGGGTTTTGAAGCCCGGCTCTCCTCGGACTGTGCATGCCTGTACGGCCTTGTGGAGGCCATGCTGGCCTCCGGCGCGAAGCTGCGCTTTATGAGAGACGCCACACGTGGAGGCGTCGCCGCCGTGCTCAATGAAATGGCCCAGGCCGCGCGCGTCGGTGTAAGGGTGCAGGAGGAGGCCATTCCCATCAGCAAACCCGTGGCGGCGGCCTGTGCTTTGCTGGGCATGGAGGCCCTGGAGGTGGCCAACGAGGGCAAACTCCTGGCCGTATGTGCGCCTGAAGACGCAGGTGCCTTGCTAAAAGCCATGCGCGGCCATGCGCTGGGCAAGGAGGCCTGTCTCATTGGGCATATAAAAGAAGGCCCCCCGGGGCAGGTGGAGATGCAGCTTGCTTTGGGGAGTTGTCGCGTGGTGTCCTGGCCGCTAGGAGAGCAGTTGCCGCGTATTTGTTAGGGGGTGTCCCTAAATGGTCTTTTTGCCCTCAGCTGAACGAAGTGCACAGGGGGCGCTCAGGTCACGCACTTGAGTGCGCTCCCATCGCTCCCCCTGTGCCCTTCGTCCACCTGAGGCCAAAAATCCTCATTTAGGGACACCCCCTGGAGCTCTTTGGAAAGAAAGCCTTCGCCCGTGCTCTGCTTTTGCTTTAAACCTGCTTTGTGCAACTTGAGCCTCCATACCTTTCGGCGCCTCCTCGGGTTAGGCTGGTCCGCAGTTTTGGGCCAGGCGGCCTTGACAATGCCATTGCCGCTGCCCGCAGCTGCTACTCCCCCGGCCTCGTCAGCGAAGAAGAGGTCGCCTCCACCGAAGCTGCCCGCAAGCAGAGGGACCGCATTGCCAAGGCCACCTTCCGCGCCGGGCACCATACCCTGTGGCAGCACGCGCATTTCCAGTTTGCCATTGAAAACATCAGCCGCCAGGCGCTGTGGTGCTTTTTCCACGCGCACCCGTTTTATAACTCGGAGCAGGTGAGCCAACGCTACGTGGCGGTGGAGCCCGGGAGGGTGGTGACGCCGGCCCTCCCGGAGAAGCTTTTGGAGGAGGCCTGGCACCCGGCGGTGGCCACGGCCATGGAGGGCTATGCGCAGCTTTCGCAGCTGCTTTTCCCCGAGGCCCAGGCGGCCTTCTGGGAGAGGTTTCCCGGGAGGAGGGCCACCCCCCAAAAGTGGAGGGGGGAAATTCAAAAGAGGGCCCAGGAGGCCGCCCGCTATGTTTTGCCCCTGGGCACCACTGCGCAGCTTTACCACACGGTTTCCGCCCTCACCCTCCACCGCTACGCCCGCATATGCCGCCATGCGGAGCTGCCCGACGAAGTCGCCTATGTGGTGGCCTGCATGCTCAACTGCCTGCGCGCCCAGGATGCGGACTTCTTCAACACCATTGAGGACCCTCTGCCGCTGGAAGAAACCCCCGAGTGGCAATGCCTGGGCGAGGGCCTCAAAACCCGCCTGGGCACCAAGGCCTTCCTTGAGGACTTCGACGCTGGGCTTAACGGCCTCTCCTCCCGCCTCGTTGGCTTTGACGCCCAGGCCCCCCGGTTGCTGGCCGACGCCGTGCGCGCCGTGCTGGGCCTGTGCCCCGAAGAGCTTTCCACCCAGGAGGCCTTGAGCCTTTTGCTTTCGCCCCAGAAAAACCCTTTGCTGACGCAGACGCTGAACCTCGACACCTTAAGCCGCCTGGGCCGCTGCCTGCTGCACGCGCACTATGTTTTTAAGAAAAAGCTTTCGCATGCGGCCGACAGCCAAAACCAGCGCCACCGCACGGTGGGCGGCTCCAGGCCGTGGATGCAGGCGCACTTTGTACCCGGCCATGTGGACGTGGTAACGCCCGGCCTTGTACAAGCGGTGCCTTTGGCCCGGGAGGTATTTGAGAAGGTGGCGGCCAAACTGTGGCAGAGTGCGCAGGTGCTGCTGGAGGCCGGCGTGGGGGCGGACAAAGCGCTTTTGCTTTTGCCCAATGCTTTCCCCGTGCGCTTTGTAGAGTCCGGCCCACTGTCCTATTTCCGGCACAAGTGGACGCAGCGCCTGTGCTACACCGCGCAGGAAGAAATTTGGCAAACTTCCAAGGAGGAAGTGGAGCAGCTGGGGGAAGTGCACCCGGAGTTGGCGAAGTGGCTGGCGCCTGCCTGCAGCTTGAGGAAGTGGGCGGGCCATTCGCCCTTGTGCCCCGAGGGAGAGCGGTTTTGCGGGGTGCGGGCATGGGAGCTGAGTTTGAAGGACTATGCGCGGCGCATTTGAAGCCGCCGAAGGAGGTTTTGTGAGCATTGTAACAAAGAAGGGAGACGGTGGCCAAACCTCCCTCTACGGCGGGGAGCGCCTGCCCAAAAGCGCCGCACGCGTAGAAGCCTACGGCGAGGTGGACGAGCTTAGCGCCTTTTTGGGTTTTGCGAGGACTTTGGCCCCGGGGGCGCAAATGGAGGCCATGCTGCTGCGTGTGCAGACAGAGCTTTTGACGCTGGGGGCGGTGCTGGCGACGCCCCCCCACCGCCTGCCGGAAATGAAGAAGGTGGCGCCGGTTTCTCCCGCGTGGGTTTTGCAGATGGAAGAAGAAGTGAAGGCCTTCGAGGAGGTGCTTGCCCCCTTGAAGCGGTTTGTTGTGCCAGGCGGAGAAGGCGGCCTTGGCACCCAGGCCGGCGCGGCCTTGCATATGGCAAGGACAGTGGCCAGGAGGGCAGAGCGAAAAGCGGTGGCCCTCTCCCAGCAGGAGGAGGTGCCGCCGGAGGTGCTGAGTTATTTAAACCGCCTCTCGGACTTGCTGTTTGTAATGGCGAGGGCGGCCACGGAAACTCCCCATGCCTCAGCGGACTGAGTTTTTGGACACAGCCTGGGTGCGTACCTGTGCCCAGGAGGCAGGCTTTGAGCTATGCGGTTTTGCCGCGGCCGAGCCCCTGGAGGGCGGTTTTTTGCAAAGCTGGCTGGAAGAGGGCCTGGGCGAGGGCATGCCATGGATGGAGAAGACGGCGCACCTGCGCCTGGACGTGAGGAAGGTGCTGCCGGGGGCCCAAACCGTCCTCATGCTGGGCTGCGGCTACTTCCACCCGCATCCGCCCTCCCCGGTGGCGCGCTTTGCGCGAAGCTACGACTACCACACAACCTTCAGAGGGTGGCTTGGGCGCCTCATGGCCCGCCTCCAGGAAGCCTACCCCGGCATGGCCATGCGCGCCTTCGTCGACAGCGGCCCCCTTCCCGAAAAAGTATGGGCTGCCAAAGCGGGCCTGGGCTTCATCGGCAAAAACAGCTGCCTCATTCACCCGCGCCAAGGCTCCTGGCTGCTGTTGGCAAGCCTGCTTTTGACGCTGCCTGCCGACAGCCTGGGCGAAGCCGTAGAAGAAGCCTGCGGCAGCTGCCGCGCCTGCATAGAAGCCTGCCCCACCGGCGCCCTCTTGGAAGGCAAGCGCGTAGATGCGCGCCGTTGCCTGAGTTTCCACACCATAGAAAACAAGGGGGAGTGGCCGGAGGCAGTACGCACCCAGGCCGGGGGCGTATTCGGCTGTGACATTTGCCAGGAGGCCTGCCCCCACAACCGGAAGGCGAAGGCGGGGCATGAGGTTTTTATGCCGAGGGCTTTTGCGCTTTGGCCCCTGGAGCGGTTTAGGGAGCTTAACGAGGAGGACTATGCGCAGCTGCAGGGGACGCCGTTGGTGCGCGCCAAACGCTGGGGGCTTTGTCGCAATGCAAGCTATGCTTTGGAGGCGGCCCCCAAAAAAGCAGGCCCGGCCTAAAGCCGAGCCTGCCGCACTTCAAACCAGAAACATCAATTCAAGCCAGGCTCAAAAGTACAGGAGCACGTTGTTGTGTCGCAACGCTCATTTGGATTGCAAATGCCGCCACACAGAGGCTCTGTGGGGCAAGCGCATGTGTCTTCAGCGTTGCACTCGAAGGGGCCTATGCAGTAGCCCTGGCTTGCGTCGTTGACAAAGCGGATGTCGTCTTCGCAAGGCAGTCGCTCTCTCACAGGCTCCCAGGCGAGATAGGAGAGGGCCACGCGACGCGTTTGGCCTTGTGGCGGGCGGCAATTCCCGAAGAAGCTGACAGTCTGCGCAAAGCCGTCATAGTCAAAGCCGTGGATTCGGCTCCTGGGAACTTTGGAGCCGTTGGCTTCCGTGGGGTCAGCTGGGTCTGTTTTGCATGAGCCCATGGGGTCTTCGATGGCCACGCGCAGCGAAGCGCCGATGAGCGGCTTTTGGGTTTTGATACCTGCTTTGCCGATGGCTCCAGCCACAATGCTTTCGACGATTGTTCTTCGAAATGCCGTTTCGTCGGTAATGGGTGCCAGAAAACCGCTTGTTGCTTCCACAACACGTTGGATGCGTGTGGGGAGAACTGTCGGCGTCACCGATGTGCTGCAACCTTGGTTGGCTACCCAACCCGGACAATAAATGGCATGCACAGGGATGATGACGCCGGGCCGGACAGGGTTCAGACGACCGGGGGCTACAAAGCCTGGCACGCTGTTTGTCAGGCCTGGCACTTCGTTCGTTGTGGTTTTTCCTTGGAAGAATTCGACAAAGTTGTTGATGTTTTCCCAGCGTGTATCCGGGACATTTCCCGTGCCTGGGCTGACAGAAGCAT
>Ga0209737_10000958_pt1 | contig 21717 bp, 12 predicted proteins | sample TergutCu122P3_FD_187284 | JGI IMG/M metagenome (GOLD analysis project Ga0209737, IMG submission 187284) | Cubitermes ugandensis P3 segment gut microbial communities from Kakamega Forest, Kenya - Cu122 P3 (SPAdes) (version 2) | ecosystem: Host-associated > Arthropoda: Insects > Digestive system...
TGGGAGGGAAGGCGCAATTCGGCGGCCAGCGGCTTGGGGAAATGGAAGTCTGGGCGCTTGAAGCGTACGGCGCTGCCTATCTGCTGCAGGAATTCCTCACCGTCAAGTCCGACGATGTGACCGGACGCGTGAAAATGTACGAAAAAATCGTCAAAGGCGACAACTTCCTCGAAGCCGGACTGCCCGAATCCTTCAACGTGCTGGTCAAGGAACTCATGTCTTTAGGCCTGAACGTCAGCCTGCACCAGGAAGAAGGCAAAAAGCGTCCGAAGCGTGTTGGATTCATGAGTAAAGAATAGATAACTCCACAGGGAGACATGAATGAGTCTGGACGATCTTTTCACAGCCCGCGGCGCTTCGCCGAATGTGATGAATATCCGCAATTTGAAAGCTATTCAAATTTCCATCGCCGCGCCCGAGAGTGTGCGCGAATGGTCGTACGGCGAAGTAAAGAAGCCGGAAACCATCAACTACCGCACCTTCAAGCCGGAACGCGACGGTCTTTTCTGCGCCAAAATTTTTGGCCCGGTAAAGGACTATGAGTGTAACTGCGGCAAATACAAGCGCATGAAGCACCGCGGGATCGTGTGCGAAAAATGCGGCGTTGAAGTCATAGCCTCCAAGGTGCGCCGCGAGCGCATGGGGCATATTGAGCTGGCCGCGCCTGTCGCGCACATCTGGTTTTTGAAAACCCTGCCCTCCAAAATCGGCACCCTGCTCGATATGACCATGGCCGATCTGGAAAAGGTGCTCTATTTCGATTCGTATATCGTCATGGATCCGGGTTCGACAAACTTGGCCAAGCGTCAGGTCATTTCCGAGGATCAATATCTTCAGGTGATTGACCATTACGGCGAAGAAGCGCTCAAGATCAGCATGGGCGCGGAAGCAATACGCATCCTGCTGGAAGAGCTGAATCTGGAAAAACTCAGCGGCGAACTGCGTGAAGAATCTCAAAGCACGAGAAGCCAGACAAAAAAGAAAAAACTCACCAAACGCCTGAAGATTGTCGAGGCCTTCCTGGAATCGCAGAACAAGCCGGAATGGATGGTCATGGAAGTCATCCCCGTCATCCCGCCGGAACTGCGTCCCCTGGTGCCGCTGGACGGCGGCCGCTTTGCGACCTCCGACCTCAACGATCTGTACCGCCGCGTCATCAATCGCAACAACCGCCTGAAAAGGCTGATGGAGCTCGGCGCGCCGGAAATCATCATCCGCAACGAAAAGCGCATGCTACAGGAAGCTGTGGACGCGCTTTTCGACAACGGCCGCCGCGGGCGCGCCATTACCGGCACCAACGGCAGACCGCTCAAGTCGCTGTCGGATATGATCAAGGGCAAACAGGGCCGTTTCCGCCAAAACCTGCTTGGCAAACGCGTGGACTATTCCGGACGCTCGGTCATCGTTGTCGGACCCAAGCTGAAGCTTCACCAATGCGGTCTGCCAAAAAAAATGGCCTTGGAACTCTTCAAACCCTTTATCTATTCCGAACTTGAAAAAAGAGGACACGCCTCCACGATCAAAAGCGCCAAAAAGATGGTGGAGCGCGAGGAACTCGTGGTCTGGGACATCCTCTCTGAAGTTGTCCGCGAATATCCCGTTCTGCTCAACCGCGCCCCCACCCTGCACCGCTTGGGCATCCAGGCCTTTGAGCCGTTGCTGGTCGAAGGCAAGGCCATCCAGTTGCACCCGCTTGTCTGCTCCGCGTACAACGCGGACTTCGACGGCGACCAGATGGCCGTGCATATTCCGCTGTCCATGGAAGCGCAGATTGAATGCCGCGTGCTGATGATGAGCACGAACAACATCCTTTCGCCCGCCAACGGCGCGCCTGTTATCGTGCCTTCTCAGGATATCGTGCTGGGCCTGTACTACATGACCGTGGATCGCCACTTTGAAAAGGGCGAAGGCATGGTTTTTTGCGCGCCCTGGGAAGTGGTGGCCGCATACGACGCGGACCAGGTCGCCCTGCACGCGCGCATCAAGGTGCGCATGCCGGACGGCAGCTTGGCGGAAACCACCACCGGCCGTATTCTGGTCAGCGAAATTCTGCCCAAGGGCGTGAAGTTTGAGCTGGTCAACTGCGTACTGAACAAAAAGAACATCGCCCGCCTTGTGGGTTCGGCCTACCGCGATGCGGGCATAAAAGCCACGGTCATCCTCTGCGACCGTCTGAAAGACCTCGGCTACGAGTACGCGACCCGCGCGGGCGTGACCATCGGCGTAAAAGACCTGACCGTTCCTGCCCTCAAAAAGACTATCCTGGAGCGATCCCAGGCCGAAGTGGACGACATTGAACGCCAGTATCGCGACGGCATCATCACCCGTACGGAAAAGTACAACAAGGTGGTGGACGTGTGGACCAAGGCCACCCAGGACGTGTCGGGCGAAATGACCAAGGAGATTTCCTTCGACAAGGTTAGAGACCCGAAGACAGGCAAAGGAATTATGGATCCGGAGACAGGCAAGGAAATCACGGATCCGAGCTTCAATCCCATCTTCATGATGTCCAACTCCGGAGCGCGTGGCAACCAGGATCAGATGCGCCAGCTTGCGGGCATGCGCGGCCTTATGGCCAAACCCTCCGGCGAAATCATTGAAACTCCCATTACCTCCAGTTTCCGCGAAGGCTTGGACGTTCTACAGTACTTCACCTCCACTCACGGCGCGCGCAAGGGTCTTGCCGACACCGCCCTCAAAACGGCCAACTCAGGCTACCTGACCCGCCGCCTGGTCGATGTGGTGCAGGATGTGATTGTTTCCGAACATGACTGCGGCACGGTCGACGGCATTGAGCTGTCCCACCTGGCCGAAGGCAGCGGCGCCAAAACCCCGCTGGATGTCCGCGCCATCGGCCGCGTACTGCTCTATCCGGTCTTCGACCCGCAGACCGGAGAGATGCTGTTGCCGGAAAATACGCTTATTGACGAAGTCGCAGCCGATCAGTTGCGTGAAAGCGGCCTTGCCTCCATCACCATCCGCTCCGCGCTGACCTGCCAGTCGGAACGCGGCGTGTGCGCCCTGTGCTATGGACGCGATCTGGCGCGCGGACAACTCGTCAACACCGGAGAAACCGTGGGCATCATCGCAGCCCAGTCCATCGGCGAACCGGGCACCCAGCTTACCATGCGCACCTTCCACATCGGCGGCACAGCTTCGCGCGAAATCGAACGCTCCGCTTATGAGGCCTTGCATCCCGGCCGCGTCATCCTCAACCGGCTTAAAGCGGTCACCAACCGTGACGGCGCGCAGCTCGTGCTCGGCAAGAGCGGTCAGCTCACCATTGTCGATGCCCAGGGCCGCGAACGCGAAAAATATACGCTGCCCAACGGCGCGCGCCTGCATGTGGCGGATGGGCAAGAAGTGGCCAAGGGCGCCATCCTGGCCGAATGGGATCCTTTCAATGAACCGTTCGTATCGGAAGTCAACGGCATCATCCACTTCTCGGACATCATCGAAGGCAAGACTGTACAGGAAAAAGTGGACGAAGCGACCCGCCAGGCCACCCAAACCATTATGGAATACCGCACCACCAACTTCAGGCCTGCCATCTCCGTATGCGACGAAAACGGCAACGTGAAGCAGCGGGTGCATTCCGCCATGGCCGCCGTGTACAGCCTGCCTGTGAGCGCCATCATCATGGTCAAGGACGGAGCGGAGATTGAGGCAGGGGACATCGTCGCCCGCAAGCCGCGCGAAACCTCGAAGACCAAAGATATCGTCGGCGGGTTGCCGCGTGTGGCTGAACTCTTCGAAGTGCGCAAACCCAAGGACATGGCCGTGGTGTCCGAAATTGCGGGCCTGGTCCACTACGATGGCGAATCCAAAGGCAAACGCAAGCTTGTAGTGCGGCCCGATGTGGGTGATCTGAAAGAATACCTGGTGCCCAAAGGCAAGCACATTACCGCTACCGACGGCGACTTCGTCGAAGCCGGGGATCTGCTCACCGAGGGATATCCGGAATTGCACGACATACTGCGCACCCGCGGCGAAAAATATTTGGCCCGCTATCTCGTGGACGAAATCCAGGAAGTATACCGTTTCCAGGGTGTGGGCATTGACGACAAACATATTGAAGTGATCGTGCGTCAGATGCTCAAGAAAGTCACAGTGCTTGAACCTGGCAACACCAGCTTCCTGGTGGGCGAACAAGTGGACAAGAACGAATTCAAGGCCGAAAACCATAAAATTCTCCAGGCGGGCGGCACGCCGGCCACTGCGGAACCACTGGTGCTGGGCATCACCCAGGCGTCTTTGACCACCTCATCCTTCATCTCGGCGGCCTCCTTCCAGGAAACTACCAAGGTGCTCACTGAAGCCGCACTCAAGGGTAAACTGGACTACCTGCGCGGCCTGAAAGAAAACGTCATCGTCGGCCGCCTCATTCCCGCCGGAACGGGCTACCGCGAATATGTCAACGGCGAAATCCTCGTGCCCGATCAAAAGGAAAAATCTGGAAAGTTCTTGGAAACATTGGAAGAAAGTCCGATCCTTGTTGAGCTGGAATAAGGGCTTGTCCATACATACGCGTTGCGAGACGCACAATGCCGCAGTCCCATATCCTGGTCGTCCCCGATGACGCACGCAGCGAACGTCTGGATCGTTTCCTTGGCGGCAATATTCCGTCCCTTTCGCGCGAGCGCGTCAAAAAAGCCATCCTCGACGGCGCCTGCCTGCTGGACGGGCAACTTTGCGCCGTTCCGTCCACACGCCTTATTCCCGGACAACGCATTGAGCTGCGCTTTGAACCGGAACCCGGTTCCCTGACCCCGGAAGCGGGCGAACTCAGCCTCGTCTGGCACGACGAACACCTGGCCGTGCTCGACAAACCAGCCGGACTCACCGTCCATCCCTGCCCTTCCTGCCCCGATGCCACCCTCGTCCATCGTCTGCTGGCGCATTTTCCGCAAATGGCGCGCATGGAAGGCCGACGTCCCGGCATCGTCCACCGCCTGGACAAAAATACAAGCGGACTTATGATTGTGGCCCTGAACGAGGAATCCCGCCTGAAACTGGCGAAAAATTTTGCGCAGCGCGCAGTGGAAAAGGAATACCTCGCGCTGGCGCACGGAGTGCCTGATTCCGCAAAGGGTGATATCCAAACCCCCATAGGCCGCCATCCCCTGCAAAAAATCAAAATGGCGCCTGTGCCGGAAAATAAAGGAGGCAGGCCAGCGCATAGCCGCTATACGGTGCTGTATGCCGATCCGTCGAAACGCTTTTCCCTGATCAGCGTGCGTATCGTAACAGGCCGCACGCACCAGATCCGCGTGCATATGGCCTCGTTGGGGCATCCGCTCTGGGGCGATGTCCTTTACGGCCCTGGCGTCAAGCACGCTCCGGTCCCGCGCCAGATGCTGCACGCCCACAAACTGTCCTTTACCCATCCTGTGACAGGCAAACGCCTGCACTTCGCAAGCGCTCCGCCCACGGACTTTCAACACTCTGCCAAAATTCTTGCCCGGCGCATGTGCCCCCTTGTCATTGTGGGCGCGCCTGGCAGCGGCAAATCCTCGCTGCTGCGCCTGCTGGAAAAATCCGGCCTGCCCTGTTTCAGCGCGGATACTGCCGTACACCGGCTGTACGAAAGCGGGCGCGATGGCTGGCTATGCCTGCATCGGCGCTATGGCGGGAGTTTTACGCCCGACGGATCGGGAACCGTCGATCGCAAAGCGCTTTTCGCCGCCATGCGCAAAGACCGTCGCGTACTGCATGAGGTGCAGGACATGATCCATCCCTTGGTGCGCCATGAGCTTACGCTGTTCTGGCGGCTGGCCGAAACAGGGGGCAAAGAATGCGCGGCAGCGGAAATCCCGCTCTACCTTGAAGGCGGGTGGCATACTGAAGATAACGATTGTGCTGCGCCACTTCTCGTCGGCGTATACTGCAAAGACGCAGAGCGCCACAAACGCCTTGCCGTCGGCAGAAATTGGAATGAAGAAACGCAGGCCATGCTTGATTCCTGGCAATGGTCCCAGTCGCGTAAAATGCAAGCCTGTGACGTGGTTATCGACAACAGCGGCCCGCCTGAACACCTGGAAAACCAGGTCGAAAAACTGCTTGCGCGTGTCCGCAGCCTCCGCCAAAAAACAGAAGAAGAATTTGCCGCCCGCCTCACAGGACTGTGGACTTAATGCCGCGACTTTGCCAATATGGAAGCCGGTTCAAAAGCAGAACTCGGGATGGCGCGGCGGCACAGCCGCTGGAAGCGGGCAAAAAACCGTGCTTTTTGGCGAAACAACACGCTCCGTGAACACTTTGGAGGCTTGCCGCATGGAAGTATGCATCGCCCGGATCAAAGGCAAAGAAATCATGTTGAAGCTGGAAGGCCAGCTTGTATATATTAATGGACAAATTGAACATATTCGCGGACTTACACATGAAGCACTGCATAATTTCGCTACGGAGCTCGCCGCGGTTCCCTTTGAGGACAATCCCGGCTACCAGGCGCGCCTTAATGCGCGGCGTGCAGCTTTTCTTTCCAGGCTGCTCGGCATGGCCGCCTCGGAAGACAGCCAGGATGTCGTCACACGTCTTCTGGAAAGTGTTCACTATGATGTGCTTGTATTTTTAGGAGAAGCTGACTGAGATGCTTGAAATACGCAATCTACACGTATCCGTGGACGAAACCCCGGTGTTGCGAGGCATTGACCTGACCATTCCGCCCGGCGAAACCTTTATTCTGTTCGGCCCGAACGGCTCGGGAAAAACCACGCTGCTCATGGCCATCATGGGTTTTGCCAAATACACGGTCACGGCAGGGACTATAGTCTTCAAAGGCCGGGACATCACCCATATCCCCATGTATGAACGGGCGCGCCTGGGCATCGGCATGTCCTTCCAGCGCCCGCCAACCATTCACGGCCTGCCCACGGAACTCATGACGCGCATGTGCGCGCGCGGCCGGGAAATAGATGTGCCTGCCCTGGCAAGACGCGTCCAGTTCGATACCTTTCTTGAGCGCGACGTCAACGCGGGTTTTTCCGGTGGAGAGATCAAACGTTCTGAACTGTTGCAGCTCATGGCGCAGCAGCCGGACATGATCTTGTTTGACGAACCGGAATCCGGCGTGGACCTCGAAAACATGTCCCTGGTCGGCAATACCGTGCGCTATCTGCTTGACGGCATGCCCGATTCCTGCCAGGCAACCTTGCGCGAGCGCAAAAAGCTGCGCAGAACCAGCGGACTGATCATTACCCATACCGGCCATATTCTGGAATATGTCTCGGCGGATCGCGCCCAGGTCATGTACAACGGCAGGCTCGCCTGCGAGGCGCGACCGCGCGAAATTCTCGATCATATCGCCCAGTATGGTTACCAGGAATGCCTGCGCTGCTTCGCAGGCAACATGCACGGCAATATTTTGGAAGCGCCCCTGGTGTAGGGCGCATGTGTAACAGCCTCCGGCGGCCCAAGGGCTTCGTTTCATGGAATCCCTCGTGGTGGGTGGCCGTACAATACTTATGCCAGGAAATGCCATGACCTCTTCGCTCGACCTTTCCCGCTACGCCTTTTCGGGCGCTGACGCCGCCCCCATTGAAAACCTGCGCGCCCTTTCCCCAGAAGATCGCAGCCGCCTCGTACACGCGGGCATTGATGTAGACGACGACGCCAGCAGCGGCGCCTTCATGCAGCTTAACCATTCCGGCGTCCACTGCCAAAGCAGGCAGGATGGCCTGGAAATCCTTCATATTAAAGACGCGCTCGCGCGTTATGACGGATTGCCCCAATACTACTGGAAGCTTCTTGACCCGGACAAGGACGAGTTCACCAGGGCCGCGCATGCAAATCTGCACGGCGGCTATTTCATCCGGGCGCGCAAGGGCGTGAAGATTGCCGCTCCTGTACAGTCCTGCCTGTTCATCAAGGGGTCGGGCACGGGCCAGAACGTGCACAATATAGTGGTGGTGGAAGAAGGCGCGGAGCTGAATATTCTGGGCGGCTGCGCCACGGCGCACGGCACGCGCGATATCGCGCACCTTGGCATGACGGAATACTTTGTCGAACGCGGCGGTACACTTTCTTTCACCATGATCCATAACTGGGGTGAAGCAGCCGCAGTGCGTCCGCGCTCCATCGGCGTCATGGGGGAGGACTCCGTTTTCCAGAACAACTACATTTTGTTGAAACCAGTTGCCAACCTGCAAATGTATCCCGCCATCATTCTGCAGGGCCGCAGGGCCGTGGCCCGTTTCAATTCGGTTATTCTCGCCCCTCCCGGCTCCCATGTAGACTCCGGCAACCGCATACAACTGGATGCCCCGGACACGCGCAGTGAAATCATCGCCCGAACCCTGACCACCGGCGGCACCGTCATCAATCGAGGCTTCATCGGCGCAAGCGCCGTGCCCGCACGCGGACATCTGGAGTGCAAGGGACTTATTCTCGGCCAGGGCCGCATCCATGCCATCCCGGAACTTGATGCCGCAGTCGATGGAGTGGAGCTTTCACACGAAGCAGCCGTGGGCAAAATTGCGCAGGAAGAAATCGAATACCTCATGGCGCGCGGTCTCGATGAGGACGAAGCCACCGCCACCATCGTGCGCGGATTCCTGAATGTTGATATCATGGGTCTGCCTGCGGCGCTCAAGGCTGCTGTCGACGAACAACTTGCAGTGTTGAATGCGCATACTGTGATGTAGGGCAATTTTCCGCTATTTCGACAAGGCCAGCCTGGCCAATCCGGCCACTGTGCATTCCCGCGCGCTATCTCCGTCAAAGACCAGCACGGACCTTGTTGCGCTTTCTTCGTCAGCGGCAAGGCGCTCCAGTTCCGGCAGCGCCTCTTCCGGCACGCCGGCCTGCGCGAGCGCCCAGGCTGCCATGCCCCGGCAGGGCATGTCCTCGTCCCCAAGTCCGGCCCGCAGCAAAGGCAAAGCCTTGACGGCGAGTTCCGGTCGGGCTTGAAGGAGACGCCCGACAGCCCAATAGCAGGAACGCCTCAGGGGCGCGTGATCCACAAAGTTGTCTTCGCGTCCGGTGTTCCAGATGTAGGAAATCAGCACCCGCGAAAACTCCTTTGCCAGTAATGCGCTACACGCCATTGCCTCGGCCATGCTCTCCGGAACGCCCCATCCCAGGTTGCCGGATTCGTCATTCATATGCCACATGAAGCGGCGCATAATGACACGAGCCTCCTCGGGCGTCTCCCGCGCAATGGCCGCCACGCATGCTCCCAACGCAGCGGCGGCCCGGCCCGCCGCCGTGCCGCCCTGCAAAAGAAACGACATCAGCGGCCCCACGAATGATTTCGGGGCGTTCGCCGTCAACTGCTCAAGCCGCGCTTGCCAGTCTGGAGCGAAAAGAGCTTCCCTGAGCAAGGCCTTGTTGGCGCGCATACGTGCCATAGAGCTCTCCTTGCTACTCCTGCCGCGCGTACTCCTCATCCAACTTTGTGAAGTTTTTGGCGTAACGCGCCTTCAGTTTGCTGGAAAGCCGTTCCAGGTAATAGTAATACACCGGGGTGATGTACAGGGTGATGACCTGCGAAAAACACAAGCCGCCCACTACGGCGAGGCCGAGTGGCCTGCGCGCGTCCGCGCCCGCGCCGATGCCGATGGCAATGGGCAGCGCGCCCATAAGCGCGGCCATAGTCGTCATCATGATGGGCCTAAAGCGCACAAGGCAGCCTTCTGTAATAGCGTCCAGAGGATCGCGCGCGGCATCGCGGCGCTGGGCCTCCAGCGCGAAGTCCAGCATCATGATCGCATTCTTCTTGACGATCCCGATCAGCATGATGATGCCCACAAAGGCGTACAGGTTGAGATCCGCTTTAAACAGCCAAAGGGTCGCCAGCGCTCCGAAACCCGCCGAGGGCAAGCCGGAAAGAATGGTCAGCGGGTGGATGAAGCTTTCATACAGCATGCCGAGCACCAGATAAATCACCACGATGGCAAGCACAATCAGCACACCCATATTGCGCAGGGAATCCTGGAAAGCCTGGGCAGTGCCCTGGTTTTCGGCGGTGACGGATTCGGGCAGCAACGGACGCGCCGCTTTTTCCACAGCGCTCACAGCCTCGCCAAGCGAGACACCCGGCCGCAGATTGTAGGAAATGGTCACCGAAGGGAACTGGCCGGAATGGTTGACCGACATGGGGCCGACATCCGTACGCAGGGTGGCAAGGGTATCAAGCGGCACAAGCACGCCGTCCTTTGAACGCACATACAGTTTGGACAAGGCCGAAGGATCCTTTTGGAATTGGGGCGAAAGCTGCACATACACCCTGTAATCGTTGGTCGGCGTATAGATGGTGGAAATTTCGCGTGACCCGTAGGCGGACTGCAAGGCCAGCTCAATCTGAGCCGGGCTTACGCCCAGGGCAGCGGCTTTTGCCCGGTCGATTTCCACATGCACTTCGGGATTTTTCAACTGCAAATCGCTGTTCACATCCAGCAGCATGGGCAAAGCGCGCACGGCGCGCTCCACCGCTTCTGCGCAGGTGTAAAGCTCTTCGGTGTTCGGACTTTGCAGCGTGTACTGGTACAGCGCCTTGGTGGAACGGCCGCCGATGTTGATCATGGGCGGTATGCTCAAGTACACTTGCAAGCCGGGCGTGCTGTTCAGGTCACGCCGCAGGCGCGAGAGTTCCTGCTCAATGGGCTTGCGATCTTTGTGCGGCTTGAGGCGTATACTGATCCGCCCGGTATTGGCGCTCGTGATCGGCCCGGCCATGCCCACCAGCGAGTTGTAGCGCTCCACAGCGGGATTACTCATCAAAATGCCGTCCAGCGCTTCCTGCGCGCGTTTCATGCCCTCATAGGAAATGCTCTGCGTAGCCTCGGTCGTGCCGCTGATGAAGCCCTCATCCTCAAAAGGCAAAAAACCCTTGGGCATGACGGCGAAAAGCCAGCCGGTGCCCACAAGCAGCAACAGCGAAGCTGCCATGGTCATACGGCGGTGACGCAGCACCCGGTACAGACTGCGCTCATACAACCGAAGCAGGTTGCCGAAACCGCGTTCAAGCGCGCCGTACAGGCCGCCGTATTGGGGCTCATGCGCCGGGCGCGGAGTTAAAAAATATGCGCACAGCATGGGTGTCAGCGTTAGCGAAACCACGCCCGAAGCCAGAATCGCCACGGTGATGACCACCGCGAATTCCTGAAACAGCCTGCCCACAATGCCGCCCATGAACAGCACTGGAATGAATACCGCCACCAGCGAAAGCGTCATGGATACAATGGTGAAGCAAATCTCCTTTGAACCCTCAAAAGCCGCGGCCAGCGGATGTTTGCCCATTTCCTGGTGACGGATGATGTTTTCAAGCATGACGATCGCGTCATCCACCACGAAACCTACGGCCAGGGTCAGGGCCATGAGCGACAGGTTGTCCAGGCTATAGCCGCAGAGATACATGACACCAAAGGTCGAAATAACCGACATCGGCAAGGCCAGACTGGGAATGGCCGTTGCCGGCAGGTTGCGCAGGAAGAGAAAAATAACCAACACCACAAGGCAGATGGTGAGCAGGAGCGTAAACTGCACGTCCGCCACGGATTCGCGGATGGTTGCCGAGCGGTCGTAAAAAATCTCCAGATTCACAGAGGCGGGCAGGCGCTGCTGAAACTCCGGCAGAAGCTTTTTAATATTGTTGACGACTTCTACGGTGTTTGTGCCGGGCTGCCGCTGAATGGCCAAGAAAATGCACGGCTCCCGGTTCGTCCACGAAAGCTGCTTGTCCTGGGTTTCGCTGTCGATAACCTGCCCGAGATCTTTAAGCCGTACCGGAGCGTTATTGCGCCAGGCAACGATGACCTCACGGAAAGCCGCCGCATTTTCAAGCTGGCCGGAGGCTTTGATGTTGCTGGCTCTGTCCGGCCCTTCCAGCTTGCCGGTCGGCAGCTTGGAGTTGGACGCCGCAATGGCGTCGGCCACTTCGTCTATCCCGAGCTGCCGGGTAGCCAGAGCGTCCGGGTCAAGCTGGGCGCGCACCGCATATTTCTTCTGCCCGTAGATCATTACCTGCGCCACGCCGGACACCATGGAAATGCGCTGGGCGATCATCGTATCCGCGTATTCGTTCACCTGATACAGGGGCAATGTGGGCGAAGACACCACCAGATACAGCACTGGGAAATCCGCCGGGTTCACCTTGCGGTAGCTCGGCGGCACGGTCATGGCCGTGGGCAGACGGCGCTGGGCGATGCCGATGGCGGACTGCACGTCCTGCGCGGCGGCATCGATATTCCTGTCCAACGCGAACTGAATGATAATGCGCGTACGGCCCGCAGAACTGATTGAGGTCATGGAATCCACGCCCTCAATGGTCGAAAACTGCCGCTCCAGAATCATGGCCACGGAAGAGGCCATAGTCTCAGGATCCGCGCCGTCGAGATCGGCAACAACCTGAATGGTGGGAAAGTCCACATTCGGCAGTTGGTTCACCGGCAATTTCGTATATCCTATTATGCCGAAGAACAGCATACCCAACATAAGCAGGGTGGTGGCCACGGGCCGGCGGATAAAAAATGCGGATATATTCATATAGGCAATGCTTTTTACTGTTGCCTGATCTCCACCGCCACGCCCGGCGCAAGGCGCACCTGGCCTTCGATCACTATGCGCTCGCCCTTGGCGAGCCCCTCGCGCACAATCACCTGGCCGTCATCTTCGGGATCCATCACAATTGGCCGCACGTGCGCCTTGTTGTCAGGTCCGACGACAAAGACGAAATTCTCATTCCGTCCGCTTTGCACGGCCTTGGCGGGAAGGACCACAACATCCCTGTCCGTGCCGAGGCTCAGCGCCACCTGCACAAACTGCCCGGGCCAAAGCGTCCGGTTTTCATTGACGAAGGTGCCGCGCAGGCGAATAGTGCCGGTACGGACATCCACCGTATTGTCCACAAAAGTCAGCTCGCCGAACGAGCTTTCGCCGCCGCCGGGCGTGGCCTGGATAGGCAGATTGTTCTCGCGCTGCCTGGCCAGGATTTCGGAAAGCCGGGCTTCGGGCACGGCAAAATTCACATATACGGGCTGCAGGTTATCAATAACCAGCAGCGGCGCATCATCGTTGGCCTTGATCATGTTGCCCCTGTCAGCCCTGATGGCTCCGGCCCGTCCGCTGATTGGCGCGGTCATGGAGCAATAGCTGAGCTGCAGGCGCGCACTTTCTACAGCGGCCTCATCCGCGCGCACAGTAGCACGCAGTGCAGCGGCATCGGTCACCGCCTTGTCGTAGGCCTCACGGCTGACGTAGCCTTCGCTCACCAGTTTGCCGTAACGCTTCATGTCTTCAACAGCCTTGTTCAACTGGGCGATATCACGCTCCAGACGGCTTCTGGCTTCATTCAGGCTGGCCTCGAAAGGTCGGGGGTCTATGGTAAACAACGGCTGCCCTTCCTGCACGTCCTGGCCCTCTGTAAAATGTACGCCGACCAGCTCGCCTGTCACCCGAGCCTTGACGCCGACCGTGGCCGAAGCAGCCACGTTGCCCACCACTCGGAGCACCCGCGGCATATCGCGTAGCACCACCTCCATCACACGCACGGGGGCCGCGATGCTCTTTTTGCCGCCATCGTCTTCACCGCCGGAGCAAGCGGCAAGAATAGCACAGAAAAAAAACACAAAAACAAAGGAATATATAGAGTTACGCATCACGAGATACCTTATTTGCGGGCGCGGCGGAGCAAGCTTGCGCTTTGTCCATAACGCGGACAGAGCATGACAGATTGGTGAAAAAAGTCGAGTCCCTACAGCTCAAGAAATGCAAAAAGCCCCGCTTTTTCCGCGACTACATCCGGCAATCGCCTTGTGTGTCATGTTGCCCTGCTCTACCACACTAAAATTATATGAGTTACGCCCATGCCCTGACTGACTATGCGGAATATCTAAGGAATATTTTATTGACAGCACGAGGAATATGAGGGACGCTACGGGGTTAGCGCGTATACCCGATGAATACGCAGTTTTTCCATACGCCGTAACCTTTGCAATCAGCCGCTTCGGCCCAGTATGTCATGCCCATAGTAGGAATCCGCTTACGCCACCCTGGCCCCACGCTCTATTGCGATTCCATGCCGACCCTCCCCGTTGTCGGTGAACAACTCATGGTGGAAACAGAGCACGGGCTGCTGCTTGGCCAGGTCATCAGCTTGCATGACTCCCTGCCTGACGGCAGCGCGCACTCCGGAATCACTGTGCTGCGCACCGCCACGGATGCGGACAAAGCCGCAGCCGATGCCAACGAGGAACTTGCCAAGCGCGCGCGGCATTTTTGCCGGGAAGCCATACACAGCCGCAAGCTTGACATGAAGCTTGTGGATGTTGAAGTCTATTTCGATGCCTCGAAAATAGTTTTTTACTTTACCGCGCCGGCCCGCATCGATTTTCGCGAACTCCTCAAGGATTTGGTCCGGGAATACCGCGCCCGGATCGAATTGCGCCAGATAGGCGTCCGCCATGAAACCCAGATGATCGGCGCTGTCGGCAACTGCGGCATGGTATGCTGTTGCCGCCGCTTTCTGCGCAAATTCGCTCCGGTCACCATACGTATGGCCAAAGAACAAAACCTCTTTCTTAATCCGACAAAAATTTCGGGCATTTGCGGAAGGCTTTTATGCTGCCTCAGCTATGAACAGGAAAATTATGACGCTTTTCATCGGGAATGCCCGCGTCTTGGAAAAAAATACCAGACCAGCCAAGGCACCATGAAAGTGCTGCGGGCCAATATGTTCCGCAATAGTTTGAGCGTGCTCAATGAACTCAATGAAGAACAGGAGATTACCCTGGAAGAATGGCGCGCATTGCTGCCCCGCCGCCCCGAGCAGGCGCAGCAGGTCTGTCGGGAACGGCAGGAAAGCCACAAAGGCGACTCCGGCGGATTGCTGGTGGTGTCTGTAAGCCCTGACTCGTTGAACGATCCGGATCTTTTCAGCCATCTCCTCGACGGCGTCTTTGAGGACGAGGCGGCGCCGGTCACACAAGCCGTTGCCGCAGAGCAGGAAGCCTCCGAAAATAAATCCAAGCATAAACGCCATCCCCGGCAGAAATGACTGAGAGAGCGCATGGCCTATTATATTTCCACGCCCATATATTATGTGAACGCCAAGCCGCATCTTGGCCATGCCTACACAACCATAGTGGCGGACAGCCTTGCCCGTTTTCACCAATTGCTTGGCAATGCCACATGCCTGGTGACCGGCACAGATGAGCACGGCGACAAAATAAGCCAGGCCGCTGCAGAAGCCGGACGGCCGCCCCTGGAATTTGCCGATGCCATCAGCGCGGAGTTTCGCGATCTCTGGCCCAGGCTGAACATCCGGTGCGATCATTTTGTCCGCACGACCGAAGCCGCGCACAAACGCACCGTGCAGTCTTTTTTGCAGCGCGTGTATGACGCCGGCGATATTTTTTTCGGTGAATTCGGCGGGCATTATTGCTATGGCTGCGAGCGCTTCTACACGGAAAAGGAACTGGAAAACGGCCTGTGCCCGCAGCATCTGAGCAGGCCGGAATTCCTCAGCGAAAAGAATTATTTTTTTCGCATGTCCAAGTATCTGGGCTGGCTGAAAGATCATATCCTCGCGCACCCGGATTTCATCAGGCCTGAACGTTACCGCAATGAAGTGCTTGCGATGCTGGAAAGCGGCGCACTGGACGATTTATGCATTTCACGTCCCAAATCGCGTCTCTCCTGGGGGATTGAACTGCCCTTTGACGCAGATTTCGTCTGCTATGTCTGGTTTGATGCCCTGCTCAGCTACCTGAGCGTGCTGGACTATCCAGATGGCGAAGCATACCGCAAGTTTTGGCCGGGCCAACATCTTGTCGCCAAAGATATCCTCAAACCCCATGCCGTGTTCTGGCCCATCATGCTCAAAGCCGCCGGAGTGCCGCTGTATGACCACCTGAACGTGCACGGCTATTGGTTGGTGCGCAACACAAAAATGTCAAAAAGCCTTGGCAACGTGATCGATCCGGTGCAGTTGTGCGACCGGTACGGCCTGGATCCCGTGCGCTTTTTCCTGCTGCGGGAAATGCATTTCGGCTCGGATGCGAGCTTCTCCGATGAAAACTTCATCACCCGCATAAACGCTGACTTGGCGAACGACCTCGGCAATTTGTACAGCCGCGTGCTGTCCATGAACGCAAAATACTTCGATTCGCTCTGTCCCGCGCCCGGCACGGAGGAAGCTGACGAACGCGAACTGCGTTCACTTGCCTCCCATGCCATGCACAACTACCTGCAATTTTTCTCAAAAGCGCAATTTTCACAGGCCCTGGAGTCGCTGTGGGAACTTGTGCGCGCCCTGAACAAATATGTGGACAGCCAAGCCCCTTGGGCCTTGCACAAAGCAGGCAAAGATGAACGTTTGGGCACGGTGCTCTATACCCTGCTGGAAGCCATGCGCAAAACCGCCTTGTGCCTGTGGCCCGTCATGCCCGATTCCGCCGCTGCCATGCTGAAGCAGTTGGGACAGAAAATCCCGGCAGACAGCCCTCCCATTCGCACGCTTGATGAAGAGGCCGACAGTTGGGGCGCGCTTGTTCCGGGCACACTCACGGCAAGCGCTTCCAATCTTTTTCCGCGCATGGAACACGAAATTTCGCAAGATGCTGCCGGCGCAAGGCAGACGCGCAAAACGCCCGAAACTGCCATCCAGGCCACGGACACGCCTGCGGATGCGACCAGTCTTTCTTTTGAAGATTTCAAGCGCGTGGAAATTCGCGTTGGTACCGTGACGTACGCGGAAAAACATCCCGATGCCGACAAACTCCTGCGTCTTCTGATCGATCTCGGAGAGCAAACGCCCCGGCAGATTATTTCCGGCCTGGCTGAACATTATGCGCCGCAGGCGCTTCTTGGCCGCCAGCTTTGCGTTGTTGCCAATTTGAGTCCGCGCAAAATCCGGGGGCTTGCCTCCCATGGCATGGTGCTGACCGTGGAGTCTGAAAAAGGCCTTGCGCTTCTCGGCCCGTCAGGCCCCGTTCCCAATGGAAACCTAGTGACATGATCAAACATCATAAAAGGAGCTATCCATGAATTTGGCAAAATTTCCCCACAGGGGCTATGTGCCCACCCCCACGCCTCTGGAGTCGGCGCCGAACTTTTCCAGGGCGCTTGGCGATAAGGTGCGGATTTATATCAAGCGCGACGATCTGCTGCCAGGCTGCGCTGGCGGCAACAAAACCCGCAAACTCGACTTCAGCGTCGCCGATGCGCTCGCCAAAGGCGCTGACACGCTCATCACATGCGGCGCCGTACAATCCAACCACTGCCGCCTTACTCTGTCCTGGGCCAGGAAAGAAGGCCTTCAGTGCCATTTTGTGCTCGAAGAACGTGTCAAAGGCAGCTATAAGGCGGATGCGTCCGGCAACAACTTTCTGTTCCAGATCATGGATATCGACAGCATCACCGTGGTGCCGGGCGGCAGCCCCATCTTGGAACACATGGAAAACCTGGCTGCCCGGCTGAAAGAGCAGGGCCGCAAACCTTACATCATTCCCGGCGGCGCCTCCAACGCCCTGGGCGCTCTCGGCTATGTGAGATGTGCGCAGGAAACCATGGAGCAATTGTTCCATGAAAGCCTTGACATCCATACCATGATCGTGCCCAGCGGCAGTGCCGGCACCCATGCGGGCATGGTAGTCGGCATGTACGGCACCAACACGAACATTCCCGTACTGGGCGTAAACGTGAGCCGCCCAAAAGAACTCCAGGAAGAACATGTCTACAAGCTGGTGCGCGCTACCGCCGAACTTGTGGGTCTGAAGCAGGAAATTCCCGCTTCCAGCGTGACCTGTTTTGGCGACTACGTCGGCCCGGGGTACTCCCTGCCCACGGACAGCATGATTGAAGCAGTCAAACTGCTGGCCTGCACCGAAGGCATTTTGCTTGACCCGGTGTACTCCGGCAAAGCCATGGCCGGTCTTGTCGATCTGGTGCGCAAGGATACTTTCCCCAAAGGCAGCAATATCCTCTTTCTTCACACCGGCGGCTCGCCCGTGCTATACTCCTATATGGACATCTTCAGATAACGCGTTATGCGGGAGCGGCCCATATATGCCCACATTGCCTCGCGAACTGGCTGTCGATGCGCGCTGTCGATGCGCGCTTGACACCCCACGCCTAAAAGTCTAAGATTCTTGTTCACGCATTGAATTGCGTGCGCGACGCGGGGTGGAGCAGCTTGGTAGCTCATCGGGCTCATAACCCGAAGGTCGTAGGTTCAAATCCTACCCCCGCAACCAGAAAAATCAGGCACTTATGAGTTTCTAACCATAAGTGCCTTTCTCTTTGCTACCCTATTGCTACCCCCCTTACAAGAACGATATTTACGATGTATCCAGCTAAAATATCTGTATATTTGCCTCCTAACCGTTGGACATTTGCAGGTAGGATAAGGCTTTTCAGGGTTTTTGCTTGTTGAGCATCCGTGTTTGGAAGCCCCCGCCGGAGGGCATCCGCGTCCCTCGCCCGAAATATTTGATGGCCGGGAGCAAGGCGAGCGCGGTCAATGCCCGCGAAGCGGCCCGTACGGGCTTGGCCTTGACGGTGTCCGCCGCTTCCGGCAAGGATAGCTGGCGTGAGGGAGGGGGAACGCCATAAAAAGGACATCTTAGCAAATCTCGCTAAACAAAAGGAGCCTTGCCGGGGAATTTTCTCGACATTCAAAAGAATAATTCCTATGGTTCCCCCATATGCTATGAGTGAAGTGCGGCTCACGGTAGTCTTTTCTTCAACTATCTTCATGGAGTACTTGGGTGTCAACCCCGCAAATTCATCTTGAACATATTGAAAGAATTCCAGCGTATCCGCAAGGTGCCCACATTGCCTTGCTGCAAAAATGTATTGTGGCCCTTGATAGTCAAGGACATGAAAGTGGCATGCTCTTACTTGTTGAAAAAGTTGATGAACCAATATCCACCACGGCTGATGTTAAAGAATATTGTTTTCAGGTATGTTGGACGCAACCTGTAGATGATATTCTACGGGATGCACATCAAGACTTATTTGAATCTGTTGAAGATAGTGCAAAAGCGCTTGGTTCTTTATTAATTACGGAACTTACGCAATATACAACTCGCCGACAAGCTTTACGTGGCACTGGTGTTGATTACTATCTTGTAAACCCAAATGCTTCGTTACCATTTCAACCTGAAACGACAGCAACTGTTGAATTTACAGGCATATTAAACGATGTTAGCAGCGTAGAGAGAAGAATAAATAAAAAGAAGAAGAGATTACAAACTATCTCAAATCCATTATATCCTGTCTTTATCGTCTGTGTTGAGCATAGCTTTCCTTTTGCAAGAATGGAGAAGGTGTCATTATGAGCGATATATGTACATTCCATGATCAAGCTATGCAAATGATGAATGACGCTTTCTTACTCAAAAATAGTGATAACCATGAAGAAGCAAGACAAAAGTTTATTCAAGCGTGTGAATTAGAATCAAAGTCTGCTTTTCTTGTGGAAAAACTACCTATAAATGAACCAAGTCGCAGTATGCTTTTTTTAGGTGCTGCTTCTTTGGCATGGCATGGCGAAGATTATGAATCAGCAGAACGCCTTATCGGCGAAGGGTTAAGCGGATATCCACCGGATAACGTTAGAGATGACTTGTTTAAACTTCTTGATAATATTAAATTTGCAAGACTAGCACGCAAGAACTCACAAATTTTACGTGAAGCTGAAGCGGAGATTCGCCTTTCTGGAAGTGGGGTTGGTCATGGACGCATTAAGTCACAATGCTTGATAAGCCGTATTGATGCGATAGATAAAATCATTTCAAGAACTGCACAAAGGGCTTATGGATTAAAATTTGGAACTCATCCTAAAAAACATCAAGGATTTCCAGACTATCAAGTTGATATTGAATGGGCAGAAGCTGGAAGTTTTGGTATGAAGATACGTCTTACACAAAAAATTAACGAGCAGCTATCATTTTTTCAAAAAGATCCATCAGAAATATTGAAAGATGTAATAGATAATATAGAACTACTGAATAAAGGACACTCTGATGAGCTAAAAAATAATATTAATGACGATGAATATTACACTCATTTTGTTTCGCAATCAAAAGAAATATTTCCAGATGGCAATATTATAAATAATGTTGGATTTGTAACAAAAAATAAAACTTTTCAGATAAAAAAACATAGAAGTGACGTCAAAAAAATACTAACGCATGATGATACAGAAATAAATGAAAATAATATTAATAAAAACAACATAATGTGTAAATTTGTTGGATATCTAAAAGTTTCAGATGGAATAAAGGATACATTTAAAATTGTACAAGATGATAATAAATATGTTACAATAAAAGTACGAGATGCGCTTGAAGAATTGGCGAAGAAATATTTTGGAGATAAAATTGAAGCTACTTGCACCCAAAAAGGTAAAACTTATCATCTAGTCGACATAACTCCACTCCCTGATTAATATGCCCAGCATCTTATTTGCGCCACTCGCCACTTTCGCTGCCGATGCTTCGGCAAAGCTCAATCTTGTCGGTTCAACTGGAGAACCGGAAGATCAACTCCGCGCCCCTTTGGAAAACTTCTTGAACGCCGCCGGGCAGGCTTTCGGTATGAAGGTCATTCCCGATGGTGAGGCTCGAGTTGCGAGTGTGGGCAAGCCTGATTACGCCGTTTACTGTAACGATCTCCTTTGTGGATACATTGAACTCAAACAGCCGGGCAAAGGCGCTGACCCGACCCGCTATTCCGGGCATGACGCTCGGCAATGGGAACGATTTAGAACATTGCCCAACGTTTTGTATTCGGATGGCAACGAGTGGGGGCTGTACCAAAATGGTGACCGGATCACCCAGATAATCCACTTGGATGACGATCTGGTCACAAAAGGCAGGAAGGCGGTTGTAGAAGCAAATGCCAACCAGCTTGAACCTGTCTTACGCGAATTTTTGACCTGGAATCCCATTATTCCGGCGGATGCTGCAGGTTTGGCGAAACTGCTTGCTCCCATTTGCCGCCTTCTCCGACAGGAGGTGGCGGAAACGCTTGCCTTGCCGGACTCGCCTTTTCATCTTTTGCGTAACGAATGGCAGACAACCCTGTTTCCCGGCGCAAGTGGGGAACAGTTCGCGGACGCATACGCCCAGACCGTCACCTTCGCTTTGCTACTGGCCAATGCTGAGGGCGCAAATACTTTGGATTTGCGGACAGCTGAAGACACACTTGCCACAAGCCATGCCCTGCTTGCCAAGGCTCTAAAAATATTCACTGATAATTTGCGCCAGACGGAAAGACCGCTTTCTCTGGGCTTATTGCAACGCATTACCGCGCAAGTATCGCCAGGCGGGTGGAAAAAAGGCGGACAAGATCCTTGGCTGTATTTTTATGAGGACTTTCTTGCCGCCTATGACCCGAAGCTACGCAAGGATACCGGGTCATACTATACACCGATGGAAGTGGTGCAGGCCATGACGCGCCTGACCGAGGATATTCTGGTCAACCGTCTCCATAAAACACAGGGCTTTGCCTCTCCTGGCGTCATGACTCTTGACCCAGCCGCAGGCACAGGTACTTTCCCGTTGGGTATCATCTCTCATTCTTTGCAAAAGATTGCGGAAACCCAAGGGCAAGGCGCGGCTACTTCCTATGCCGAAACTTTAGGAAGGCAGTTGCACGGCTTTGAAATGCAGGTCGGCCCCTATTCCGTGGCGCAGTTGCGGATAAGCCGCGCTCTAGCCGCCTATGGCGCTGTGCTGCCTCCTGGCGGCCCACAGATTTATTTAACGGATACCT
>Ga0209737_10000959_pt1 | contig 21714 bp, 21 predicted proteins | sample TergutCu122P3_FD_187284 | JGI IMG/M metagenome (GOLD analysis project Ga0209737, IMG submission 187284) | Cubitermes ugandensis P3 segment gut microbial communities from Kakamega Forest, Kenya - Cu122 P3 (SPAdes) (version 2) | ecosystem: Host-associated > Arthropoda: Insects > Digestive system...
GCTTTAATGCGGTAGGTGTAGCCTTGGAAAATTATGTTTGCTAAGCGTAGGGCTTGTTGTCTGTTTATTGGAAATATTGGTGGTTCAGTTTGACGTTCTATGAGGTATTCTAAGGTGTCTTTGGCCATTGGATCCATTAGGGGTATGGCGGTTTTTCGCAGATAGTTATCCTTGCGTTTTTCTGTCTGCACATAAAAAAACCCTGCCGGCTCTTGAATACTGAGAATTTCTTTTAGGGTAGGTGTAGTGTCGTTGCCTTCCAGCAGCCGATGAGTATAGGTCAAATGTGCCAAGTTGTTGAGTTCTTCTTGGACTGTTGGGTCAGGCTGGTAGATTGCTTTTTCAGCTCGCAGCGTATTACCCGTAGGCTTATTGATGTCTTTGTTTGTTTTGCATCCACAGATCTCGCCTACTCGCAGCGCCAGGATGTACATTGTTTCAAAGAATTTCTGGCAATCGTAGATGTCAAATTTTTTAGGCGTTTTCATACGACTGATAAAGCTTGCAAGTTCTACATTATTTGGAATCTCGGAAATTATTCTGCGGCACTCTTTGGGTGTTAGGTTTTTTGTAGTGTTTAGGGTAGGGGTTTTAAGCATACAAGTTACCTCTGTTTACATGGGGCTTGTGGTCTTTTGTTTGCAATAGCACGTTGACATGGTTAGAGAAAAAAAGGGGCCCGTTTTGCCTTTCTTTCCTTTTTACTAGTAATATATGTATATAAGAAAACACGGAATTCACGGCTTTCACTGCTCGCCATCCTCCGTTGTGGGCGGTATGTCAAATACATTTGGTGCGAACACTCCCTCACTTCGTTTTAGCTGTATAAGCTTGTATAGTTCATAGCCAAAATCAGTTAGCTCATACCAGTAGCTGCTGTTTCTTCGTACAGGTATTACTATGCTTCTGGACTTGCAGCGTGTTAGCACTTCTTTGTACTTTTCATTTTCTGACTTGTTGATCCAGTCGTTGCTTACCATTCCTTTTGTTACCATTATCTCGATGAAGTCTACGTCTTCTGTGTTTAGGCGTTTGAAGGTTCGCATGCCTTCGTTTTCTATCATTGAGTCGAGCATTTTTTGGAAGAGTTCATCTACAAGGTTTTTGCGCAATTCATCGTATTCTTTGTACACGTCTTTTGGTACTTCTTTGAACTTGTATGTTTGCAGCCAGACTTTGCTTTGCATGGCTTGCCAGCTTTTGTAGTTCTGTTTCCAATCAGATGTGTCGTATTTGGCTATGCCTCGGTGTTCCACAAATATTTCATGAGTGTACTTGGCTTGCAGTTGGTCTGTGATTCCCGAGGGGTTGTTAAGCGTGATTGCAAAGACGGCCATTTTTGTGCCTAAGGTGTCAAAGGCTCCCTTGAAGATGTCCCATGTTTGTAAGTATTGTGTTGTGGCTTTGTTGTTGTTTGCTGCCCAGTCATCGCCTAATATGAATGGTACTCTGTGGTGTAAGCCGTTTAAGGTTTGGATTGTGTGGGGTACGCCTTTTTGCATTTTCTGCAGTAGTCCAGGTAAAATGAATACTGTTGATTGTAGGACGTGGTCCCAGTCTTCATAGACGTCATATCCTGCCCAAAAAGTTGAGCTTGTTTTGCCTTTTCTTGGTTTGCCCCAGTGTACTGGATGCATCCAGCTATCATCTAAGATGGTGTTCCAGATGTCTATGTAGTATTGGGGGGTGGTGCGTTCTTCTTCGGGTTTGGCCATTTCTTCTTTGTAGCGCCTGATTTTTCTTGTTACTCTTTCTTTTAGGGTGTGGTCTTGGGAGGTGAAAATGTTGGTCAAGTTTTTATCCTTCGGGCATGTTGGTGAATCGGGGTTTTGCTGTAGTTGTGGTGAATTCGATTAGGCCTTTTTGGCGTAGTTGTGCTATGAGTTGGCGGTATATTTTTTTGGTTTCTTCTTCGATGTAGGGTTGGATTTGTTTGTTGTATATGAGGTATGCTTCGGCTTTGTTGTGTGTTAGGTGGGTTTGTTTTTGTTTTATTTGGTTGTTTAGGTTTTGTTTCCATTTGGTGAATTCATCGGTTATGGTGGGGTCGCCTGTGGTGGATGCAAGGAGTTCCATGTTGGTTATTTGTGCGTCTATGTCTCGTAGTATGAAGGCTTGTTGTACTGCTTTCCAGGCGTAGCCTATGGCTGAGTTGCCTATGCCTGTTAAAAGCTGGGTGTTAGGGGTTTGTGGTTGTGGCATGCTGAAGTCTCAAAATTTTTTAGAAAAGGTCCCAGAAATTGTTTTGTTTTTTCTTCTTTTCGTATTGTTCTTTAGTGTCGTTTACGCCTTGTATGTATGCGTGTTTAATTGCATAGTTTGGATCGTGTTTTCTTTTATGGTTGTGTTTTTTGCACGGTTTGTGGGGGTGGTTGTTTTGTTGGGTTGATGTTGTGGGTATGCCGAAATTGTTTCCAACGATGTTGCTTATGGTGTCATTTACGTTTTGAGGTTTTTTGGGTTGTTGTGTGGCTGTGAGGTTTACAAGGTTGTTCATCATGTTGTTTTTTGATGGTCCTGCGATGTTTGCCAGATTATCCAGGGTGCTGGTGTCTCCCGATGACGCAAAAATCCTGTTTAGTGAATCTAGGTTGTTTTGTATGCTGTGACCAGGGTTTCTTGGTTGCTGGTTTTGGTGGGTATTGTTGTTTGTAAAGTTTTGCATTCTTTGTTTGGGGGTTTGGTAGTTTTGGCCGTCTTGTTGTCCTCGTTTTTTGGCGTTTTCTATGCGGGCTTTGTTATATTCTTCTTGATAGGCTTTTTGGGTTTCTTGCTTTAGTTGTTGGTCTTTTTGTTTTTGGATTTGGCGGTTTTGTTGGGCGGTTTGGATTTTATTTTGAATTGTGTTTTTTGCTCTTTGTAATATGCTTACCATGGCGTTTGGCCTCCTGTTTTTCTGCATGGGTTTGTAGCCATGCGCTTATGAAGGGTATTTTCATCTTTTACACTTGTCCATTTTAAACGGGGTTTACTGTATATTTTAATGGAATAAGGTTTAATATTTGTTTGTTTGTTCAATATAATAGGTGTTATACGCCGATGGTTGTTGCGGAACGCTGCGAACGAAAAATCGTAGGGCTACTGATTAACAGTAGTACCTACAAACAAAAAGGCAACAAAGATGGCTGGAACGAATTCTGCCGCACCAGAACCAAACTACTGCAACTAAAACGCAGCAACCCCGAACAATACAAGGCTCTTCTTGAGAACTATCTTTCAGCAATAGCAAAAATCGAACAAGCCCTAAAAGACTAAAGAATAACTCGTTTGTGTTTATCTACGTTTTTTCTTTTAGTAGTCTTAGGGTTTTTTGTTTGTTCTTTCTGCTTAGGGCTTCTTGTCGGTTTAATGTTCTGCGTTGTAAAAAGTCGTATTCGCAAAGGATCTTTTGGCCTTTAATTATTGTAACTCGGATAACATGGTGATTTATTTCAGGTATGTTTTGTTTCTTAACATGCTTTCTGATTTCTCCGAATTTTATGTCTATATCTTTAAACGCTATTGTTGAATGAGGTTTCCACTTTTTAGTGTCATATTTGTTGAGCTGGCAAAAAGCATCTAGTTTTTCAGATAATTCCTCTCTTAATTTGTCTAACTCTGCAGAAGGTTTAATTTTAATGCCGATGACTTTGTCCTTAGAAAACCACCTGTTGAAAGTTCTGATGCCTTCAAATTTAATAGTCATCAAATCATATTTTCTGCAGATAGTCATTGTTTCTTTGATTAGTTTTTGTTCGTTTCTGGTTTTAAGGGGACCCAGAACCGTAATGTGTGGAACAACTTTTTTACTGGTCACTCCACTTACAGAAAACTTGAATGCAACATCAAAAATTAAATTTTTAACATATCTTTTAGCTGAACCAGAAAGCCTAATTTCAATTAAATATGAGGAAGAATTTTGAGGGCGTTTAAAAAATCTCATTTTTTAGACACACTACTATGCCAGATAAACTATGGTTTAAGCAGGCTATTTTTTGTTCCAGGGTTTGTAGCTGAATTTGTCGCCGAATATTTGTTTGAAGGAGTCCATGTTTTTGTGCATGTGGGTGTCTTTGACTTCGATTTTTAAGGGTTTGTCACCTGTTAAAGGGTTGCCTGGAGCTTCGATGATTAGGTTATTTGACATTCGACCTGTGGCATATGCGATGCTGACTACGTCTTTGTTGTGAATGAACCAATTGTTTTTGTTTGTTTTTATTTTTTCGTCTAAGGTGAGGTTTTGTGGTATTGCGGGTTCAGGTTTGCTTTTTTTAGCTGAAAAAATGATATTAAATATTGCTGCACCAATTACACCGCCAGCTGCAGCTGCAGCATACACACCAGGATTATCCTTTTTCACAGGGTCGAGAATTGCGACTACTCTTTCTGATGTTAAATGCAGTTGACCTATTTTTGTGCCAACGGCCATTATGTCTACTTGTGTGATAATTTGTTCTGTGTATGTCATGATCTTTCACCACATAATATGTATTATTACCTATTAAAATATAAGATTTACTATTAGTTATACGAATGTCCATGTCAGAACCCACATCACCACCACCTGTAGAGGAAAACACCCAGCAACCTCAACAAACGTCTGCACAAGCCCAAGACCTTAATGCTTTAAAGGCACAAGAAGAAGCAAAAATCCAGCAAGAACAACAAAGTCAAGGTTATGTGGCATCAAACTTTCAATGGACAGAAGGCCCAAACGGATGGCAAGTGACCTACACAAAAACCCCAACAGAAACCACAATCGCAAACATGAAAGCCCAAGAGGAAGAAAAAATCAGACAAGATCAACTATCCCAAGGCTACCATGTCACCAACTTCCAATGGACCCAAACTAATGGCGAATGGCACGTAACCTACAGCACCACCTTAACAGATGAAAAACTAAACACCCTAAAAACTGAAGAAGAAACACGAATATTAAACGAACTATCTAAACAAGGCTATATTGGATCAAACTTTCAATGGACCCAAACAGACGGCGAATGGAAAGTAACCTATGACACAACTATAACTGACGAGAAATTAAGTGCAATAAAGGCCGAGGAAGAAACACGAATTTTAAGCGAATTATCTAAACAGGGGTATTATGCTGAAAATTTTGAATGGACCCAAACTGATGGGCAATGGAATATTTCCTATCAGCAATACGCTGATCGTTCAGGTGTTGACACCCTTTTAGCGGCTGGCGACACTGGCGCAGCCTTTGAGCGTTTCATGGAAATGAAATATGATGACCGTCAAGAGTTCATTCAAAGCGCCATTAACGGTGGCAACTACATTGACGATAGCACTTTACAATTTTGGGATATAAGCAGTAGAGAAGCCGCTGGATACAACACTAAAACACCCGCTACTTGGGACAGCCCTGAAACTGTGGCATGGTACCAAGAAGGAGTGGCTCGCAGCGCTAAAATATCTGCGCAAAATCAAGCCTTAATGGATTCACTGACGCCTCAGCAAAAAGCCCTATCTCTAATCTTAGGCGCAGATCCGTTGACAACTGAAGGCATGACCAAAATTGCCACTGCTGAAATGAAAATGACCAGCGCTGCAGTATACCAAAAATATGATACTACTTTTTCCACAGAGCAAATTACTAAACAAAACAAAAATATTGCTAACGCTATTGCTGACAATGATTCCAGAATAGACCCTAATTTGTTACCAATTCTACTTGGCACACAAGAAGGCAACATGAAGGTGGCTATTGAGCAAAAGATTCTAAACAGTCCATTGCCCCAGGGTTTTACGGCAGGTAATTTTCAATGGACACAAAATAATGAGGGCGCATGGAATGTCGATTATGATTTAATTGCAAAGCCTCAATCTTTAGCTAACGCTTTCTCACAAAGCATGATAAAATCGGGTTGGAATGTTGTGCTTTTTCATAATCCAGCATATGCAGCAGTTAACCAATTAAGCTATCAACCATTAACCCAAAAAGAACTAGACGTCTTCATGACCACAGGGGCTATCACATCTATTGTTGTTACTGCACCTATTGCAACAGGCTTTGGAGCCATTGCGGCTGCAACGGCTAAAGCAGGTGGTGCTACGCTTTCAATAGCTACTCAGATTAGTGCTGTTACAACGGCTTCGGTTGGGTTTGCTGTTAAGGCGTCTGTTATTGGTGTGGGTTTTGCCCAAGGTTTCAAAACTGGGGCAGCTGTTATAACTGCTGGGGCGAGTTTGGAGACTGTTAAGGGTAGTGTATTAACGGGTAGAGAGGCAGCAGAGGCAGCTGCTATGAGTGTGTTAATGGCTGGTGCAGGTTCTGTTGCCAGTAACATGTTAGGTTTAACTGGCAAAGGCTTAACTCAATCTGCAGGTCGCATTGGTTTAGGTGCCGTAATGGGTGGTGTAAGTGCAGCTGCATCAGAGGGGATTTTAACGGGTGAGGTCACTTGGAAAAATGTACTACTTGGTGTCGCTATTGGTGCTGCAACATCAGCGGCAATGGAAGGCATCACATACGCTAATGAACACTACATCAAACCACGTGTAGAAACACGCATAGACACAAACGTAAAAAATGCCATGTTGCAAACTGAAGTAGGTACCGATTATACTACTTTTCGCGAAAACTACCATATGCCCCTAACAGATCGCATACTGGGCAAAATCACAGGTGTAGGCATGCCAAGTGATGTAAGAATATTGGCTGACTACACTGGACGAACCCCAAGTCAAGGCACCTCCCTTGCAGCCGTTGGTGACACACCAAAAGGTACCTATGGCAGTCTATATGATTCAGGCCAAATTCTGTTCCTGCGAGGTACGCAAGTAAGTGGTTACACTTTTTCACCTGGACAGTTTAAACTGCAAAGCAGAGTTGACTTAGCTACAGGTATAAATTTGATGACTGGCCAATCCATCTTCACAGATACCCCAAAATCCTCTCAAAATGCAGGCAGTAGCAAGTTTCCCATTAAACTAGGCGAGGCCTTGGTGCCGTTGCAGTCAGGGGAAATGATTTCCTACAAAGGCCTCTATGTCCAATGGGGCACTAACGTTAAACCCCTACTTGGCACCTATACAACTATCCTACAGACAAAAGAAACTATCCCAGGCGTATCGGCTTACACGCCAGTAAAAGCTGGGTATGTACCTGAAACGGCTCTTGAAACAGTGATCATGCAAGACGTCATGAAAAAAACAGGCCTATACGACCAATCATCACTTGATGTGGTTAAAAGCGGCATAAAACTTATGGACAAAGTCGAAGGTGTAGACTCCAAGTTTTTTACAGGAAAAACCCCTACATCCATAGGAACCATCAATGACCAAGGTCTACAAGCAGTAAAAGAGTATGTCATACGTAATCGTGAACTCTTTGACCGCTTCTCAGGCACCTTTTCAGCTACTGAGCAATACCGTAAAGACGTAGTGTATACACGTACGGATCCAGCCACAGGCGAAACCCTGCAGTCCACCAAGAAACCCAACGACCTAGACCCACTCATGGTGAGTGAAAGTGCCGCAGAAAAAGCCACTAAAGACGTCTTTGATATTCTTCAGGCGACAGGTAACCCCGTGCGCATTAACCCTAATCGTAAAACGTTAATTGACATACAAGTGGATGCTGATGCCGAAGGCCGCATCATTTGGGCACATGCCTGGGATGCACATGTCGCTGACGCCGTAACCATTGAGGGCTTAGATGGGCACGTGCAAAAAATACCCTCAATAGCTTTTGGCAGACGCTTAGACACTCGTCCACCTTTAATTGCCGACAAAGGTCTCATTCCCTCTATGCCTGATGCAGGTATACCTATACGAAGATTAGACAGCCAAACCCTTGCCAAACTCTTCGGATCCCTTATCCCACAAGTAACCCCGGAGGGTCAAGGCACAATAGGTGTAGCTCATCCAGGCCGAGTTAAGGATCCAGTGGGCGCAGCGATCGGCGTAGACACCCTACTCACGTCTAAGGACCAAAACCCTGTGACAAACAAGGACCTTCAAGTCCTAATGAAACACTACAATCTAACACGCCAAGACATAGCCAGTGTTATGGTGCCAACTAGCTTAACTGATGAGTTTATAATTGTACCAACACGTGCACAAGCCCAGCAGCAAAATATGATTCAAACTATGCAAAAAGTAGTGGCCACTAAAAGTTTACCCAAAAACCTAGCCCAAATAAACCAAAAACCCCCTACCATATTTGAACAAGATTTAGCCACCATTGGCATAGGCAAAATTACCATACAGGAAAACTATGGCGATTTAGCACCTATTGAACGTGACCGACCTTACGGTGTTGGCTTCTACTATGGGGGCAAGTATAGCTTTGTCGGTAAACAACCTTCACATTCACTTGTCTATGTTATTTATGGACCTGAGCATCCTAGGCGTGGAAAAGATTATTATCCAAATTACACGCCAACGCCGCCAGCTGATGTGCCAGATTATACGCCTGTGTCACCTGCGCCACCGCCCTATAATAATGACGCTTATGTGCCTTCTCCATCTCCTGACGTAGACTATGTTATGCCACCCTATGTTTCTACATCTCCACCATACACACCCACAATACCTCCATATACTCAAATGCCGCCATACGTGCCAACCCCGCCATATATTCCCACACCTCCATACGTGCCAACCCCGCCATATACGCCCACAACAACGCCTCCATACATTCCCACACCACCAAACCGCCCACCCCCAACAGTATCAAACCTAATCCACGATTTTAACCAAAAACGTAAACAAAAAGAGAAAAAACGCCCCACCAAACGCAAAGCCCAATTGGCTGACTGGAGCTTTGACGTCACTGATCCAGGTGATGCTTTTAAAAAGTTGCTTAAAGGAGGCCTTTTCTAATGCTTCGAACAGCCAATCCCCTGCATGCATGGGCCCTGGTCATAATTACTGTTGGTATAACTTTCTTTTTGTGGCTTGTGTTAGAGCCGTTGCGAGGCACGTTGATGTCTTCTATGAGTGCTTACATACCTATGCAAGCCAATACGCCTCTTAACATTTTGAATATCCTATGGTTTGGCGCACCCATCATCATAAGTGTGCTCATGGCCATATGGGCCTTTCTAGTTACCACCAAGCGACAAGTGCTTGTTAACCCAGGAGATTACTACACATGATACACGTCTACGTATACGCAGGCATAACCATTCTAATCATAGGTCTACTCTGGATAGGTTTCACCCTGCCAGCATCCAGCATGATCAACGAAAACATGCACCTATACCAGGGCACCGCCCAAACCATTGTGCGGTACATGACCACCTACATCAACGTCATACCCGTCCTCATCGGCATCGGCCTAATCGCCTGGGGATTCGTAAAAAGCGTGGAGGAAAGAGAACTTGGATACACAACAATCTAAAAAACAAACCAATAATAAAAACAAACTATACACCCTACTAATCACAACCTTTTTAATACTTAGCCTATTCACCGCATTACCCCAAAATGCAAATGCTGTAATAGTGCTAATAGCCGAAAACTGGCCAGCGAACAATAGTGCATATGGCAGTGATTATGCGTCAGCTTCGGCCACGTTTACAGGCAATGGAGCTAAATTAGAGTATATTGATATTGACGCCGTTTTCAGCGGAGGTTACCTATTGCATATTGATGCTTCGGTGGAGATAAAACAAGGTAGTACTGTTGTATCTACTATTACTATGCAAGAGAGTAATGTTGGCTCAGATTTTTCGCTTGGAAGATTGAATTTTTCTAACAAGTTTCAAACAGTTGTGGGACAGCAGTACACTATAAACTGTGTAGTTGGATGTACCGATTACGGTATGTCCCCTTCTATTAGTTTGGGCATTCGGGGTAGCAGTTTAGCTTTTCGTTTGTATGGGGATGCACCTACTTTTACGGTGACGTATAATGCTAATTGGCCTTTGGGTGTTGCGGGTACGGGTAATGTGCCGTCTGATACGGGTACGTATCAGCAGGGTGCTGCTGTTACCGTGAGGGCTAATACGGGCAATCTGGCTAAATCGGGCTACACTTTTCTTGGTTGGGCTACTACTTCGGGTGCTACAACTCCAGTGCATACGGTAAGTGGCAACACCGTTACACCTTCAAGCTTTACCATGCCATCTGCTAATGTTGTAATGTACGCAGTCTGGCAAGCCCTACCAACCCTAACGGTAACGTATAATGGGAATGGAAACACTGGGGGAACCGCTCCAACGGACTCCAACAGCCCCTACATCACTGGTAGCACTGTAACAGTGCTTGGTCAAGGCACCTTGGCAAGAACTAACTATACTTTTCTGGGCTGGAGCACTAACCAAGCAGCACCAATGGCACAATATACTCAAGGCCAAACCTTCACCATCGCAGTCAGTACTACGCTATATGCTGTCTGGTCTCAAAATCCCCGCTACACAGTAACGTATAATGCTAATGGCGCCACCAGCGGCACCGTACCAAGCGACACCACACAATACTATCAAGGTCAAACCGTTACCGTCCGAGCCAATACAGGCAATTTGCAACGCACAAACTATGACTTTCTGGGCTGGGCCACCACTTCAGGTGCTACAACACCCACGTATGCCGTCAGCGGCAATACCGTCACTCCCTCAAGTTTTCCCATGGGATCCGCAAACGTCAATCTGTATGCTGTTTGGCGTCAAACTTATTCGGTAACGTATAATGCTAATAGGCCAGCGGGCACCACTGGAACGGGGACCGTCCCAGCAACAAATCGATATCAACAGGGCGCCACCGTAACCGTGGCCGCCAACCCTGGATCATTAACTACCACTGGCTACACTTTTCTAGGCTGGGCCACTACCTCAGGTGCTACAACTCCAACCTATGCCGTTAGTGGCAACACAGTGACACCTCCAAGTTTCCCCATGGGAACCGCAAACGTCAACCTCTACGCAGTTTGGCAAGCCCTACCCACGTATACGGTGACGTATCATGGCAACAGCTATACAAGCGGCACTGTACCCACAGACTCCAACAGCCCATACATCACAGGCTCAACCGTGACAGTTTTGGGCCAGGGCACTATGGCCAGAAACGGCTACACCTTCTTGGGCTGGAGCACAAATCAAGCAGCAACAACGGCACAATATGTGCAAGGTAACACTTTCACCATCAGCCAAAACATCATACTATACGCTGTATGGCAACAAAATCCCACAAATGGAGTAACCTATAACGCCAATTGGCCCAGCGGATCCGCAGGAACAGGCACTGTGCCTACAGATACGAATCAATATCAACAGGGAGTGGCCGTTATGGTGCAAGCTAACCCAGGTAATTTAGCTAAAGCTGGCTACACTTTTCTAGGCTGGGCTACCACTTCGAGTGCCACCACACCCACATACGCCGTCAGCGGTAATACAGTGACACCTTCAAGTTTCCCCATGGGAACAACTGGCATAACACTTTACGCTGTTTGGCAGGCTCTACCCACATATACAGTGACGTATAATGGGAATGCAAATACGGGTGGAACTGCTCCAACGGACCCCAACAGCCCATACCTAACAGGCTCAACCGTAACCGTCCTCGGACAAGGTAACTTAGTAAAAACCGATTACACTTTTCAAGGCTGGAGCACCAGTCAAACAGCCACTGCACCACAATACACCCAGGGCCAAACATTTACCATCACCCAAAACACCCTACTATACGCCGTATGGACCAAAAACCCTCCTGACCCCATATACTCAAACATTTACTACCACGGCAACGGACACACAAGCGGAACCGTACCCACCGCAAACAACCCATACATTCAAGGCGCCACCGTAACCGTAGCCGCTAACCCAGGCAATCTGGCTAAAACAGGCTATACTTTCCTGGGCTGGGCATACACTACAGGCGCCACAACACCAAACTACGCCGTCAGCGGCTCAACTGTCACACCACCCAACTTTATCATAGGTGAAATCGACATCACCCTATACGCTGTCTGGCAACTAATCCCCACCTTTACCGTAAGCTATCAACCAGGTACCCACGGAACTTTTACCACGCAAACAACAAGCGGCCTAAAATACGGTGATCCCACCCCCTCACCCCCAACAGTCACTGGCCAAGACGGTTACACCTTCACAGGATGGCAACCCATACCCTCCTCAACCGTAACCGAAAACGTCATCTACACCGCCCAATGGCAACAAATCCCCATAACAACCTATACGGTGCAGTTTGTAGATTGGGATGGCACACCCTTAAAAACGCAAACCGTACCCTCAGGAGGCTCCGCAACCGCTCCAGCCAACCCGGGCAGACCAGGATACATTTTCACAGGCTGGGACAAAGACTTTACCAATGTAAAATCCGACCTCACAATTACAGCCCAATACAAAATCGACATTCCACCCACTCCCCCACCACCCCCAGCGGATCCTTTAACTTTCTATTTCCGCAGCGATCTATACAAGTTTAATGATACCATAATTGGCTATGGTCTTGACGTTAAAAATACTAATTCATACATGACTGTATCCGACACTGTATCAAGCAGCATCGCCTATGGCTTTAGAGTATATGTGCTACGTGAAAATGGGGAACTTGTCGAGCTAACAAATGCATACCCCGTGGCCATCATGTCCCGCACCACCAACGGCGCAGGCATACAATACGCCATATGGACATGCCCCCAAACACAAACACAACTGGGTGACCGACTTATGATAGCAGTGTGTTCACAAGTAAATGGTGGGGATTGGGTGGTGAAAGTTAATTTCATATCAAATCCCTTGTTAGCTAAACGTGTGGAATCCTCAGTTTGGAACTTCACTATTTATACATCACTTAATAATGGGGCGGCGTCTTTTAGTTTTGGCAGTCGCAGTCACGTTAGCGGTATTGACAATATAGGTTTAAAGCGAGCTACTAGCCAAGAAATAGCAATTTATATGGGTTCTTCAGGGGACATCGTAGGGGCAGTATTGTACCCTTACCTATTCTGGGCAGGCAACATCATGTATGGTCTAATACTGTTCTTCTTTGCAGGCAGCGTATACTTACGATACCGAAACTTTGGCCCCGTACTCTTAGCAATGATACTCCTGGGTGGATCAGGTGTCTTTGGCTTTCTCATCCCCAACGTAGCATTTCGCCTAGTCTATTTCGTAATAATATTCACAGTGGCCATCATTCTGTGGAGGGTATTCAAATAAGGATGATGGAACCTATGCTCTCTAAAAAGGAAAAGAAAAAGATCCTGCGCAAATACATAATTGGCGCCACAGGCATACCAAACAATAATTACAAAGAAGGCAGCCGACAGTATCAAAGAGTTAGCCGAGAAATAGACAAAAAACTAGAAGATGATCAGCTGTTTAATGAATTGGAACGTAAGCGGCAGAGTTTTATAGAATTTTTACGAACTAACAACTTGGGGCCTTATCCACCGTTGCAAGAGTTTTTAAACAGGGATATGTCAAGCTTTATAAAACCAAAAAAAGAGTAGCTAAAATTTGTAGACATAAATTTTGTGCTCTTCATCCACTATGGCTGGAGTTAAATGGTTAATTGAATGTTCTACGCTGACTAAGGTTGAGCCAGGCGGCATTTCCTTTTGCGCCTTCAAGCCTACTTGCTGCATGAGCGGGCCAAAAAGATAACAATACACTACGTCCGCTTTAGATAAATCCACGGTAAGCAAGTTTTTTTTCACTATTTCAATTTCAGTTAGATGACCATACATGCATTTTAGTTTAAAAACCTTGAAAGGGTCTATTTCAACAGCGTAAATTTTTGCGGCATGCCCATATAGAAAGGCATCATGCGTATAATGACCATACCCTGCACCTAAGTCATATACAATTTTACCTTTTACTGGCACCATTTGTAACACTTTTTGCAAGGTACGGTAGGGGATTTTCATGTACATGGCACCATATCGTAGACCGTATAGTAAATTTACAAGTGCTATTATGCTGACTAAGAAAAACGCTGTTAAAGCTATTATTGCAAGGGTGAAATTCATAAAGTTCATCTTGTTTAATTTTTGGTTTTAAATAAAAATAAAAAGGAGGGTGAATTAGGGAATTTTTGGCTGGCGTGTTAGTTGCCGAAGGCTCCAAAGAGGCCGCCGAAGAACATTGCCACAAGTATTAGAGGTGCAAAGGCTAAGAGACCCAAGGCTAACCAAATCATGCCCATCATTGTTACCCAGTTGTCAGCTGCTTTACCAACTAGCTCACCTGAGGTGTTGGCGTTCAAATCGATGTTGTTGACAATCATTGAACCGATAAGCATGATGATTACGAGCCAAATTAATGAAAATACTATTGCAGTTACTGCTTTCAAAGTCATTCACCTCAGTATTACAGTTATGTTTTAAACTTGATTGAAAACCTTTATAAGATTTATGTTATTTTAATAACAACTGTACAGTAACATAATTAATTAATGGACAAATGTTAAATGCTACAACACAAAAAACATGCACAAACAACAATCAAAATATTCACTACAATCCTAACTTTACTCTTAATTACAGGATTATTCAGCAACGTATCAGCTCAGGTCACAGTTATTGATGAGGTTAAATACACTACAAGTATGGGCGGGTTTCCAACGTCAGGCACTACGGTTGCGTATGGGCATGGTTTTAGGGGCAATGGTTATGTTGTGACTGAAGCACAGTTTTACGTGTCTCGCGGTTCAGCTAATAGTAGTGCTGTTGTTACAGCTAAAATTTATGCCTCTTCGGGCACGTTTGGGGTTAGTGATTTGCCGTCTGGTGCCGCATTAGCTACCTCGGACGCTATTGCTTTTAACAGTATACCTTCAGGTCTTGGGTGGCAGACTTTTCTATTTACAGGGGCTAATCAGTTTCAAACTGTTGCGGGAACTAATTATTTGATTGTGATTTCTGTTTCTGATAATGCGGCTTTGTACGTGTATTTTTCAAGTGAAGCGTCATCTAATAATGGTGGACGTTCGCTGCAAAATGTTCCTACATCTGGTACACCGTGGAATACTCCTACTTCGGGTTATTACATGTTTTTTAAGGTTTTAGGTTCGTCAGCACCATCTGTTCCTACTTGGGCTGTGTCTTATGATGCTAATTTTCCCTCTGGAGTAAGTGGAACAGGTAATGTGCCTATAGACAACAATGAATACGCTGTAGATGATGTTGTTAATGTTGCAGTTAACATAGGTAACTTGGCCGCTTCAGGGTATCATTTTCAAGGATGGGCTTTTATCAATAACACAGATGTACCTGATTTTGAAGTATCAGACACAGGAGTTATTCCAGATAATTTTTTAATGCCAAACAATGACGTAGTGTTGTATGCAGTGTGGGTAGAAGATCTTACATCACCAACTCCAACGCCAAAATCAACTGATCCAGCAGAAACAAACCTAGATGCAATACAATACGTCCTATTGTTTGCTGCAGCAGTGTTTTTCACGGCCATATCGATTTATCGAAAAACCTTGCTACCTACCGCCTTAGCTACAGTGCTATGGTTCACCCTGGCACTCATCAACTACCTGCTGAACACATCAACCATAAGTGCCAGCATTAGCCTAATTTATCTGCTTTTAGGCCTGGTTTTTGCTGGTAAAGTAATCAATGATATTTTTTACAATTACGCATCCCATAAGGCTGCGCAATGGAGAGTAGACGCCATATGACCTACGAAGATAGTTTTAATCAGAACCTTGCTGGCAGTGTTGCCATGCAGTACAATCAGCCCCCTAAAAATCATGACGATTTGGGCATAAGTGATGTCCTACAAACCCTCATGCTCACTGATACGGATATTCAACGCATATTAAAAGGTAACATAAGCGAACCCCTAGACAAACTCAACGCCATACTTACTAAGTTAGATCAGAATCCCAAAGCAATAACAGTGCAAGGGGAAGAAATCATTACCATAGGCAGCAGCGAAGCGAAAGAAATCACCCAAACCCTAAAAGACATAAACAAACAAATGGCCGACTACAAAAGCATGATCCCCTTCCTATTCGCTTTGTCGCCTTTAATTAAAGTTAGTAATTTGTCACAAAAAACCGCTGAATATTACATTCAAAAAATCAACCTAATGGTGACAAGGTATCGCATTACTTCAACTAAAAGTAGCGATAGTATTTTGGATAAGAATTTTTTTGACGCCTACCTACTCGTGGCACAATCCAACATTTTGAGCGCCGTCAACGGATGGTACACACGCATGGCCACGGAGGAGAAACGTCACATAATCAGCACCGTGGAAACTCCACGGCAACAGAGAAATAAAAGAAAAATCGGAGTATTTTAAAAATGAACGTCCTGAGTAAATTTTTTAAAAAAAACTTAACTTCCTCTATTGTACATTGTAAATGCGCCACCTGTGGAGAAATATTTCTTGATGATACCACGGTTGTGGATTTTATTGCAACATCCAACATGTTCAAGTTAGAAAAATCCAGCACCCCCGATGAATGGTTCATCAAAGCTTTTCAACATTTCAAACGGCACTCTGATCACAAGATGGTGCCAAATGAAATGGTGATTAATGTTTTAGAGTTAGGGTTGATTGGTAAGGCAGATTTGGTACTAGTTCCCCAGGATCTGGCGGCATATGTTGCGGCCTTAGAAGCACCTGTGGAGGTGGTCTAAGTTGGCGTTTAACATTACTGATTTGTTTATGGGCATGGCTCAGGGTAACAGTATGGCTTGGCTTGCTTTTGGTGGCTTAGCAGGATGTGCAGCGTTGGGTGTATTTTTATTAATTTTATGGATGAAAATGCCTGCTGCAAGCAAAACCATGTTCCTAAACAACATCTCACAAACCTCTGATCCCATGGTAATTACGTGTATGCCCCATAAACTGCTCAAGTTCAATTATCCAAAAATGTATTCTAGCGGCATATTACATAGCAAATTAGGCTGGCATCTAAGTGTCAAGCGTTGGTTGCACGCAAGTGAAACAATGAGCCAAAAAGACATAGACGCCCTAACCAGCAACAGCCAAAACTACGGCATTGAAGGTGCACCAGGCAGAGGAGTATTTGTAAACTATAGCGTCCAAACACAGGTCATTGCACCTGAACTATTGGCTTTTCTGCAACACGGTAAGGTATTAGAGAAACTTAATAGTAAGCAAATTACGCCCAAAATTGAAGTAGACGCATTTATTTCAGCATTGCAGAAATATAAGGAAACTACCAAAGAGAAAATGATTGAACTGGCGCCCTTTCATATTGATTTGCCGCTTAACATTGAGTTACTTAAGGAAATGCTGAATCGCAGTTTTGATAAGCAGGAGGCTGAGGTGCTTGAGGATCAGATCGCAAGCATTTGTAAGAATAAGCAAAGTGGCGCCAATTTAATGATGATTGTCTTGCTGTTGACAGGTATAAGTTTGCTTGTCGGTATTGTTAGTTTAGTCAAACTATTTGGCTTATTCTAACATCCTTTTCTTTTGCCTGTTTTTTAAATTATTGACATGCCACTTAAGTAGGCTGCGTATAGTGTTATGGGTTGGGATAAGAGGGCGATGATGGCGCCTATGAAAAATTTAGGTGTGGCTACTTGCTTTTTTTCTACACAGTTGTACATTATTGTGGCGCCTGTGAAGCAGCATAGTATGCTTATGATATAGAGAAATGTGTATTGTACACATTGCGGTGTGGTTACGGAGTCCAAGTTACCAGTTAAAATGATGTATACTAAGCTGTAGCCTCCTGAGAGCATGAAAATAAAGTAGCACATTATGCATATGACCAAAAGTTGCTTTGGTTTTATGCGGTTGCGGCTAAACTTATTAAAGACCATACAAACATTAATGTTGAACAAATATTTAATATTTGGTGATAGAACGTGACAAGTGTCAAAAATAAGCGCCGTTTACTGTATGTTAGTGTAGCTGTATTAATCGTGCTGCTTATCTCAAGCATGCTCCTAACATTATGGACACCAAATAGTAATAATCCTGCAGAACCCTCGGGGCCGCAGCGTTTAGCCACCTTTGGCAACACCGCCACACAAACACTGCCAACACAATTAACTGAAACCGAACACAGCATCATCTTTGACACCCAAAGCACTCAATTTGAATTCAATAAACAAGATCCACAAACTATAGTGAATAATGCGGCTGGCGATTTTCTAGCAAAAGAACAGGTACATCTTGAAGTGTATACTGAGGGTGATTGGCGTAGTGCAGGCAAACTTGTAGACCACAAATGTGAACGTATTAATGAACATATTTACAAGTTGACCAAAACCTATGAAAGCAGCTTTGCCACCTGGCAAACAATATACGACCTCATGGGCGATCATGCCAAATTAACTGTGGAAATCACCGCTAAAACGGCTGCTAACTATAGAATAATATGGACCTTCGACTTGCCGCCCAATTTTAAGGGCCAAATAGAGAAGGAACGCATAACCTCAGATGAATTTTACCTGGATTGGTCGGACGTAAAACAGAATTTTGGGGACATATCAAAACTTAGCAGCAGCAAAATAGAAAACGGCCAACGCCAAGTAATAACTTTTGACATTGGTCATTTAAATGCCGATGAGCAATTAAGCTTAGACCCTAGTTTTGGTAATAGGTCCCAAGGAAATCTAACTTTTCCACAGTTTATGGGGAATCAAATTTTTGGCAGTGTTTTCACTTTACCCGAAGATGGCTATGCCCTAAGTATTAGTACTGATTGGTGGTTTTCAATGACGGCCCAAGGGGACTCCCCACTGTTTACCTATAGCGTGGCGAGTGCAATTATTAGTTATCCTGATATGACTCTTGTAGCGCAAACGCATACTCAACCTGTAAATCAAAATCCCCTAAGTGGCAACGTAGTTATAGCGTTAAACAGCCCAGTATTTTTGAAGGCAGGGGAATATGTGTTAGCTTCCTGGGTAAGCATGCCTCATAATGCTGAGTGGGGTTTATGCAATCTGATTCAAACCAAAAGTCTCACGAGCGCCAATAGGGGGTTGTTGATGGGTTCGTCTTCGCCTGATTTTCAAAAATTTGCGACCGATGCCACAGTTAATAATGCGGTGTATGCAATTTTTGTTAACTATGAGTCTACCAGTCAAACACTAAATTACAGTGATATTGGGCATGATACTACAATGGCGGGTGCAGCAATTAATTTTAGAAGTACCTGGCGTGATGTTTGGGGGCTTAGCCATTATGTTTTTAGTACAAATTTAACTGGGGTGTGGCAAAATGATACAGCACGGTTTACTGTTAATCCGCAGTCGGTTACGGTTTCGAAGGTGTTGCCCGCTCGCACAGGTGACACTATAATGTACCGGTGGTATGCGAATAATACGGCGAATCAATGGGCTTCAACGTACATGCAGCAATTAACCACTACTAGTGAATATACGCCTATACGACAACATCAATATACCATAATGGGGCCCTACTTGGAAACTGGCGCCGTACTAAATGGTACAGTGCAGATTAGCATAAATTATCCCTATCAGCCAAGCATTACCTACACGTTAAACGGCACTAATGGTACCGCAGATGTATTCAATGTACCCTCAAACAATTTTGCCACCAATGTCGTGTGGAACATTACCAGTGATGGTGTGGTGCAGCGAAGTTTTAATTTTAACCCTAATGTTGCAAGTGAAACGGTGCGAGTTACGGTGCCAGATCATGCTAACGCCTTTCAAACCACCAGCATGTATCGTGTGCATGTAACGGATTTTGCAGGCTTATCTAATGGCTTTGCATCTGTAATGCGTAACATCGAGGGTGTGAGCACAGTAGTGGAAAGCAAACCCCTAGACCCCTATAACGCTATACCTTTTTACCTCATAAATAATCAGCAGTACATGCTCAAAGTGTCAAGTGATCAAGGATCCTGGACATTCAATTTCCCCACTGATGGGGTGCTTGAGAAAAACTTTGTCATAACAAAAGATATGGTGCCTGTTAAGGATCCTACGTCTAATGTTGCCGTGAATGTTGAGCGACCTGGTTCTGAGGTCATAAGGGTCTCGGTTGTTGATTCACTGGATGATTCAGCGATTATTGTTACTGAGATTTTCGCGCATAATGGCAGGGAGTGGCAGATAGCATACATTCAAACTGATATGGGTAGCCAAGAAGTGTTTTGGCAGCAAGCGGATCCTAACATAGACTACTTGGTTACGGTAAATGTCCATCGGGGCAGTGAGGCGCCTTTGTTGTGGCAGCGTAGTGCACCTGCTGCAGGGAAAGAGATGCAGTTTACGGGGTATTTTGAGGTTTTAGGTAAGTGGCCGTTTCCTGCTAATCAGCTTGTAGGCTTGTTTATTGTGGGCCTATTTTTTACGTTGTTTAGTTGGCGTGATACTGAAGCGGCCTGTTTAATTGGCTGTATTGTTGCAGGGGTATGTGTGATCCTTGGACTACTAAGTGTGCCTGTTACAGCTATTGCCATGGGTTTCTTTGTCGTAGTAGCTTTGTATATTCATCAAGGGAAGAAAGGAGAGTTTAACGCAGTTTGAAAGCCTTTACAGCAGTCTTATTCATCATTTGCCTCAATGTTGCAGGTTTAATTGCCGGGAACCTGATGACTCAAAACATTCTCGCCACAGGCGAAGTAAATGACATGCCCTACACAATCGAGGAAATAGAAAACATGTTTAATCCATTTAGCAACTTTAGCGTATACAACATTCTGTATGGCCTGATCGGCGCAGGCATCGCTGGCCTACTTGGCTTAATCACTCGCAGCGGCACATTCGCCATCTACGCCGTAATACTCTTCATAGTAGGTCTATTTCTAAACGTATTTGAATGGGTACTATTTGGCCTGCCAAAATTTACATCATTTTTAGTTGCAGGCACAGGCCTAGAATGGCTAACCGCTGTAGTAACAATGTTTGTATGCTTCATATTCTTCTGGTTCATAGTAGAACTACTAGCCCAAAGACAACTAATGACATAAAAAAAATGCCGCAAACATGTCAATAAAACTTAAACACGAACCTAAGGAATAGTGTAATATATCAAAATTTATGTGAGTGAAAGACAAGTTGGGAAAACAATACAGACTTTTTATCAGTCATGCATGGGATCATAAAGACGATTACTACAGGTTGTGCGAGCTCTTAGATAGCGTTCCATATTTTGAATATTCTGATTACAGCGTTCCTGCGCATGATCCATTAACTGGCGCATTAAAACCTCAATTCGAAGAACAAATCCGACAAGCCAATGTCGTCGTAGTGCTATCCGGCATGTATGCATATTATAGCAATTGGATGCAAACAGAAGTAAGAATAGCAAAAAAATACAACAAACCCATAATCGGAATTATGCCATTTGGACAGGAAAAAGTCCCTGAATTCATACAAGAGATAGCAGACGAAATGGTACACTGGAACACAGATGCAATTGTTGCCGCCATCAGAAAATACAGTATATGACTGCCTTAAGTTTATTTAACGCCCTTTTTAACAAACCTTCTTTTTTTCCGTATCCAGGCAATAGTTTTTCTAATTCAGCCATTTCCTTATCCGCAAGCTTGTTACAACTATAAATCGCCAATAACAACACTACGATAAGAACAAACATACCTGCAATAACAACCACATCATACAAAGGCATCGCACACATTGTTCCAGCATCTACATTTTTGGCCACTCTCTCAAGCAAAAAAATCGCCGCTAATGGAATGACGGCAAAAAATGCAAGAATCGTGTTACCATGCGCATTAGCTTTGGTGGTATGTATTGCTATTTTCAGTTGTATTTGCTCAGGAGTCAGTTCTATTGAATTCAAGTTGTTTTTATCAGCAGTCATG
>Ga0209737_10000960_pt1 | contig 21692 bp, 17 predicted proteins | sample TergutCu122P3_FD_187284 | JGI IMG/M metagenome (GOLD analysis project Ga0209737, IMG submission 187284) | Cubitermes ugandensis P3 segment gut microbial communities from Kakamega Forest, Kenya - Cu122 P3 (SPAdes) (version 2) | ecosystem: Host-associated > Arthropoda: Insects > Digestive system...
TGTGCCGAAAAAGCCGGATTTTCTGCCGACTATATTTATTTATTTACGGCAGGGCGTTTTGATGAAAAGCTGGACCTCGAAGCAAAAGTTAAACAAAATATCCGCCTGATAGGAGTAAATGATTTATAATGGCGAAAACCCTTTATATAGCAGAAAAACCCAGCGTCGCCCGCGAATTTGCCCGTGTGCTTGGTTACCGGACATCAAATAACGATGGGTACATGGAGTCGGACGAAGCTATTTTTACCTGGTGCATCGGACATTTAGTGACAATGAGTTATCCTGATGCGTATGATGCAATATACAAACGCTGGTCGCTTAGTACGCTGCCTTTTATTCCGGCGGAATTTAGATACGAGATTATTGAGAATGTCAAAAAGCAGTTTAAAATCGTCAGTTCGCTCTTAAACCGGAAGGATGTCGCAACAATTTTTGTCTGTACTGACTCAGGGCGTGAGGGTGAGTATATTTACCGCTTGGTTGAGACCCAGTCGGGTATTACTAAAATGAATTCTTATCAAGGCAAAAACCGCCGCCGCGTTTGGATAGATTCGCAGACTGAGGATGAAATAAAACGTGGTATCAGGGATGCAAAAGATTTGGCTGCATATGACAATTTGAGTGCCGCCGCCCACCTTAGGGCAAAAGAGGATTATTTGATGGGTATCAATTTTTCCCGCGCTTTGACCCTCAAATACAGTGATACGATTAAGTCATATTTGAAAACCGATAAAGCCGTTATTTCGGTTGGCAGGGTCATGACCTGTGTCCTGGGGATGGTAGTCAAACGGGAGCGGGAAATCCGTGCTTTTGTGAAAACCCCGTTTTACCGGGTGATAGCTTCCGTGGGTGGTGTAGAAACCCCTTTTCCGAAATTTGAAGCGGAATGGAAGGTTACCGAAGGCAGCTTAAGCAGCCCCGGAAGCCGCTATTTTAACTCACCTTTATTATATAAGGAAAACGGTTTCAAGACCGAAGAGACCGCGAAAGAGTTAATCAATTTTTTATCCCAACCGGAACGTACGCCTCTTGTTGTAACTAATGTTGAAAAGAAAAAAGAACAGAAGAATGCTCCGCTTTTATATAATTTGGCTGAATTACAGAATGAATGCGCCAAGTTTTTCAAAATCAGTCCCGATGAAACCCTAAAGATAACCCAGGAGCTTTATGAAAAGAAGCTGGTCACTTATCCCCGGACCGATTCCCGTGTCCTCTCAAGTGCAGTGGGTAAGGAGATTGAAAAAAATTTAAAGGGTTTGACTGGTTATCATGTGCTGAATGATTTTACGAAAGAAGTATTGGCGGGTGGTTTATATAAAAAGATAAACAGTACCCGTTACGTAAATGACAAACAAGTTACCGACCATTATGCCATTATTCCTACCGGACAGGGGCTTAATGCTTTAAACAGCCTTACTCCCACGGCGGCTAAGGTATATGAAATTATCACCCGCCGTTTTCTTAGTATTTTTTATCCGGCGGCGGTATATCAGAAGGTCAGCTTGACTTTGGGTAGTAATGTTGAAAGATTTTTTGCAAGTTTTAAAGTGCTTAGTGATGAAGGGTATTTGAAGGTTGCCCGCCATGCTTATGGGGGAAAACGTGCTGTTTTAGACGGTGCCGGGGAGATACCCCAAAATTCTCCGGATTCTGATGAAAATGAAATCCATGACCTTGACTTCATCAAAGCGTTGTCGGCTTTGAAACCGGGTCAGGAATTACCTTTAAATGATTTAGTGATTAAAGAAGGTGAAACTACACCACCTAAACGATACAATTCCGGTACCTTGATTCTGGCGATGGAAAATGCCGGGCAATTTATCGAAGATGATGAGCTTCGGGCACAGATAAAAGGAAGCGGAATCGGCACTTCGGCGACCCGCGCAGAGATACTTAAAAAGCTTATTACGATTAAGTATCTTAACTTAAATAAGAAGACGCAAATCATCACCCCGACCTTATTTGGTGAGATGATTTATGATGTTGTCAGTAACTCAATCCGGGCACTTCTTGACCCTGCCCTTACCGCAAGTTGGGAAAAAGGATTGCAAATGGTGGCAAATGGTGATATAACTGAAGAAGAGTATATGATAAAATTAAGTGATTTCATAAGCCGCCGGACTAATCAGGTAAAAGATGCCCAGAATATGAAAAGTATGTATCGCTTTTATGATGAAGCGGCAACGAATTATAGAAAGTAGGTAAAATATATGAAACAATTAACAATCCCTGAGCTTTACGATTTGAAAGAAACAATCGCCGGTGAATACATGAGTTCTGCTGAGTACCCATGGCAATTACTTTCGAATTTGTACTATTGTGTCGTGGAAATAGGCAAATCATTATCTAAGGATGATTTTGAAGAAGTCAGTGAATATGTCTGGATAGCCAAATCCGCCACTGTTGCACCGACGGCTATTATAGAAGGACCTTGTGTCATTGACGAAAGTGCCGAAATCCGCCATGCCGCCTTTATCAGGGGTACGGCTATTATTGGCAAATTTGCCGTGGTCGGCAACTCAACCGAAATCAAAAACTCGATTCTTTTTAACTGGGTGCAGGCTCCCCATTTTAACTATGTCGGAGACAGTATCTTAGGCTGTAAAGCACACTTAGGAGCCGGAGCGATTACTTCAAACGTCAAAGCCGATGGCACCCTTATCAATGTCAAAGCCGGGCAGATATTTGAAACGGGACTGAAAAAAGTCGGAGCGATGATCGGCGACAATGTTGAGGTCGGCTGTAATACCGTCCTTAATCCCGGCACAGTTGTCGGCCGCAATACGATAATATATCCGATGTCGATGGTGCGTGGTTACGTTCCCGCCGAGAGTGTCTATAAAAAGCAGGGCGAGATTGCGGATCGGATTTCTGCGCATTAGACTTATAGTTTTATGGGTTTGAGATTTGAGATAAATTTGAAGACATCAAAATTTGCATTGTAACAGAAACTATGTTACAATGCAAATTTTTCGTTAAGAAGCATTTATGATTTCGGTGAATTAGATGAATCTTCAATGATTAATTTATGATACAAATCTGATCCAAATTTAAAATTAATAAGTTGAAAACAATCCCCAAATGATATACAATAGAAAAAGGTTGATAACTACAGAAAGGAGAATTCAATGATTTATTCACATATACTCCTTCCTCTACCGGAAAAGCTTTAATTTCTTAGGTTTCTGGGCATTGTCCGTAAAATCTAATGTATCGTATTTTATCACAACTTATCGTAATTTTACGCAAAAAGTGCGTAAGGTAGTGCGTAAGGTATCCCCCAAAAGTGCGTAAGGTAACAAAGGTAGAAGGCTCTGGTAAATCATAATTTCAGGTTGACATTAACTCTTGAAATACTGCGATAGAACACATATAATTACATAGCAATGTTTAATTTATTTTCATGGAGACAGAGTAAAAGGGAATTGGCTAACAGCGATAGATTGTTGTAGAAGCAGTTTTGCGCTTCACAATCTTCGCCGCATATGCAATTTGCAGAGCAAATATTTATGTAAGGTGGTTAAATGGAAAAAACTAATTTGCAATATCAGCTTTATAAGCTTGATAATGAAAATGTAATAAATGTTATTATAAGAGATGAAACAATCTGGCTCACGCAAAAGGCGATGAGTGAGTTATTTGAATGCTCAGCAGATAACATATCACTGCATCTAAAAAATATTTATGAGTCCGGTGAATTAGATGAATCATCAACTACCGAGGAAATCTCGGTAGTTCAGGCAGAAGGAAATAGAAATGTAAAGCGGAAATTGAAATTCTACAGCTTAGATGCCATCATATCAGTCGGCTATCGTGTGAATTCTTTAAAAGCAACACGCTTTCGTCAATGGTCAACAAAAATACTAAAGGAATATATGACAAAAGGATTTGTTTTGGATGATTATAGGTTGAAACAAGGCGAATCGGTATTTGGCAAGGATTATTTTCGGGAACTATTAGAGCGCGTCCGTTCTATTCGTGCAAGTGAGCGACGAATCTGGTTGCAAATAACTGATATATTCGCAGAAATCAGCGTTGATTATGACAAAGACAGCCAGATAACGCGAGATTTTTATGCTATGGTGCAAAATAAATTTCATTATGCCATAACCGGGAATACGGCGGCGGAAATTATTAATAAGCGTGCGGATAAAGACAAAGAAAATATGGGGTTAACAACATGGGCTAACTCCCCTGATGGCAGGATACTTAAAAGTGATGTTACGATTGCGAAAAATTATCTTGATGAAAAGGAAATAAAGCGGCTCGAAAGAAGCGTATCCGGCTTCTTTGATTATGTTGAAGATTTGATAGAAGATGAAGTGTTACTTAAAATGGAAGACTTCGCCAAAAGTATAGATGAGTTTTTGAAATTTAGAAGATATAAATTATTAATGGGTAAGGGTCATATTAGTAAAGCAGATGCCGATAGCAAAGCTTATAAAGAGTATGATGTTTTTAATAAAACCCAAAAGATTAATTCTGATTTTGAGAAGAATATTGCGAAGATGAAAGGGGAAGCAGATGATTAAAATTGATGATAAAATAAAACAAGAAACTAATAAAAAATACGATGAATATTTTAATCCGAAAAATATTGAAATATTGAAAGAATCAATTGCACAGGCAAAACGCGGCGAAGTAATTACTTTTACTATGGCTGAATTAGAGGTAATGGAAAATGATGAAATGTCACAGCAAGCAAAAGATTTTCTTGGCAAACAAAGGAGGAGCACAATGCCATTTATCGAAGTTGATATTGAACAAGAGCAAAAAGAATTTGAGGAGCTACTGAAAAGTCCGGTAGCTCAAAAAGCATATGAAGAATTTGAAAGGGAATATGAATTCCAGCAGAAATTAGCGGAAGTTAGAAGAGCAAACAAAATTACTCAATAGAGCTCCAAAACAGGACAGGATTGCAAATTCAAAAATTAATAAGTTGTAAACAATCCCCAAATGATATACAATAGAAAAAGGTTGATAACTACGGAAAGGAGAATTCAATGATTTATTCACATATACTCCTTCCGTTATTGAAAAGACCTTGATTTGAAGCGATTCTTAGATATTTCTGGTAAATGTGTGCCTATCATAATTTATCGTAATTTATCGCCATTTTGTGTAAAAAGTGTGTAGTAAAATGTATAGTTGAAACAGAATAATGTGTAGTAATTTATCATTAGCGGAAGACGCTAGGCAATCTGAATTTTTAGTGCTAATCCAGTACAATTAGCATTCCTTATTACTGCTATTAGTATAATTAACTGTACTTATTACTCTATCTGTATCATAATAGTATAGAAAGAAAAGTCAATATACCACAAAAAATAGGTAATATTATTACATATGTATTCACAAACGGTTAGGAGGATATGATTTCAATGAATAGTACGGCAACCGAAGTTTTGGAATTTGTAAAAGAAAACGACATAAAATTTATCCGCTTGGGTTTTTGCGACATCCTTGGACAACAAAAAAACATCGCGATAATGGCGGACGATTTAGAATCTGCATTTGAAATCGGCGTATCTTTTGACGCACATTCAATCCGCGGATTCCGTGATGTTACCCAATCTGATTTGTTCCTATTCCCTGACCCTGCCACGCTGGCAGTACTTCCATGGCGGCCGGGTTCAGGCAGAGTCGCCCGTTTTTACTGCGACATCAAAAATCCCGACGGCTCGGATTTTATCCACGACGGAAGAATGCTTCTTAAGAAAGTATCAGCCCGCGCCGAGCAAATGGGTTATGTCTGTAAAATTGGGGCAGAGTGTGAATTTTACCTTTTTAAGACCGACGAAAACGGTGAGCCGACCGATATACCTTTTGACAAAGGCAGTTATTTAGATGTCGGTCCGCTCGACAGGGGAGAAGACATACGGCGTGAAATTTGCCTGTCACTCGAGGAAATGGGTGTAAAACCGGAAACCTCGCACCACGAGCAGGGACCCGGGCAAAATGAAATATCTTTTATGTTTAATGACGCAGTTTCCAGTGCGGACAATCTTCAAACTTTCAAAAATGTCGTTAAGGCGATAGCAGCGAGAAACGGATTATTTGCATCCTTTATGCCTAAACCGATTCTTGAAACAGCCGGCAGCGGAATGCACGTAAATATATCCCTTAGCAAGAACGGACGCAATATTTTCGTTAATAAAAACGAAGGGCATTCTAACATTGCGGAGAGCTTTATTGCCGGAATACTATTGAGAATACAAGAAATCACCTTGTTTTTGAATCCGCTTGCCAATTCATATGAACGCTTTGGGAAGTTTGATGCCCCCAAATATGTATCATGGTCGCACCAGAACCGTTCACAATTAATAAGAATCCCGGCGGCGACAGGAACGAAAACAAGAATGGAGCTGCGCTCTCCTGATCCGGCGATGAACCCCTATCTCTCATTCGCGCTGTTAATCGGCGCGGGACTTGACGGGATTGAAAATAACTTAGCCCTGCCACCTGCCATTGATGCGGATTTATATAATGCGGACGAAAGTATTACGGGGACACTCGCGGTGCTTCCGGACAGTTTGGAAAAAGCGGTAATCGCCACCGAGAACAGCGACTTCATAAAAAAAGTCCTTGGAGAAGAACTATTCATGAAATATCTCACCATAAAAAAGGAGGAAGTAACTTATTTTAATGCTGTTAGAAATAAAAATGAATTTTACAAAAAGCAATACTTCAATGTCATATAAATGAAATAAATTAAACGAGAAAGGCGGTATAATGGAAAGCGCGTTAATAATTTCGAGCACAGATAATTTTCTTGATTTTTTGTCAGAATCATTAACTTCCGCTTCTGTTAGCCAAATCGTAACCCTAAGGACCTGCGGTGAAGCGCGAAGAATTCTTTTGGAACGGGATTTTGACCTAGTAATTGTAAATGCCCCGCTGCGTGATGAAACCGGCGAAGATTTATCTCGCTATATTGCTTCTAAAGGATGTGCGCAGGTTATCCTGATGGTAAAGAGCGAATATTTTGATGCAGTTTCCCTTAACCTGGAAGGTGATGGCATCTTGACGGTTTCAAAACCCGTGAATAAATCCGTATTCTGGTCAGCCCTCATGCTGGCGAAATCGGCACAAGGAAGGCTTAAAAAAATACAAGCCGAAAATGCCAAATTAAAGAAAAAAATTGAGGATATACGGATTATCGACCGGGCGAAAATAATATTAGTATCCTACATGAATATGAGTGAAAAAGAAGCACACCGTTACATTGAAAAACAAGCGATGGATGAACGCTCAACGAGAAGGATTGTTGCGGAAGGGATACTGAAGACATATGAGTATTAAAATTATCGACTATAAAGCAGGAAACGCACCGAGCGTAATGTGTGCAGTCAATTTTCTGGGATATAATGCAGAATTTGCCCGCTATCCCAAAGATTTGGATAACGCTTCGTATTTAATCCTGCCGGGAGTAGGAAGTGCAAAAGCAACGATGGATTCCCTCTCTGAAATGGACTTACTTAATAAATTGGAAGACAGCGTATTAGATAAAAAAACGCCCTTTCTCGGTATTTGTGTGGGTATGCAGATTTTATTCGAATTTAGCGAGGAAGAAAGCGCAGATTGTCTTGGTTGGCTTGGCGGGAGGGTAGTTAAATTTGACGCGGCGAATGTGAAAGTACCGCAAATGGGTTGGAATAATGTAAAGTTTACAAATAAGCTACCCATAAAAGCGCGTGATGATTTTTACTATTTCGTTAATTCATATTTCGCAAAACCAAATAATGAAGCTGATATATGGGGAACGGCTGATTATGACGGAACATTTACGGCAGCGGTTCACAGGGATAATATTTATGGTACACAGTTCCACTGCGAAAAAAGTGGTGAAGCCGGACTCGTTTTATTAAAAAGCTTTTTGAATATCAGAACGGGGGAAAACCAATGCTGACGAAACGATTGATTGCCTGTTTTGATATAGTGGGCGGCAGGGTGACAAAAGCGGTTAATTTCCAGGATAATATTGATGTTGCTCCTGCCGAAGAGCTGGCATCTTTGATGTATAACGAAGAAATCGATGAATTAATTTTTTATGACATAACGGCAAGTGCCGAGAAACGCATGATTGACATAGAAACCGTAAAAAAAGTGGCTAAGTGCGTATTTATTCCCTTTACTGTGGGTGGCGGAATAAGAAACTTAGATGATATGTATGAGGTTCTGAAAGCCGGAGCGGAAAAAATCAGCGTTGATTCCATGGCAGTAAGAAATCCCGGTATTATTTCGGACGGAGCAAAAGCATTTGGTTCGCAATGTATCGTGCTTTCAACACAAGTAAAAAAAACTCAACTTACGCCGAGCGGATATGAAGTGTTCATTGATGGTGCACGTTTGGCCACCGGTATGGATGCGCTTGAATGGATAAAACGCGGACAGGAGCTTGGGGCGGGTGAAATATGTCTTAACAGTATCGACAAAGACGGGACTTTATCCGGTTATGATATAGAGCTGATGAAGCTGGCTGATGCCACTGTATCTGTGCCCCTTATTGCTTCGGGTGGAGCGGGAAAACCGGAACACTTAAAATCGTTGTTTACAGAAACTCCCGTACAAGCCGCTATAATCAGCAGTATGCTGTATTCACCCCGGTTGGAAAAAAATTACACTGTCCGGGAACTTAAGGAATTTTTAACACAAAATAACATCAATGTACGTTCTGTGGATAAATAAAAATTTATACTTGACAAATATCTACTTAGGTATGTTATACTAATAGAAAAGCAAACAAAGGCGTTTGCCTGCACCCAAAAGGGTGCCGGTAAGCGCCTATTTTAATTTAGGAGGAGTGTAGAATATGTCTTACACAAAAAAAGTATTGGAACAAACAATCGCAAAAAACCCCAATGAACCGGAATTTCATCAGGCTGCTACGGAAATATTAGCCAGCCTAGCGCCTTACGTCGATTCTCACCCTGAGTATGAACAAGCCGGAATCCTTGAACGTTTGATTGAGCCGGAACGGGTAATTATGTTCAGGGTTCCTTGGATTGATGACGAGGGGAAAATGCAAGTCAACAAAGGTTACAGGGTCCAGTTTAACAGCGCCATCGGGCCTTATAAAGGCGGATTACGATTTCATCCGAGTGTATGCCTAAGCATTGTAAAATTTTTGGGCTTTGAACAAATTTTCAAAAACAGCCTCACGGGTCAACCTATCGGTGGTGGTAAAGGCGGCTCGGACTTTGACCCGAAAGGCAAATCAGACCGCGAAATCATGTCGTTCTGCCAGAGCTTTATGATTGAACTGTTCCGGCATATCGGAGCAAATACTGATGTACCCGCAGGGGATATCGGAGTTGGCGGGCGTGAAATAGGTTATATGTACGGACAATACAAACGCCTGACAAACTGTTCCGAAGGAGTTCTCACGGGTAAAGGATTGATTTACGGAGGTTCGCTTGTGCGTACCGAAGCAACCGGATATGGGCTTGTCTATTTGGTTGACGAAATGCTCAAGCAGCATGGAAAATCCATCGAAGACAAAAAAGTTGTTGTCTCAGGTTCGGGAAATGTAGCTATTTATACTACGGAAAAAGTACATCATTTGGGGGGGAAAGTTGTTGCATTGTCCGATTCAAGTGGTTTCATCCATGATGATGCCGGTATCGACCTTGAGACGGTTAAAGAAATCAAAGAAGTAAAACGCGGAAGAGTTTCCGAATATACAAAGTACCATCCCAAAGCAACTTATAACGAGGGTAAAAGTATTTGGAGCATACCCTGCGATATAGCCCTTCCTTGCGCAACACAAAATGAATTAAATAAAAAAGACGCAAAAACACTAGTTAAGAACGGCTGTTTCGCGGTCGGCGAAGGAGCAAATATGCCGGCAACCCTCGAAGCCACAGAAGTATTTTTGCAAAGTAAAGTTTTGTTTGCACCCGGGAAAGCGGCCAATGCCGGCGGCGTGGCGACTTCTGCCTTGGAAATGAGCCAAAACTCCATGAGGACATCATGGACCTTTGATGAGGTTGATAAAAAACTTAAAGACATCATGGTAAACATATATAACAATATTTCAGAAGCGGCAAAAGAAGTGGATTACGAAGATAATTTTGTCGTCGGTGCAAATATTGCGGGCTTTAAAAAAGTCGCCGACGCAATGATGTTGCAAGGTATTGTGTGAAAAGCGAGATTGTGGGTCAGGCCCGCAATGACGCAGAGAGGAAAATCATATGACGAACAATATAACTATTTCGCTGGGAGAACCCATCACAGCCCCATTTCTCGTTCCGGTGAAACATAACACAACACCGATATGTATAAACAGCACTTTTCTAACGGGTGATGAACTTTATAAGGTTACGGCAATGTCTTTTGGGAATCCGCACGGAGCAGTATTTGTGGATGATGTAGAAAAAGTGGATGTAAAAACCTTAGGCCGGGCTCTGGGAAATCATGTCTTATTTCCTGAAGGTGCGAACATCGTGTTTATCCAAGTTCTTAATAAAAACAACATCATGGTACGTTTATGGCAGCGTGGCGTGGGCGAAACCGCCTTTACTGCCGAAGCCGCCTGTGTTGCAGGCACGGCAACGATGATGTGTCAAAAGACGCCTTACAGCGAAATCAATGTTTCCATGGGCGGCAATATATTCCAAATGGAATGGAACAGAGGAGTAGAAGTTAAGTTAAGCGGGGCAGAAAATTTATTGCTGGAAAATTGTGAGGTTGCAAAAAAAAAAGATGAGCAAAAAAATAGTGCTGGCGTATTCCGGCGGCTTAGATACAACGGTGATTATACCGTGGCTTAGAGAAAACTATGAAGCTTGTATTATTATCGCCTGCTGTGTCGATATTGGGCAAGTTCCTGATTATCAGGAAATGGAAGAGAAGGCGGTTAAAATAGGCGCCGACAAGGTGTATATAATAAACGCAAGAGAAGAATTCATGATTGATTTTATCTATCCGATGGTCAAGGCGAACGCTATTTATGAGGGAAAATACCTTCTCGGTACATCTGTCGCCCGCCCCCTGATTGCGAAAAAGTTTGTCGACATAGCTCTTGCCGAAAGTGCTGATGCAATTTGTCATGGAGCAACCGGTAAAGGTAATGACCAGATTCGTTTTGAGCTGACAATAAAAGCATTCGCACCGTGGTTAGATATTATTGCCCCGTGGCGGCTCTGGGAGATAAAATCCCGCGAGGACGCTATGGAATATTTGCAAAAACGTGGCTTTGATATACCAATGACAAAAGAGCAAAGCTACAGCCGCGACGAAAATTTGTGGCATTTGAGCCATGAAGGATTAGAACTTGAAGACCCCGCAACTGAGCCGGATTATAGGCATCTTTTGCAATTATCCGTTCCCCCGGAGGACGCACCTGATATACCTGAGTATGTGGAGCTCGAATTTGTGAACGGTATTCCCGTGAAACTTAATGGCAAATCAGAACCACCGGTTGCTTTGATGGAGGAATTAAATAAAATCGGCGGAAGAAATGGCGTGGGAATTGCCGATATCGTCGAAAACAGGGTTGTCGGCATGAAGTCACGCGGAGTCTATGAGACACCGGGCGGAACTATACTTTACGCGGCCCACAAAGAATTGGAAAGCCTGTGCATTGACCGGCAGACAGAGGTATTTAAAGCGATAGTCGGACATGAGCTGGCGGAACTTATCTATACCGGGGAATGGTTTACACCGCTTAGAGAAGCGTTGTCGGCCTTTGTGGATAAAACACAGGATGTAGTCACAGGAAAAGTCCGTTTAAAGCTATATAAAGGTAACATCATCCCGGCCGGAATTACATCACCATATTCATTGCATAATAAGGAGCTTGCAAGCTTTACGACCGGCGACTTGTATGACCACAAGGACGCAGAGGGTTTTATTAACTTGTTAGGTCTTCCAATGACTGTCCGGGCGTTAATGAGAAAGCACAATGAGGAGATCACTAAATGAAACTGTGGGGAGGACGCTTTTCGCATAAGACAGATGAAGTCGCCGCTATCTTCCATTCATCGTTAGCCTTTGATCAAAGACTTTATAAACAGGATATAAGCGGAAGTATAAGCCACGCCGAAATGCTCGGAAGGCAAGATATTATCCCCAAAGCAGACGCCGGGATGATAGTGGAAACGCTTAAGCAAATTTTAGCAGATATTGAAAATGGTACGCTTAAATTTGATACTGTTTCCGAAGATATTCATTCTTTTGTTGAAGCGGAGCTTATTAATCGGATTGGGGATGCCGGAAGGCGTCTGCATACCGGAAGGAGCCGTAATGACCAAGTCGCTTTGGACATGCGGATGTATGTCAAGGATGAAATAAATGAAATCCAAAAGTTACTTATAACTCTGCTCGAAGAGTTGTTGACAATAGCGAAAAAAAACACAAAAACGATAATGCCGGGATTTACTCATATGCAAAAAGCACAGCCGATTACATTGGCCCATCATCTTCTTGCATATTTCCAAATGTTTAAGCGTGATTATAAAAGACTTTTTAATTGCCGCGATGGTGCCGATGAAATGCCGCTTGGTTCAGGTGCGCTTGCTGCTACGACATATCCAATTGACAGGGAATTTGTCAAGGAAAAGCTCGGCTTTTCCCGGATAAGCGCAAACAGTCTTGATGCTGTGTCTGACCGGGACTTCTGTATTGAGCTTCTTTCCTGTCTCTCTATTATCATGATGCACTTAAGCCGTTTTTGTGAAGAACTAATCATATGGTCTATGGACGCTTTTGATTTCATTGGAATTTCTGATATGTACGCAACCGGCTCTTCAATTATGCCGCAAAAGAAGAACCCCGATATGGCAGAATTAATCCGGGGGAAAACAGGACGCGTTTACGGTTCCCTAGTCGGACTTTTGACAATGATGAAGGGTTTACCACTTGCTTACAACAAGGATATGCAAGAGGATAAGGAAGCTGTGTTTGACGCGGTAGACACGGTGAAATCATGTCTTTCGGTCTTTTCCGGGATGCTCCAAAGCCTGACTTTTAAAGCGGATAATATGAGAAAGAGCGCGCTTTCAGGATATACCAATGCCACCGATGTTGCGGACTGGCTGGTAAAAAAAGGCGTAACCTTCAGGGAAGCACACGAAATTACCGGAAAACTTGTCATTTACGCCATAGAAAAGCAAAAAATGATTGATGAATTGTCGCTTGATGAATTAAAAAGTCTGTCCCTTATCTTTGATGAAAGGGTGTATGAAATGATTAGCCTTGAAGCCTGTCTAAGTGCGAGAGATATACCGGGTGGTCCGGCTGAAAATGCTGTAGTAAATGAAATAAAAAATGCGGAAGAATGGTTGAAAAAGTTATGAGATTTATCGAAGCTGAACAAATCACCCAAACGGTAGCACTCTTGTGTATTGAAGCGAACATTTGTGTCAGTGCGGATATTAAAGAAGCGCTTTTTGCTGCCCTGGAACTTGAAACGTGTTCACTTGCCCAAATGACGCTTAATAAGCTTTTGAAAAACGCAAGAGTTGCCGAAAAAGAAAGACTACCCATCTGCCAGGACACAGGGATGGTTGTCGTCTTCGTTTCAATTGGCAGGGATGTTCATATAAATGGTGATATTGATGGCGCGATAAACGAAGGAGTCAGGCGCGGATATCGTGAGGGATATTTTAGGAACAGCGTGGTACGCGACCCGGTAAACCGTGACAATACAGGCGATAACACACCCGCCGTAATCCACTATGATTTTGTCGCCGGGGATAAACTGCATATAACAGTCACTCCAAAGGGTTTCGGCAGTGAAAACATGAGCGGGCTTAAGATGCTTAATCCGTCTGCCGGGCTTCAGGGCATAGAGGAGTTTGTCGTTGAAACTGTCCGCCAAGCCGGAGCAAATCCCTGTCCCCCGATTATAGTCGGTGTCGGAATCGGCGGAACAATGGAAAAAGCCGCCTTAATGTCAAAACAAGTTTTATTTCGCGAGATTGGCAGTATCCATGCAGACCCATTTTGGGCGGCGATTGAAAAGAGCTTAGAAAAGCGCATAAATGAATTAGGTATCGGACCGGCGGGATTCGGAGGAAGGACGACCGCATTGGCTGTGTTTATCCGGACATATCCCACCCATATAGCGGGATTGCCGGTCGCTATCAATATCGGATGTCATGCCACACGCCACAGGAAAGCAATAATATGATAAAAATCAAAACACCAATTTCAGATGATTCTATAAGAAGCCTTCGCACCGGCGATTCGGTTTTACTTTCGGGTGAAATATATACCGGCCGTGACGCCGCGCATAAACGGATGATGGAATTACTTGATGATGGAAAAACCTTACCCTTTGATGTAAAAGGACAAGTTATATACTATACAGGGCCGTGCCCGGCTAAACCAGGCCGGGTCATTGGCTCTGTCGGACCGACCACAAGCGGACGTATGGATACATACGCCCCCCGGATGATTAAAGAGGGTTTACGAATTATGGTTGGAAAGGGTTCAAGAAGTGAAACGGTAATCGAAGCAATGAGTAATTTTACGGGTCTTTATCTTGCCGCAATCGGCGGAGCCGGAGCTTTAATGGCATTATGTGTTGAGCATGCGGAAATAGTCGCCTTTGAAGACCTTGGACCGGAAGCGGTATACAAATTGACTGTTCGTGATATGCCGCTGGTTGTCGCAATAGATTGTGAAGGAAACAACATCTATGATAAACATTGAGGAAAATTTGATGGACTACGCAGCAGAATCCTTAAAAAAGCATTATGAATGGAAGGGAAAAATTGAGATGGTCAGCCGGGTAAGCTTAAAATCCCGCGAAGACCTGGCTTTGGCATACACGCCGGGAGTCGCCGAACCCTGCCTTGTTATTCAAAAAGATTTACACAAAAGTTATGAACTGACCCGCCGTTCAAATTTGGTCGCAGTCGTAACCGATGGAACTGCAGTGTTAGGCTTAGGTGATATTGGTCCGGAAGCGGCGATGCCGGTTATGGAAGGTAAAGCGGTTCTCTTTAAGGAGCTTGGCGGAGTGGATGCCATACCACTTTGCTTACGTACCCGTGATACCGATGAAATAATTAATACCGTCCGTTTATTGGCAGGTAGCTTCGGCGGTATAAATCTTGAGGACATATCCGCACCCCGGTGCTTTGAAATAGAACGCCGCTTAAAAGAATGCTGTGATATTCCCATCTTTCATGACGACCAGCATGGCACAGCAATTGTTGTGTTGGCGGCAGTGATAAATGCAATCCGTTTCACCGGGAAAAATAAAGACAATGTTTCGGTTGTTATAAACGGCGCCGGTGCTGCGGGAATTGCGACTGCCCGGCTTTTAAATGATTCCGGTATGTCAAATATAATTTTGTGTGACCGCCAGGGAGCAATATATGAAGGACGTAATGATTTGAACCCCGAAAAAAATAAAGTAGCCGAGATAACTAATCCGGAAAAAAGAAGCGGAAGCCTTGCCGAGGTTATGGAAGGCGCGGATATTTTTATCGGTTTATCCGTACCCGGATGTGTTACTAAAGAAATGGTTGAAAGCATGAATAAAGAGCCGATAATTTTTCCTATGTCAAACCCTGTTCCGGAAATCAATCCTGATTTGGCAAAAGCGGGTGGTGCGGTTATTGTCGGAACAGGCCGCAGTGATTATCCGAACCAGATAAATAATGTGCTTGCTTTCCCCGGCGTGTTTAAGGGAGCATTAAATGCGCGTGCTTCGGATATTAACGAAAAAATGAAAATTGCCGCGGCAAATGCGATTGCTGATTATATAAAAACTGATGAATTGAAGGAAGATTATATTATACCAAGTCCGCTTGACAGAAATGTTGCGGACGCTGTCGCCGTCGCTGTCGAAAGAGCCGCAAGAGAAGGAAGCAAACATGAGTGAAAAAGTCTATCGCTGTTTTGTGGAAAAAAGACCGGGTTTTGATGTGGAAGCAAAGGCTCTTAAGTCCGAACTTTCGGATGTTTTGGGTATAAAAAATCTGCATATCCGTATCTTTAACCGTTATGATATTCAAAATCTGCCATCGGAAAGTTGGTCAACTGTTTGCAAAACCGTATTGAGTGAACCGATGTGTGATAACTATTACGAGGATAGCTTGCCTTCATTTCCGCTTGACGTGAAATTATTGTGCGTCGAATCTTTAGCCGGACAGTTTGATGTGCGTTCCGATTCATGCGAACAATGTATTCAGATGTTACTTGGTGGTGAACGCCCGTTGGTCCGGACAGCCAAAGTTTTTGTAATCGACAATATAGACGACAGTGATTTCGAACGGGTAAAAGCCTATATCATCAATCCATTGGAGAGCCGTGAGACTTCTTTGGAAAAACCTGCTTCACTTATAAAAAATGAAAGTAAAAAACCTGATGATATCCCTATAATTAAAGAGTTTATCAAAATGGACCCAGTAGAATTAGAAGCATTGTTACTCCGGCTTGAGTTAGCGATGTCGTTTGACGACCTTAGCTTGGTTCAAAAATATTTTATCAGCGAACAGCGTGACCCCACTCTTACGGAAATCCGGGTCATAGATACATACTGGTCAGATCATTGCCGACATACAACATTCGGCACTATCATTGAATCAGCAGACATTCATGATGAGCGTGTAAAAAAGGCTTATGATTTATTTTTATCGGTAAACGGCGACAAACCGGTGACACTGATGCGGATTGCAACAGCCGCAATGTCATATCTAAAAGAGCAGGGTATGCTACCGATGCTAGATTTGTCCGAGGAAAACAATGCCTGCACTGTCCGGATTAAAGCAGAGTTTAAAGTCGGTCAGGAAGATTGGCTGCTATTTTTCAAGAACGAAACCCACAATCATCCGACTGAAATAGAACCCTTCGGTGGGGCTTCAACCTGTATTGGCGGAGCGATTCGCGACCCCCTTTCGGGACGGGCGTATGTGTATCAGGCTATGCGTATCACCGGTGCCGGAGATCCGACGAAACCGATTGAAGAAACATTACCCGGCAAGCTGCCCCAACGTAAGCTTGCCGTGACCGCCGCCGAAGGATACAGCTCATACGGCAATCAAATCGGGCTTGCCACCGGTTATGTGAAGGAGATTTATCATAAGGGTTACATTGCCAAACGCCTTGAAACCGGAGCGGTAGTCGGCGCAGCTCCACTTAAGTCAGTCCGCAGGGAAAAACCGGAGCCGGGTGATATGGTGGTATTACTGGGCGGTCGTACAGGCAGGGACGGTATTGGCGGGGCAACAGGATCATCCAAAACCCACGGTGCTGAAACGGTATCCGAGAGCGCTTCCGAAGTCCAAAAAGGCAATGCGCCGGAGGAACGTAAATTGCAACGGCTTTTCAGGAACCCCGAGGTGACAAGGCTTATTAAACGGTGTAACGATTTCGGAGCAGGTGGTGTTTCGGTGGCAATCGGTGAATTGGCTGATGGCGTCTTGATTGACCTTGATACCATACTGGTTAAATATGACGGGCTTACCGGCACGGAACTGGCGATTTCAGAATCCCAGGAGCGGATGGCAACTGTGGTAAGTGAGGCTGATTTAGAGGTCTTACTTAAGCATGCAGAAACAGAAAATATTGAGGCAACTGTTGTTGCCGGTATAAACGGAAATAAATCTCTCACAATGCTCTGGCGCGGGCAGAAGATAGTTGACATTAAAAGGAGCTTTTTGGATACGAACGGCGCAGTGCGATATACATCGGTTCACGTTCCTGCTATCCCGGATAATGATAAACAATCTTCAAATATATTACTTGCAGAAAAACTTAATAAGCTTAGCAAAGATTTGAATTTCTGTTCCCGGAAAGGGCTTGTGGAACGCTTTGACAGCTCAATTGGTGCCGCGAGTATATTTATGCCATATGGTGGGAAATATGCCTTGACGGAAACACAAGTCATGGCGGCATTGCTTCCAATCGAAGGCACAAGCACGGCATCCGTGATGGCATACGGTTTTGACCCCTACTTTACGGAATCAGACCCCTTCGGTGGCTCGGTTTATGCCGTAGTCAGCTCGGTAGCCAAGCTGATTGCAGTAGGTGTCAGCATTGATACAATCCACCTTTCCCTGCAGGAATATTTCCCTCGGGTAAACGGTGATACTAGTAAATGGGGATTACCGTTCTCTGCCTTGCTTGGTGCGTTCTCAGCCCAGATGGGTTTAAAGATAGCGGCTATCGGCGGAAAGGATTCCATGTCGGGCAGCTTCGGAGATTTGGACGTACCCCCGACGCTGATATCATTCGCTGTCGGGGTGGGAAACGCGGCTCGGCTGATAAGCCCGGAATTCAAAGGTCCGGGTCATCCTGTTTATCTTATGAAAACACCGCTGGGTTCTGATGGATTACCGGATTATGAAACTCTAAAGAATATATGGTTGAAATATACGAATCTCGTCCATTCGGGAAAAATTTTATCAGCCTGGTCGTGTGAAACAGGTGGGGTTTATGGCGGAATAATAAAAATGTCTTTGGGTAATATGATTGGATTTTCAGGTAATGAAGATGATATTCCACTTGAACATGAATGGGCTTCCATCATATTTGAATCGTCCGAAGAATTGGATGGATATAAGCTGTTAGGTTATACACAGATAGCGCCGGTCCTTACCTTTGGGGAGACAAATATGCCACTTACAAAGCTTCGCGAGACGTGGGAAGCACCCCTTGAAAGCGTATTCCCTGTTAAGAAAATGCAGACCGGCGAAACACCATTAATAATAGACGAAAGACTGGCTTCACCATTCAAAGGAAATTCCTTTGCCCGTCCCAAGGCCGTCATTCCGGTTTTTCCCGGGACAAACTGTGAATATGATACGGCCGCCGCAATTGAACGGGCGGGGGGAAAAGCGGAAATTGCCTTAATCCGTAATTTAACACCCCAAATGCTGGAGTCATCGATAATCTTATTGGAAAAAGCCATCAAGTCCGCTCAGATGGTAGTATTTCCCGGTGGTTTTTCGGGTGGGGATGAACCGGACGGTTCAGGAAAATTCATTAGCTCACTATTCAGGAATCAACTACTTACCGAGGTCATCCATGATTTACTCGAAAATCGGGATGGATTGATTTTGGGGATATGTAACGGGTTTCAGGCATTAATAAAATTGGGGCTTTTGCCTTACGGAAAAATTAAAACGATGACTGCCGACTGTCCCACGCTGACATTTAACCGTATCGGCCGCCATCAAGCACGTTATGTTAATACTCATACTTCCTCAAACCTCTCGCCGTGGCTTTCAAAATGTAAAGCGGGGGAAATATATGTCCAACCGGTTTCGCACGGCGAGGGGCGATTTACCGCACCAACGGAAGTTCTACATACATTAAAAGCAGGGGGGCAAATCGCGTTCCAATATGTTGATGACAGCGGTTTGCCGTCGATGGACATTGCCTATAATCCAAACGGTTCAGATTGGGCGGTGGAGGGTATCAGCAGTCCTGATGGCCGGATTCTTGGGAAGATGGCTCATTCGGAACGTTTTGGTGAATATGTGGCAAAAAATATTCCGGGTAATAAATATCTGCCGCTGTTTGAAGGCGGAGTAGCCTATTTTAATTAGAGAGAAAAATGAAAAGTAAAACACTAAAAAAACTGAATACTACCCTTCCCGGTTGGGTCCAGAATTTATTCGGAGCTTATATCAGGAATAAACTATTTAATAATGAGATATTCTTGCAACAATTGGAAGAGCTTTATCGAATGGATAAAGCAAGTGGCGAAGAAATAAAGCAGAAACAATTTGTAAAGCTTAAAGAAACCCTGCTGCACGCCTATGAACACACCAAATATTACAAGAAAAAATTTGATGAGTGCGGTTTTGATGCTTACAGTTTTACATGTGTTTCCGAATTAAGCAAAATACCGGTTTTAAAAAGAGTAGATATAATAGAAAACTTTAACGCTTTACAAACTGACGATGTCACGGATTATTACATATCAAAAAGCGGCGGAAGTTCCCGGGCTCCGATAAGTGTCTTATTGGACAAGGACTTAATTTATCGCGAGCGAGCTTTTATTTATCATTTTTGGACCAAGTACGGATATGACTACAAAACTTCAAAAATAGCGTCCTTCAGGGGTGGGATAGATTATAAAGGGAAAATTCATAAATTCAATCCCCTCTATCTTGAAATACAGTTAAATCCTGTCCTTATCAGTAGTAAGACAATAGAAAAATATGTTTCACTGATAAATAAATTTGATCCACAGTTTCTTCACGGTCTCCCCTCGGCAGTTTACAGTTTTTGCAAATGTGCCGGAGTGCAGGGAATAGACCTCAAAAACAAATATAAAGCCGTCCTTTTTACTTCGGAAAATATATATGATCACCAAAAGGAGTTTATCGAGAAAAGCCTTGGCTGTAAAACATATGCCTATTATGGGCATACGGAACGGTCGGTATTCGCTGGACAAACCGGCCCGGGATATCAGTTTAATGCTTACTATAGTTATGTTGAAATTGATGATAAAACAAACAGTATCATTACCACCGGTTTTAATAACCGTAAAATGCCTTTAATCCGTTATGAATTGGATGACAGCGCAAAGCAAATTCCCGGTACCGGTTTGTATGAGATAACGGGGCATCGTGACGGGTTCTTATACGGAAAAAACAACGAAATCATTTCAGCAGCCTCATTGTATATCCATGATTCCACGGTGGACAAGGTTTTAAACCTGCAATTCATCCAAAAATATATCGGCTCCGTGAAAATGCTGATTTGTCCTATCAAGGATTTAACTGAAAGCGACCGGAAGTCAATTGAGGATTATTATCAGGAAAAATTAGGTTCTGCCCTCGATATTGAGGTTGAAATTACAAAGGATTTAGTTTTTACCGAACGGGGGAAAATGCCGTTAATAGTGCAAAAAATAAAGCAATTGTAAGGAGGCTCAGATATGTCTGACCGTTATGAAAGTCCCTTGTGTAAGCGCTATGCAAGTAAGGAAATGCAATTCATCTTTTCGGACGACAACAAATTTTCCACATGGCGTAAGCTGTGGGTCGCCCTTGCCGAAAGCCAAAAAGAGCTGGGGCTTGAAATCAGCGATGAGCAAATCGACGAGATGAAGGCTTTTATCAACGACATCAATTATGACGCAGCGGCTAAGTACGAGCTTGAAATGCGGCACGATGTGATGGCACATATTCACGCTTATGGTGATTTATGCGAATCAGCAGCTCCGATTATCCATTTGGGCGCCACATCATGTTATGTGGGTGATAATACTGATATCATTGTGCAGCATTCGGCGCTTAAGCTAATTAAAAAACTGCTTGTAAATGCCATCGCGAAACTTACTGAATTTGTAGATGAGTATAAAGCAATGCCCTGCCTTGCCTACACCCATTTTCAGGCGGCACAACCCACCACGGTCGGGAAACGCGCAAGCCTGTGGCTTCAGGATTTATTGTTTGACCTTGAGCAGCTTGGATTTACCATGAATGGTTTAAAGCTGCTCGGATGCAGGGGTACCACAGGCACAAGTGCCAGCTTCCTTTCCTTGTTTGACGGTGACCATGATAAAGTCAAAGCTTTGGAGCAAAAGATAGCTGAGAAAATGGGATTTGGTTGCGGTTGTTATTCAGTGAGCGGTCAAACCTATTCACGGAAGATCGATTATTACACACTGTCAGTCCTGTCCGGTATTGCCCAAAGTGCATATAAATTTTCAAATGATATCCGTCTGCTTGCCCATAAGAAAGAAATCGACGAACCTTTTGAGGGAGGGCAGGTCGGCT
>Ga0209737_10000961_pt1 | contig 21655 bp, 19 predicted proteins | sample TergutCu122P3_FD_187284 | JGI IMG/M metagenome (GOLD analysis project Ga0209737, IMG submission 187284) | Cubitermes ugandensis P3 segment gut microbial communities from Kakamega Forest, Kenya - Cu122 P3 (SPAdes) (version 2) | ecosystem: Host-associated > Arthropoda: Insects > Digestive system...
CATATCCTTTATCGTGGAGACCGTTGAACCGGCGACCGCATCCCTTAATCCTGAGACGGCGACGATGTTGCCTGCGCAGCATTCATCCACCGGTATCCGATCGGCACCGACCGAGAACGCGACCGTCTGGACCCTCTGCGGGTTCGGCATGCCGGCGATGTACAGCGTCTGACCCCTCTTCACGGTGCCTGAGAACAGCCTTCCTATTGCCACCTCTCCCGCGTGCGGGTCTACGATGATCTTATTTATCATCAACGCAACGTCGCCGGTCCTGTCGCATGACAGCATCTGTCTGCCGATCTGTGATTCGAGATCGCCTTTCCAAATGATCGGGATACGCCTCTTCTGTGCGTCCACCGGGTTCGGCGTGTGGTGTATCGCCATTTCAAGGATAACTTCGTGCAGCGGCGATTTCTTTGACAGTTCCTTTTGCTTCCCTTCCTTAAGGTAGTTGAACACGTCCTTGAACGTTATCCCGCTCTTTTTCATGAACGGCGCGGATATCGCCCAGTTGTGGTATGCGGACCCGAATGCGACGGTGCCGTCCTCTATCTTCACCTGCCACTCCTTGTTGAGCGGTGCCGGTAATATGTCGTATATCCTTTTGTTCACTTCGGCAACGATCTTTGAGAATTTTTCTATCATCGCTTCCGGTGTTATCTGAAGTTCGTTGATCATCCTGTCAACCTTGTTGACGAAGAGCATCGGCCTGACGCGCTCCTTGAGCGCCTGCCTTATGACCGTCTCCGTCTGAGGCATCATGCCTTCCACCGCACACGTCAGAATGTAAACTCCGTCCAGCGCCCTCATCGCCCTTGTCACGTCGCCGCCGAAGTCCACGTGACCCGGCGTGTCGATGAGGTTCAGCAGAAATTCTTTACCTTCGACATTGTGCACCATCGATGCGTTCGCCGCGTTTATGGTGATACCGCGTGCCGCTTCCTGCTCGTCAAAGTCCATGAACCTCTGCTTTCCCGCGAGCTCCTCGGACATCATCCCCGCGCCTGCGACAAGGTTATCGGAGAACGTTGTCTTTCCGTGGTCGATGTGCGCCGCCGTGCCGATGTTCCTTACGAACTCGGGTTTCGACATCAGATGCGTCGCCTTCTTGATGTTATCTTCCTTTCGTCCCATGATACCACCCTGCTCAACGGGCCGCCTGGGCCACCCTCTCGATCTCTTCCTTCTTCGCGACCGCGAACGACGTCATGTCACCTTTCGCCGCCAATATCAGTTCATCCGCGATGCATTCCGATATTGATTTCTTGTTGTTCGCCGAAGCGTTCACGACGCCCCTGCTTATGTTCCTCAGCGCTATGTCCAGCCTTCTCTGCGGCGAGACGTCCACTGCCTTCGGCACCGAGATGCCGCCGAACTGTAACCGTGTGACCTCTTCGCGCGGTGCTGCGTTCTCCACTCCGTCTATGAGTACCTGAACGGGATTCTTCTTCGTCTTCTGTGCGACGATGTCGAATGCGTCGGAGACCGCTCTGTACGATTTGAGCTTCTTCCCTGTGTACTTCTCCGTTCTCATCACGTTGTTGATAAGTCTTTCAACAATGCTCAGCTTCGACTTTCCGAACCATCTGTTCGCATGTTTACCGCCTGTGTGAGGTACGTTCGTGGGTGTGAGGTCTATGTACTTCGCAAGGCCGCCGTCGCCGACGGTCACCTCTGTCAGGTCGTATTTGCCGAATAGTAATATCTTGTTCTCGCCGTCCATGGTGATCACCTTACGGGCTTCTCCATCCTTCCTCTGACCATCTCGTTCAGAGCGACGTTGTTCACTTTGATAACTTTGTAACGGACACCGGGGATGTCACCGTACGAACGGCCCATCCTTCCTCCGATGCCTTCCACGAGCACCTCGTCGTGCTCGTCGATGAAGTTGATCGCACCGTCGCCGACGGCGAACGCCGTGATCTGACGGCCGTTCTTGATCAACTGTATCTTGACGCACTTCCTTATCGCCGAGTTCGGCTGCTTCGCTTCGATACCGACCTTCTCAAGCACTATGCCGCGTGCCTGCGCAGATCCTTCCAGCGGGTCCGATTTCTCCCTCAGTTTAAGTACTCTCTTTTTATATGCCCTGTCCTGCCAGCGGAACTTACGTCTGTCCTCCTCGAGTTTCCTGGCTGTATGTAGACCTCTACCCATTATTTACACCTCAATGCGAAGTAAGTCGCGATTACCGTTGTTATATATAAAGATTGACGGTGCCTTCTTTACTTATTAGGGAGGCAGGCGTGCGGACCTCTCCCGTGCGTCCGTTGTACGCAGCAGAACGGGTCGATGCTTTATATCTTGCGACAAAAATATCGTAAGCAGTAAGGCAGAGGAGTTTTGAGATGAACGATATCAGATGCCCGGAATGCGGAAAGGTCTTCAAAGTGGACGAGTCGGGGTTGGCGGAGATAATCAGACAGGTCCGCGACAATGAGTTCAGGAAAGATCTCGCTGAAAAGGAAGCGGCGTGGAGGAACGACAAGGAACAGTCCGTGGCGCTTGCCGCCGAAAGGAAAGAAAGGGAACTTCAGACGGTAATGGCTGTGAAAGAGAAGGAGAACGCCGAACTGAAGGCGAGACTTGAGGCGTCGGCAACGAAGGAGAGACTTGCGGTCAGCGATGCGATGGCCCTGAAGGAGAAGGAGATGGAGGAGATCAGGAACCGTCTGAAGGAACAGGACCTTGCTCTGGCGACGGAAGCGGCGAGAAAGGATTCCGCGATCGCGGAACTGCAGGGAAAGATGGAGAAGATGGACCTCGAAAATCGGATCAGGATGCAGGAGCAGATAGCGGAGATCGTGAAGGAGCGCGACGGCCTGCTGAAGGACGTCAACTCGAAGGAGACGGAAAAGATGCTTTCCGAGAAGTCGCTCAAGGAAAAATATGAACTTGAGCTCAGGCAGAAGGACGAGCAGATAGCCTATTATAAGGACTTCAAAGCGAAACTGTCAACGAAGATGGTCGGCGAGTCATTGGAACAATATTGCCAGAACGAGTTCAACAAGGTACGCGCAACTGCGTTCAGGAACGCATATTTCGAAAAGGACAGCACGGTCGTCGACGGAAGCAAGGGGGATTATATCTATCGGGAACACGATGAGAACGGCAACGAGACGATCTCCATAATGTTCGACATGAAGACCGAACTGGACGAGACCTCTTCGAAGAAGAGGAACGAGGACTTCCTGGACAAACTTAACAAAGACAGGAATGCGAAGAAGTGCGAATACGCGGTTCTCGTCTCGCTGCTTGAGCTGGACAACGATTTCTATAATTCGGGGATAGCCGACGTATCGTTCCGCCACGAGAAGATGTACGTGGTCAGACCGCAGAGCTTCATCCCGATCATCACGATACTGAGGGACGCTGCATTGAGAACCATGTCGTACAGGACGGAGCTTGCGCTGATAAGGAATCAGAACATCGACATCACCAACTTCGAGAACGACCTGAATGAGTTCAAGCATAGATTCGCATACAATTACGATCTTGCCAGCAGGAAGTTCCAGGATGCGATAGACGGTATCGACAAAACGGTGAACCAGCTTCAGAAGGTCAGGGAGTCGTTGGTGTCCTCCCAGAACAACCTGCGCCTTGCGAACGAGAAGGCCGACGACCTTACGGTGAAGAGGCTGACGAAGAACAATCCTACCATGAAGGCAAGGTTCGAGGAACTGAAAAGGATATGAACGTATAACGCAATATCCGCCGCAATGACCGTACCGGACGGTCGTGTGCGACCGGCAGACGGATGTGCTGCCGGTCAAAGGAGCGGGGAGCATGTCTGAGATAAGAGAGGTCAAGTATACCGACGGCAGCCGATACAAAGGCGAGTTCAAGGACGGAAAAAGGAACGGCAGGGGAAAATATTATTTCGCCAGCGGTGCCAAGTACGACGGGGAGTACATGGACAACAACATCCACGGCAAAGGGACGTACCAGTATCCGAACGGCTGCCGCTATGACGGCGAGTTCAGGAACAACAAGAAGGACGGCACCGGGACCATGATCTATGAGGACGGTGCCAAGTACGAGGGCGAGTGGAAGAACGACAAAAGACACGGCACCGGAGTGTACCACTATACGAACAGGGACAGGTACGAAGGCGAGTGGAAGAATGATAAAAGGGACGGGAAAGGGGTGTTCCACTGGGCCAACGGCGACCGTTACGAAGGCGATTTCAAGGAGGGCACGAGGCACGGCCGCGGGACGCTCTATTTCAAGAACGGATCGTCGCAGACGGGAAGATGGGAGGACGGCAGATTCCTCAGGTGATAGGTGCAGACATCGGTCCGGTCATCCGGATCATTCTGTGACGAACGAACAACGGAGAACCTCCGGTTCAGGATGGTGAGATCAACCGCAGGGCATGCCGGCTGTTCCTTTTTTTGTGCTTTCATTCGTCATTTGTTCCCTACTCCGTTTTGTGATCGGAAGCCGTCCGCGTCCGGTGTGTATGAGGCCGTTTCAGGAGATTACACACCGAGCGCCTTTAGTCTTTTCTTTGCATCCTCATCGCCCTTCTTCGCAGCGAGTTTGTACAGTCTTATTGCCTCTGAAAGATCCTTCGGAACGCCTTTGCCCTGCTCATATAACCTACCGAGATTGAACATCGGTCCTCCCCATCCTCCGTTGGCAGAGACCGCATACCATTTTGCTGCTTCATAGTAGTCCACAGAAACGCCTCCTCTTCCGTATTCGTAATATGATCCCACGTAACCTGCAGCTTCTGTTTGCCCCTGTTCAGCAGCCCGTCTAAACCATTTCAAAGCCTCTGCTTCGTTCTGTGGTACGCCCTCCCGTCCGAATTGATACAGCACGGCAAGCTCACATTGCGCATCGCGGTCCCCTTTGTTGGCACGCTCTTCGTATTTTTCTTTCTTGCTCTTTCCAATTCCAAACATGCAATCCCTTCCTTTGTTCTTGTTTTAGTTTGTTTTCATTTTGTCACTTTATCAGTAGGTTCCGCCGAATAAAAATTCTTCAGAATTGAATATCAGCTCTAAAATCATTAATTCTGCTGCTACAATCAACATTGCAAAGATGCCTATCAAAAACAGGTGCATTCCCCAGTATCTTATTCTTTTCCCTATGTTGTCGGTCATGTCCTCGATGTCTTGGTTATGCCTGTAATAATCTACCGTCACGCGTTCTCCGCCTATCCTCTCCTGAGAGCTGCCCACCTTCACATCCGAGCTTGGCAAAAATATCGGCGATATCCATCCTATGATAAGAGTAACGAGACCAATAGCACCGATTATTGCAGGCACCATCATAGCCGTCCTAAACATATCCGGTTCGATAAAATAAGTTGGTATTATTGCTATTCCGATAATCGCCCCTACTCGGAGAATCATCCTCCAATTTATTTTCATATTTATCCCTCTGTTGTACGTATTATATGTACAATAGGGTACAAGTCTTTATGAATATTTATACCCACATGTAGCACATTCGCACACATGACAGACAGGGTGCGTGAGAAAATCAACATCACAGTTGATCCCAAACTTCTAGCATGGGTCGATGAACAGATCGAGAAGAAAGTTTTTGCCAATCGTTCACATGCCGTAGATGCGGGATGGTATGCTCTGAAAAATAAGGTTGAGAAGCACTGAGCATTTCAGAGGACTGTTTTTACTCTGACTTTGGAGAAACCATCCAGACGCGGAATGGTAGTCCCGGGCGGATTCGAACCACCGTCGCCGGCTCCAAAGGCCAGCATGATTGACCACTACACTACGGGACTGTGGTCTCCCTCTAAACTTGGACGCATATATAATCTTTGCAAAATCCTGCTCCTTCGGAGAAGGGTTGCGAAGGACTTATCTATGCTCACCCGCTCATGTGCCCGTTGACACGAGAGGGTAGAAAAAATGGGCATCATTGAGCTTTTGCTGATCGCTTTGGCACTGTCGATGGATGCCTTTGCCGTCGCCGTGTGTCTGGGGCTGAAACATAAGGCGACGGTCAGGAACATGCTGACCGTCGGCATATATTTCGGTGTATTCCACGTCATCATGCCGCTCATCGGATATTTTGCGGCATCATTGTTCGCTGAGAGCATCGTGGACTATGACCATTGGATCGCATTCGCCCTGCTGTCGTTCCTCGGCATCAAGATGATCGCCGGAGGTCTCAGAGAAGAAGATACCGGCGGCGTCAGCTCACTCGGTCACCGGGTCATGCTGCCGCTGGCCGTCGCGATGAGCATTGATGCCTTGGCGGTCGGTATTTCGTTCGCGGTCATACACGTTGACATCGTACCGGCAGTTGCAGCGATAGGCATCGTTGTGTTCCTGCTGGTGATGCTTGGTCTCAGGATAGGCAATGTCTTTGGCTCGAAGATAAGGTCCAAGGCCGAGCTGGCAGGCGGAGCGATACTCATATTGATCGGTCTGAAGATACTGCTGGAGCATTTGGACGTCATCAGTTTTTAAATCGTGTCGGCACTTACGACATAGGAACCTTTATAAAACTGATATCGTGTGCCTTGATACCATGACCGACGACGATTATCTGTCACTTTTGGACAGGGCCAAGAACTGTCTCCCCGAGACTATAGAGAGCCACGAACGTTTCTCCCTTCCCGAGATAGACGTTCTGCAGGAAGGTAAGATAACGGTCGTCAGGAATTTCATCGACATCACGGACAAATTAAGACGCGACCCGCAACATGTCCTTCAGTATCTTCTGAGAGAGCTGGGAACACCGGGGAACATAGAGACGCGCAGAGCGGTGCTCAAAGCGAAACTGAGCGTTACGCAGATCTCGGAAAGGATACAGGAATATACCGATACCTTCGTGATATGCTCGGAATGCGGACTCCCGGACACGCACATGTCCAAGGAAGGGAGGACGCTTGTCCTTGAGTGCGAGGCGTGCGGCGCACGCAGACCGGTGAACGCGAAGAAGAGTTCAAAGAGCGACACGTCCAACGAGCTGCGTGCAGGGGATGTGATCGAAGTTCTCATTCATGACGTAGGAAAGAAGGGTGACGGCGTCGGCAAGATGATGAACTATCTGATCGTCGTGCCCGGGACGGCAAAGGGGTCCAGAGTTAAGGTCAAAATAACCAACATCTCCGGGACGACCGCTTTCGGCAACGTGACGCAGGACGCGCCCACGCGCTGAATACCTCAAGGGTGAGAGGATGAGATATTTCGTCGAGTCCTACGGCTGCACGATGAATTACGGCGAAGGTGATCAGATTGCGGAGAGGATGCGTTCTCTCGGCCACATTCCCGCTGACTCCGCCGAGGATGCCGACATTGTTGTGCTGAACACATGTACCGTTGTCGATACAACGGAAAAGAAGATGATCTCGCGCATCTCCGAACTTAAGGGGATGAACAAGGAGATCATCGTCACCGGATGCATGGCGAAGGTACAGGGATCACGCATCTCGATAAGACTTCCGAACTCGTTGATAATACCGCCTGGCTCATATGATTCCATTCCCGGTATGGTCGCGGAGAGGTATGGTCGCGGAGAGGTGCCCGGCGATGTTATGAATGCCGGCGGTTCAGATCCGGGAGGCGTCACATCCATCATCCCCATTGCTCAGGGGTGCCTCGGAGATTGTGCGTACTGTATAACAAAATTCGCAAGGGGACGTTTGGTAAGTTATCCGGAAGATGCGATATTCGGACAATTCACGAACGCCCTTGAGCGCGGATGCAAGGAGATACTGATAACGGCGCAGGACACCGCATGCTACGGTCTCGATACCGGAAGGACGTTGCCTGATCTCATCAGAAGATTGCTTTCCGTCGACCGGGAGTTCCGGATACGAATAGGGATGATGAACCCCGAAAGTTTGGAACGCATACTCGACGATCTGATGACCGTCATGAAGGATCCCCGTGTTTACAAATTCATTCATGTTCCGGTCCAAAGCGGAAGCGACGGTGTCCTGAGAAGAATGGGGCGCCGTTATTCCGTATCGGCGTTCATCGGTATGACGGAAAGAATGAGATCGTACCACAAGGACATGACAATATCCACAGATCTGATAACAGGATTCCCGGGTGAAAGTGAGGAGGATCACAGGAAGAGCCTTGACCTTGTCCGTATCGTGTCGCCGGACATAGTCAACGTAACAAGGTTCTCGGCGAGACCGGGCACCGAAGCAGCAACGATGGACGACCAGATACACGGACGCATCAGCAAGGAGCGGTCGCGTGAGCTCACGACCGCGAGATTTGATGAGGCGGATGAGCGAAATAAAGAACTTGTGGGAAAAATAATGCGCGTTCTTGTCACGGAAACCGGAAAAAAAGGAACGATGATCGCCAGGACGGACAGTTACAAACAGGTGATCGTTCCGATCGAATGCAAATTGGGAACATTTGTTGACGTTGAGATCACGGATCACGGATCAACGCATCTGTTCGGAAAAGTGTGATCCGGATTTGGTGTCGCCACCGGCGGAATAATAGATTTATTTATACTAATGACCATTAGTCTAATGTCCATTAGTTTAGTCACATGGTCGATCGTGAGCGTGTGAACTGATCGGACATATCAAAAAAGATGACAATGACGTTCGATGCTGCCTTTAGTGCATGGTAAGCTGCCTTAGGAATTGCGAGAACACTTTTGGGTGTTCCTTGCAATCTTACGCGTATTTTTGTTTGAGGGGTGGGTTTGAGCCCACCCCTGCGTAGGAGGTGATCCATCTGCAGGTTCCCCTACAGATACCTTGTTACGACTTAACCCTCCTTGCTAAATCTCAGTTCGATAACCCCAATCAGAGGCAACCTTACTGAAACCCAACTCGGGTGGTTTGACGGGCGGTGTGTGCAAGGAGCAGGGGCATATTCACCGCGAATTGTTGATTCGCGATTACTACGGAATCCAGCTTCATGAGGGTGAGTTACAACCCTCAATCCGAACTACGGACGGGTTTCGAGATTACCTTCACCTTTCGATGTCGGAACTCATTGTCCCGCCCTTTGTAGCGCGCGTGTAGCCCAGGAGATTCGGGGCATACTGACCTACCGTTGACCTCTCCTTCCTCTGACTTAGCGCCAGCGGTCCCAATAGTGTGCCCACCCCCCGGAGGGAATGGTAGCAACTATTGGTGAGGGTCTCGTTCGTTATCTCACTTAAGAGAACGCCTTACGGTACGAACTGACGACGGCCATGCACCACCTCTCGGAAAATCGAGTAAGGTCATCAGCCTGACTTTCATGTAACCGTCGCTCCTGGTGAGTTTTCCGGTGTTGAATCCAATTAAACCGCACGCTCCTCCCGTTGCGGTGCTCCCCCGCCAATTCCTTTAAGTTTCATCCTTGCGGACGTACTCCCCAAGTAGCAGACTTAACAACTTCTCTCCGGCACTGAATGCCCCCAAAGGGCCTCCAACACCAAGTCTGCAGCGTTTACACCCTGGACTACCGGGGTATCTAATCCCGTTTGCGCCCCAGGGCTTCGTCCCTCACCGTCGGATCCGTTCTAGCTAGACGCCTTCGCCACCGGTGGTCCTTCTAGGATTACAGGATTTTACCCCTACCCCAGAAGTACCTCTAGCCTCTCCCGGTCCCAAGTTTAACAGTCTCCTCGGAATTCGGAAAGTTAAGCTTCCCGATTTACCCAAGGATTTATTAAACCGGCTACGAACGTTTTAGACTCAATAATATCGACCACCACTTGGGCTGCAGGTATTACCGCGGCGGCTGGCACCCGTCTTACCCAGCCCTTATTCCTCTAGTTATCTACGCTAAAGAAAAGCTAACACTAATGTGCTAGCACTAGGAATTCCCTCATCGGGGTTGCCCCCATTGTGAAGTTTTCGCGACTGCTGCGCCCCGTAGGGCCTGGATTCGTGTCTCAGAATCCAACTCTGGGCTCCCTCTCTCAAGGCCCATACCCGTCGTAGGCTAGTAGGTACGTTACACCCACTACTACCTGATAGGCCGCAGACCGATCCTTAGGCGCCGGAACTTTGGGCCATGGGTCATTCCAGATCCCATGACCTATGGAGTATTATTCTCAATTTCCCGAGATTATCCTCCTCCTAAGGGCACGTTGTCCACGTGTTACTGAGCAGTCCGCCGAGTCCATAACGACTCTCGACTCGCATGTCTTAATCGAATTCCTATAGCGGTGGCCGCCGGCAGGATCAACCGGAGTCAAATCCTTGTGACATTATCACGTCTTTTGGATGGATGAAAGAAACTGGCAACTTACCATGTTTCACCGCTGCTCCGTCGGACGGCTCACTCAATCGAATGTCCGTCTAACGGAACATTCGTAGCATCGAACGTCAGAATACAAGAGTTCACGCCTATGGCGGAGATCTTGATTCTCCATCATTGCAACCCATAATGGGGTCGCGCATTCCCCGTACTTCGGGGGACTATTTAAGCTTTTTTACCTGAGAAATTACTCCCAGACAACAGGATTCAGTGTCAAAATTCACCCGCGATTTCAGGTGCAATGGTTGAATCCCGCAAACCCTCTCATACATGGGTGGTATATAAACATTACTTGGAATCGCTTATTGGTTTCGAATCAACAAACATCGAGGTTGAAATATTCAACATAGAATATTCTTCCGTCGGGGAGATGTGTCGCAAATTTTGCGATAGATGTCAGCCCTGACAGTTCCTCGTTCAGCGAATTGTTGATGTGTTTGCTTATTGTCTTCACGTCTCTCTCGAACAAAACTGCGACCTGTTGGCGGTTCAGCCAAACAGTTTCATCCTCTGCAAGAACTTCAAGTTTTATTGATTTATCAGACTGATACAGAATATATTTCTTGCCATCAGCGGCTGTCATTCTCAGTTGCTTACAATTCGTAAGCATCTCATCTGCACCCTCATTTTTCAAACGGTTCTTCATGACCGCCCAATATGTGCTAGCGCCACGTTGAGCGGATTGTTCTGTCAGAACCGAAATAACGTCAACAACGCAATATAATTAGGAAGAGATCATGAACAATGCATTTTTGATGTCTCTGATGACTGCGTCATATCTCTTCGCGAAGAGGACCACTTGCTGAAAGTATGATCCTTTATGGCTGCGATATCCATTGATTCAGAAATCGCCGCCCTTGGCCTTTGCCTGTGCTCTTTTCATTCTCGCCTTTGCGTCGAACCCCGTCGCTTTCTCGGCGAATGCGTTGAGCTTCCTTTTGCTGTCCAGTATCTCATCATCGGCCATCTTGCCCTGCTTGTTGACTGTTGAGATATCAAGCTTATCCTTTGCGATCACCTTCACCGTAATGCTTTCCAATACCCCGTAAGATGATACCAGCGCATCTCCTTTTTTTGATACGTTGCCGAAAACCTCTTTCATCATCTTCTCGAGAAGGTCCCCTTCAATATTCTTGAACCATCCTTTCTTAATATCGTATTCCATCTTTTGCACTTCCCAACGCAAGGTCGTTGCCGAACTTTCTTTCAAGGTCGGCCGCCGTACCGAGTATCTTTTCCGATTCCGAATAAGTTTTCCAATTCTTTATACAATCGCATTTGACATCGAGATCTTTGACATCATTTGAGAATGAGAAGCTCTCGATCGCTTTCAATAAAGCCTCGTCGCACTTCCCGCAGTTGTGCACTCCTCTCATGGTCCCTCCTCCGGAAGGAGAGCTCATGAGTCGAGCGTTCACTTTTCCCGATAATGATATCATAACTTCGATCAAAGACCAGATCCAAGGCGGGCGCAGTTCTCCCGCCCTCCATAACCTTTCCGCGTAAGTTCCACGCTGGACGTTAAGCGGGTTGATGGATATCTCGTCCGAGAACTCGTCGGCAAAAAGAGCTGACCTCACGGTATCCTCTATCGCAGCGGATTCGGAAAGGAAGGGGGGTTTCAGTATCAAATATGATCTGACGCTCAGACCTGCATTTTTGATGATCTTTCCGGCAGCCCTGCTGTCTTCGGGAGTGAACCCTTTTTCTATCGAAGTCCGCAAGATATCCGGGTCGGAACTTTCCAGGCCCAGCGCTATCGTCGTTGTCTTCGGGAGAGTTGCGATCACTTTCTCTGAAACGAACTCCGGGCGGCTTTCGAAAAGGATCCTTTCGCATCCGGAAAATTCTTTCAGTATCCTTTCTCTTATCGGAATGGGGATCTCGTTCTCATCCAGGAAGCTTCCGGATGTGTATATCTTGACGAACTTCTCCCCTTTGTATCTTGATAAAGCTTCGCTTATCTGTTTGTTGAGGTCGTCCTCGGTCACCGCATTCAGAGAAGCCTGCTTATAACCGCACATTGTGCACCCTCCGGTCTTAGCCCAGCAGCACCCGTTGGTTCTCATTATGATGACCATCGCGTCTTCGATCTTTCCGGATATCATGTCCTTCTCTTTCCAGCATGCTTCGAGCTGCGACGGCGACCTTTTTTCTTTCATCTTCTCATCCTGCGTGAACATCTGTTCTTTTTTATTTATTGTTATCAATAGATACACGTGCTGATAAGGAAATATTAATAAGACACCTTTCAATCCTAAGACAGGTTGGTCAATGGTAAGAGAGATAGTCATCATCGGTTCGGGCGCCGCGGGTATAACAGCGGCCTCCTCCGCAAGGAAGACCGATCCCGATTCTAAGATAACCGTCATTACCGAAGATACCAACATTGCTTACTCCCCGTGCGTGATCCCGTGGGCCATCGAAGGGACGGTGGCATGGGAGAAAGTCGTCATGCGCACCCCGGAACATTATTCGAAGACCAAGAACATTTCAGTTCTGACCTAGGTCAAGGCAGATTCGGTGGACGATGTTGCGAAGACAGTTTCCGCGGGAGGGAAAACTTACCGTTACGACTCGCTTGTCATCGCAACTGGGGGAAGAGCATTCGTTCCTCCCATTGACGGAGTGAACCTCGAGGGTGTATTCTCGGTCAGAACGCTGTGCGACGGCAAAGCGATCCAATCATACGTGAAAGATGTGAAGAGCGTGGTGATCTGCGGTGCCGGAACTATTGGATTAGAATTGGCACTGGCTTTCAAGCATCTCGGAAAGGATGTTACCGTGATCGAGATGCTGGATCAGGTCATCCCCCGCATCGCAGACAAAGATATGGCCGACCCCATTCAGGAATACCTTGAGAAAAAAGGAATAAAATTTGTTCTTAATGCTCCCGTTCGGTCAGTGATGGGATCAGAAAAAGTTGAGGGCGTCTCTGCCGGAGGCGCTGAGTATCCATGCGAGATGGTCGTCTTCGCAACAGGCGTGAGGGCGAACACACAGATACCGAAACAGCTTGGGTTCGACATAGGGCCGCTGGGCGGAGTGATAGTTTCGAGTACGCTGCAGCCGTTCAGGAACGGAGTATCGGTTCCGGACATCTATCTGGCCGGAGATCTGATACAATGTGAATCTGCAGCGGTCCCGAGGCCGGCCATGAGCCAATTGGGATCGTCGGCGGTAAGGCAGGGGAGCGTCGCAGGACAGAACGCCGCCGGTGGGAAGGCGTCCTTCGGGAAGGTCGCAAGCCCCTGGATAAGCGTGATAGGCGATATGGAGATAGCAGGCGCCGGTGTACCCTCGGGCCTGGCATCCTGGTATAAGGTGGAGATGGTGGCAGGCAAAGCTGCCGGCCTCACCCGGGCCAGGTATTACCCCGAAACAAAAGAAATGATAGTGAAAGTGCTTGCCGATGCCGCTACGCACAAGATAATAGGCGCGCAGATACTGGCGGGAGAAGGCGCAGCGGGCAGGATCAACTGGCTTGCGGCTGTGATCATGTCGGGAATAACAGCGGAAGAGTTCCTGGTACGTGCCGAGAACTCATACTGCCCTCCGGCATCAATGGTGAAGGACGTTGTCATCGCTGCGTTGGAAGACCTCTGTGAGAATTTGAAGTGATCAAATGGATTTCGACGAATACAAAATGCTATACAATTCCCTGAACAGGCCGGATGACGTAGAGAAACTTCTGAAGAAAGGTTATGATCAGCGGCTGCTGGAAACACTCTATACGCAAAAGATGTGCAGGGATGTGAAGAAAAGGTTCCACTTCGTAAAACAGAAGGCGCCGGATATGCTCAGGGAGTGGAAGAAGGGGAAGACCCTGATGGAGATCTCCGACAAATACAGGTTCCCGCCGATACTGACCGCGATGTTCATCTTCTTGGAGGATGGGGCGAGCAGGAAACAGTTCTGGGAGTTCATAAGGACGCCTGAGCTGCTTGAGAGCAAACAGACCGCCGATGAGGTAAGGGAGATAGTGAAGAACGACTTCGTTTATTCTCCGGATGCGAACGAGAAGCAGAGGGAAAGGGGGGTCTGGGGAGAGACGCTGCTCCAAAATTGGCTGGACGAACAGGAGATCAAGTACAGAACTGAAGAAGATCTGCGCGGCGGAGAAGGCACAAAGACCCCCGACTGCCTTTTCGATGAACCGATGTGTTATGAAGGGCATAAGATCTGCTGGATCGAAAGCAAGGCATCGTTCGGTGACAACGTTGAATTCAGATTCAATTCAAGGAAGCAGCTATGCCCGTACACCCAGCTGTTCGGCCCCGGCCTGGTCATTTATTGGACAGGATGCCTTGACGACATGGAATGTCCTACGGATGTTTACATTTCTGATATCTCGGTATTAGAAAAAAAGCTGAAGAAGTTCACTGAGTAAATTCCCGTTTCGAATACTCTTCCCTCAGCTCGCCGAGCGTGGACGTTCGTTCAGCAAAAGCGTCATGCTTGTGTATCGATTCTTCGGATTCGCTCTTCACTGTTATCTCCACGTTATCTGGCAGGGAAACATATTTTTCAACGACCGCCTCAAGAACACTTCTCACTACGTCCTCGACGAACTTCGGATTAGCGTGGGCGTTGATCACGATCTGCCCCTCATCGTCCCTTTTGAGAAGCTCGAAAGTAGGAGAAGAGAATGATCCCTCAATGATATCGATTATCTCATCTGCTTCTATATCAATGTCATCGTCCGTTGTAAAAAGAGCTGTGCACACATTCCTCTGGTTGTGTGACATGATGGTCGCTCCGTTGACGCACCCGGACATCTCCGACACGGTCTGCTGAGCACAGGGACAAGCGGTCATTCCTATAACTTCGGCACCAATCGTTTTCCTGATGCTTTTCCCTCTTACCGCGGTACACCCTGCCAGAAGTTTATAGATCTCAAGCGTCCCCCTTCCCATTGGTGTTTTGCTTTCCCTGAAGTATTCGGCAGAGATGCTGACGCTTGCTGTCTTGGCGTATTCATGATGGATCAGCAATTTCTTGCACATGTCGCTGGCCATGTTCTCAAGGCCGGTGACGGGGACCTTTGTGCTTTCGTCGACGATCTCGCTGAGCACTTCAACATTCCTGGATAAATGGGAGCCTTTCTGTTCCGCCGGGAGATCCACAAATATATCGATCGAACAGTTCAGTGCCCCGTTCAGGGCGTTGTTGACGCCTTCTCTCCTAACGGCGACCGGCTTCCTTACTCCTGTAACGCCTACTTTAGTGAGTTTGGACCAGGTGTCCCCTTTCCGATACTGCACGTCGCACTTCAACGCCATGAGCGCGTAATAACGTCATTACTTAAAAAGTATAGAGTTACAAAAACGATAGTAGGAGATATTAATATCAGTTCATACGTTCTTCCCGAAAACATGAAATGCGGCGTCGACGAGGCGGGAAGAGGCTCGGTGATGGGGCCTTTGGTCGTTGCAGCCGTACGTTCCGTTTCTGATGATGCGTTTATAGAAATAGGGGTGAAGGACTCGAAGAAACTCACGCCCAACACAAGAGAACGTATGTTCGATCTTATATTGAAAGTGAGTGAGGTCAGCATTGTTGTTGCATCGGCAGAAGACATCGACGAAAAACGAAAAGCGATGTCCCTTAATGAAATAGAGATGGAGATGTTCGTCAAAGCGTGCTCGGCCCTCCCTTCATTGACAGTGTACGCAGACTGCCCTGATGTCAATGAGAACGCATTCTCAAAAGAGATGGGAATGAGAATGAGGGGAACAGAAATAATAGCGAAACATAAGGCAGATGATATCTTCCCCATCGTCTCAGCGGCATCGATAATCGCAAAGGTCACAAGGGATCGGATGATCTCTCAGATCCAATCGGAATTTGAATCAAACATAGGAAGCGGCTATCCCAGCGACCATTACACAATGGAGTTCATAGAAAAATGGATAAAAGCAAACGGGCGTCCCCCTCCTCATACACGCTGTTCCTGGGAGCCGGTGAGGCAGATGATGAATCTCTCAAAAAACACCAGGATCAGCGACTGGTGAAAACAATGAGCATGGAAGAACAGATCCAAACACTGATCAACAAGTTCCACAGAAAGATGGAACAGGACGAAAAAGCCAGAGAGGAGATTATGCCTCTCAAGAAGACATTCAACATCGACCTGGGAACGGAACATTATTCGATGAGGCTGGAGAACGCCCAGATCGATGATTTCAAACCGTATATGCTGGATGAAGCTGATGTCACCCTCTATACCACGCCGGAGAGCCTCCAGGGATTGATCGACGGTACTCTGAGGCCAATGAAAGCTTACGTAACAAAGAAAATAACCATCAAAGGCAAGATACAGGACCTTCTGTTCCTGAAGAAATTCTTTTGAAAAAAATATTGGAAGGAGGGTCTCCCCTCCGTTTCAAATGGTTTTTACTCCCTTTCAGCCTTTCTTCTCCTCCTCAGAAGCAATAATATGATTGCCAATACCAACAGTATCAGTAATATCAGCGCCAAATAGAGCATCAGATTGTTGTCGACCTTGCCCGCATCGTTCGTCGAGAAGTATAGGCTTACAGTAATGTTCGACCTGACATCGTTGAAGGTCGCATCGGGTGTCGTCTGAACGGACCCTCCGCTCCTCCATTCGGCGAACTCGTAGCCATCGTCGGCAACTGCCCTTAGGACCACATTGGACCCCTCGGATACCAGCAAGGTTGTGGTATACTTAGTGAACGCTGCTCCGTTCACGCTGTACTCCGCATGTCCTTTGCCCTCGACTACGTTCACTGTGACCGAGATGCCGATCCTGGTGTCCACGGTCAGCACACTTATGGTGTGGTTCGCCCTCACGTCGTAGAACGTGTAGGAACCGCTGTCGATCACTGCCTGTGACTGATATACGCCGTCGACCAACACAGCAACTATCGGGATCCCGGGTGTTCCCGAGAAGGTGAACGTAATGTTCGCCCCGTGCGCTACTGCCTGTATGCCGGACGGTGAGATCGTAGAGCCTCCTTCAGCGGTTGCTGTGATGTAGTGTGTGGTGGATATGACCGGTATCATCTGTGCTATCAGCTGGTCGTTCTCGATGAATATCCTGAAGTTGTAACCTCCGCCGCTGAACGTTGCGTTCTTCGGTGCGGTCACAATGCTTCCGGTGCTTCCGTCGATAAGGATGATCTTATCGGCCGGTGAGAGGCCGGGAGGCAGCCCTGCGCCGACTACATCGAAGGACACCGTGACAGTTCCGTTACCGATATCACTGTCGCCGGTTATCACCGCATACGTCAGTGTCGGATCCAGCACACCGACGAATCTCAGTGTCGTTGTCGGATCCGTACCGATGTAGAAGTCCCCGTCGATCTCGCTGTCAACAGCGAACAATACCGTGTTGGCATCATTTGACAGTCTGACATTACCGGTGATAAGCCCCCAGTTCTCAAAGACGGCGCTTGTATCAGCCTGTACCCCGATCGATCCGGATATCTCGTCGTAGTTATACAATTCGCCTCCGGATTCCAGATAGACGCCGATATTGTTTGTGCTTGATATATTACCATAGTTATACACCGTTCCGCCGTGGTGAAGCACTACGCAGTAACTATTAGTTGCTGATACCGTGCCGTTATTAATGACACTGCCCTCTGAATTGAGGCCGATGCCCCTTTGCAATGCTGTAATGGTGCCGTCGTTGGTCACATCGATGCCGTCGTCTGCTGTGAGTGCGATACCGTATTGACCTTGGATCAATCCGCTGCTGTAGACATATGTGTATTCTGATGCAAAAACCCAGATAGCGACGTACCCGCAATCGACATCGCCGTTGGTATCGTTGTAGATGTATACTTCAGCACTGTTTAGTACATAAATACCGCTCGCATCTGCATCGATCAGACCATCATTGGTTATTTCGATTATGTCGCCGTCTTCCACATATATTCCGTCGTTTCCTGTAGCTTCGATCGTTCCCGTGTTGGTGATGGTGAATCCGTTCACCTGGTCCAGCCATGCGGCATAAATACCTCCATCTCCGGTTATCAATCCGCCGATGTTGTTGATGTATACCGCATCTTCCGCACGGATACCCCATTCGTTCGTTCCCTCGATTATTCCATCGGCGACACCGTCGCCGTCGTTGGTAAGCCAGAGATTGCCTACGGAGTACACACCGTTATCTCCGCCCGCTATCGTGCCATAGTTGTCTACGCTGCCGCCGTGGGCCATAAAGATGCCTGTATATGTTGCGGTAATGTCGCCGTCGTTTGTGACTCCGATCCTGTCCGCTCCAAAGATATACATGCCGTTGCCTCCCCTTGAGTTGATCGACCCCGCGTTGTAGACCGTGATGCCGTTACTTCCGGAGAGATTAATGCAGTCGTTCCCTCTGACGGTGATCGAGCCGGAGGCGTCATTGGTGACCGTGGTGCCGTTGACACCGAAGATCGCTATGCCGTAGCCTCCTCTGACATCCACCGTTCCGTTGTTGTATACATCTGTGCCGTTGCCGGGGTTGACGTAGATGCCGTTCCCTCCTCTGACATCCACCGTTCCTGTGTTGGAAACGCTGGTTCCATTCAAGGAGTCGACAACGATGCCGTCCCCTCCCCTGACATCCACCGTTCCGCTGTTGGACACGTTGGTTCCGTTGTCTGAGAAGACATATATGCCGTTCCCTCCTCCCCTCACGTTGATCGTTCCGGTGTTGGTTATGGTAATACGGTTGCCGCCTTCGGCGTATATTCCGTCACCTCCGCCTCTGGCCGTGATGCTTCCGTTGTTGGTTATGGTGTATCTGGACCCGGCGTCCACATAGATACCGTAACCGCCGGTGCCTTCTATTGAACCGTTGTTGGTCAACGGATCGGCCGCCGCCAGGTTCCCTATGGATATTCCGGTGGCGCCTTTGATCGTTGCGCCAACGGCGTTGTCGATCTTGACGGAATTCGCAGCGTGGACACCGTGTGATATACCTTCGATGTCGCCTCTGTTGTCCAGAATGCCGCCTGTTCCCAAAAAGTCTATGCCCGCTCCGGCTGCGCTGGCGATGATCTTTCCGCCGGCGTAATTGGTTACCAAGCCGCCGTTGAGGTACATCGCAATACCTCCCGTACCTTCGATCAGGCCATAGTTCTCGAACGTGTCTGTTCCGGCTATGTAAGTAATGAATATGCCGTTGGCCCCTTTGATTATGCCGTCGGCGTTGTTGAGGATCGTAGCGGAACTATCGGAACTGATGCCGCGGTTCCCACCTACGATCTCACCGGCGTTGATGACCGAACCGGTTGCCGAAATGATGACCACACAATAGGAATTCAGGTCTGTCGTACTGATCGTCGCCGAGTTCAACAGGCTGCTGTTGTTCAGTGTGATGACGTGCTTGGTTGCACCGGTCGCCTTCAGCTCTCCCCTGGCTTCGCCCGGGGGCGTGAATTGCTCGGTATACAGCCCGAGGGGGTCGTTCGCCGTTACAGTGACACCGTCCACGGCGGTCAATACGCAGTCCTTTCCGATGATGATGCTGACATCGCCGACAGTTGTAAGGTCAGACAGAACGATATCGCCGACCACATAATACCATAATCCTGCCAGGCTGCCCGATAGTTCTGTCAACGTTCCCGCTGAACCGGCAGCTCCGAAGAACCCTTGGTCTATCTCCAACGCATCATGGGTCTGCGGATCGCCGTACTCATCCAGATACGGAACTGCAGTCTGGATCGGCACAGCGATCAGTGCTTTGCTCTGAGCCAAAATTGCGAATGTGCGCGCTGCGTCGGGTGCAACTGTTGAGTGGGTGGCGTTCGCCGGCGTCCCTGTGACCGATCCGGCTCCGGCATCTATCAGGACTATCGTCCCTCCTGTATACGCCCCGCCGATATCCTTGAAACTCACTGTGGCAACGCCTATGTTAGCGATACCGCCGACGGTCGAGTACTTAAGAGGCGGGCCTGCCAATGGGGCATCTACGAAGGATAGTGTGGCTCCTGCATTGGTTCCCATGGTGAAGTTGCCTGAAATCGAGCTGTTCGATGCAAAGGTAACTGCGTTCGCTAAGTTTCCTAGAACGACGTGCCCGGTGACCGTGCCTTCGTTGAGGAAAGTTACCTTTCCGTATAAGGCGTTTATCCCGTCACCATTGCTGATGATCCTGCCGGTATTGGGTCCGAGGATGCCGTTGGTGATCGTGCTTTCTTCTGTGCCTGTTATGATTATGCCGGGTCCGGCTGTGCCTTCGATCCTGCCATAGTTTGTTATTACATTGGGCCCAGAATAGTTGGGATCTATCCATATACCCATAGCGCCTTCGATGACGCCGTAGATCGAGATGCCGTTCCCGTCATTTTCCACCGTGCAGTCATTACCAAAGCTATATATGGCCGTCCCGCCGGCACTCTTAATGAGGCCCTTATTTACAATCTTACCTTGGTAGATATCTAAGCCTGTGCCTGTACCGCTGCAGATGATCTGACCGACGTTGCTTGTGGGGCCTATACCATTGGTGGCAAGGATGTTCATTCCCGTGAACAACGATACGCCAAATTCGCCTGTGCCTTCGATCTTACCATAATTGGTGAACACATCGCCTCCTGCTCCGCCCTGGAAATTACTAATGAAAACCCCGATCCACCCTTTTATCAGGCCCGGGTTGGCACCGGCCTCGTTGCCATCGCCATCATTCAGTACCGTCGCGGATCTTACGGAATATATGCCATAGGCATTACCTTTGATGATGCCTTTGTTATCCACCTTGCCGGTAAGGGCGGGGGTAGTGTGGCCAGAAAGCGAGATGCGGATAGCTTCCCCGTCGGAATTCGTTGTACAATCGATTATACCGGTAGCGGTATTGATCACTTCTATCCCGGTGCCTGAAGGCAGGAATATGCCGAAGTTGCCTGCTGAAGTTACAACACCGGCGTTGGTTATTATGATGCTGGTACCGCCGTCGATCCATATGCCGGCAGGGCGGACCGTTGAGTTGCCTGCCCACGCCCCTTCGATCAGACCGTTGTTGACGAATGTGTGTGAAGTGCCGTCGAAGGCCCCGATGAATACTCCTGTGCCGCCATAGATTATGCCTGTGGTGTCGTTGAGGATGTTGGCCGAGGAATAATAGACATTTATGCCGTAGAAATCGCCGCTGCTGCTTCCTTGTATCAGACCTTTGTTATCGATAGTACAGTCATTACTGCTCAGCCATATTCCAGTGGTTCCTCCTATGATCTCGGCGGTGCTCACAGTGTTATTGATCACGGTGTTGTTCCTGGTCGAGACTATGCCCTGGGTGCCGATGCTTTTGATCGTCCCCGAGTTGTTGACGGTGACGTTGGTCCCTCCATTAACGTATAGAGCGGTGAATAATCCCTGAATGGTGCCGCTGTTGTTGATCGTGATCGTACCATTTGAGGTTCCGGCTAATTGGAAACCCAGATCCGATGGGGCGATGATCGTGCCTTTGTTGTTTATCACGGAGCCTGTTAGAAGAC